>Ga0233413_10000766_pt1 | contig 14836 bp, 12 predicted proteins | sample Na_anoxic_6_MG_FD_189019 | JGI IMG/M metagenome (GOLD analysis project Ga0233413, IMG submission 189019) | Seawater microbial communities from Saanich Inlet, British Columbia, Canada - Na_anoxic_6_MG | ecosystem: Environmental > Aquatic > Marine > Inlet | place: Canada: British Columbia... | reverse complement strand
CAAGGTTTTCCAGCACGCTCATCATCGGGAAAATCTCGCGCCCTTGCGGGACATAGGCAATGCCTGCCCGTGCCGCCTCAAAGGCGGAGGTGAGGCGCACAGGCGTGCCCGCGACGCGCACCTCGCCGCCGGATGCCTTGTGCCGTCCAGAGATCGCCTTGAGCAGGCTGGTCTTGCCCACGCCATTGTTGCCCATCAGGGCCGTGATCTCACCCACCGCGGCGCTGAGCGACACATCATAGATGATCTGGCTTTGCCCGTAGTGCAGATCAAGTCCGGTTACATCAAGCATGGGCACGCCCCAGATAGACATCAATCACCGTCTGGTTTGAGGTCACATGGTCCAGACTGCCCTCGGCCAGAACCGAGCCTTCGTGCAGGACCGTTACCTTGCAGTTCAGACGGCGCACAAATTCCATGTCATGTTCCACCACCACCACAGCGCGGGTCTGGGCTGCGCGTTTCAGGATGTCGGTGGTTTTTTCGCGTTCTTCCACCGTCATGCCGGCCGCAGGTTCATCCACCAATAGCAGCCGTGGGTCCTGCGCCAGCAGCATCCCGATTTCCAGCCATTGCTTTTGCCCATGGCTCAGCTCACCGGCGGTGCGGGTCAGGCTGTCCAGCAGGCCGGTTTCCTCGGCAATCGCCTCTATCCGCGCGGCGTTTGACGGGGTCTTTTTGTGCATCAAAACCGCAAAGGGGCTGCGGGGGTTTTTCAGCGCCATGGCCAGGTTTTGACGGACGGTCTGATCCTCAAACACCGTCGGCTTTTGGAACTTGCGCCCGATGCCCTCCATCGCGATCTGGCTTTCGGACATGCCCAAAAGCGAGATGTTGCGCTCACCCCAGATCACCTTGCCGCTGTCAGGTTTGGTCTTGCCGGTGACGATGTCCATAAAGGTGGTCTTGCCCGCGCCATTGGGACCGATGATGGCCCGCAGTTCAGCCGGGGCAAAGTTGATCGACAGGTTGTTGATCGCGCGAAACCCGTCAAAGGTGACGGTGACACCATCGACTTCCAGCAGCATGCTCATGACGGTTTCCTCACCAGATAATCAAAGAGCCCGCCAATGCCTTTGGGAAAGAACAGCGTCACAGTGACAAAGGCCAGCCCCAACAGCACCAGCCACCAATCGGTCCATAGCACCGTATAGAACCCCAGATTGATCGGAGGCGCCCCGCCCCCGGTGAACCAGCTGGACAAGAGCGAGACAAAGGCCGCGCCAATCACCGCACCATACAGGCGCCCGCGCCCGCCAATCGCCACCCAGACCGCCAGATAGATCGAGGCAATGGGCGCGATCTCACCGGGGTTGATGATCCCAGCCTGCGGATAATAGAGCGCCCCGGCGATGCCCGAGACAACCGCGGTGATCGTAAAGATGAACAGCTTGTAGCTTTCCACGTGATAGCCCAGAAAGCGCACCCGCGCTTCGTTGTCACGGATGCCTTTGATCACACTACCCATCTTGCCCGAGATCACCCAGGCAAAGAACAGATAGCCCGCCCCCAGGGCACAGGCCGAGGCCCAGAGGAAGGCCAGCGAGATGGCGGCTTGCGACACATCCTCGAAACCGGGGATGTTCTGCAAACCGGACAGCCCGTTATTGCCGCGCAGCCCGCTTTCGTTCTGGAACAGGTAAAGCGACAGCGCCAATGTCATCGCCTGGGTCAGGATCGACAGATAGACCCCTGTCACGCGGCTGCGGAAGGCCAACCAGCCAAAGACCAGCGCTAGCAGGCCCGGGATCAGAACGACCATCAGCAGTTGCAGCAACAGGTTGTCGGCAAAGGCCCAGATCATCGGAAATTCCGACGCCCCCACAACGCCGAAAATCTGGTTGCCGATGGCATCTGATATCTCTTGCGGCGTGGCGGGAATGGGCTGGCCGGCAAGGCTGTCCAGCACGATCCCTTCGGTGCGGGCATACATCAGCCACATCCCGATGGCATAGCCCCCGATGCCGAAGAACGCGAAATGCCCCAATGACAAGATCCCGCAATAGCCCCAGACCACATCCATCGCGATGGCGACCAGACACAGGCATAGCGTCTTGCCCAATGTCTTGACGAATGAGGTGGAAACCAGCCCCACCCCTGTAGCCTCGGACATCACCGTGACGATCACGGTAAACAGACCAAGTGCGGCAAGGAACCAAAGCACCGAAGGGTTCTGAGAGATAAAGCTTTTGTGCATGGGTCAATCCGCCGCCGCGCGGCCTTTGAGGGCGACAATGCCCTTGGGCCGGAATTGAATGAACAGGATGATAAACAAGATCATATAGGTCTGTGCTGCCAACGTGTTGGAGGGGTTGAAAAACTCGATCCCCTTTTGCAGAAAGCCGATCAGCGAGGCCCCCGCCAGCGTGCCCCAGACATTGCCGACACCGCCAACCACCACGGTCATAAAGCTTTGGACGATGTAATCGGCACCCATCTCCGAGGTCACCTTGGCATAAAGCCCGATGGCCACCCCTGCAATCCCCGCAATCCCCGAGCCCAGCCCGAAGGTCAGCATGTTGATCCGGTCCGGGTTGATCCCCATTGAGGCGGCCATGCCGGGGTTCTGCGTCACCGCCCGCACCTCCAGCCCCAGGCGGGTGCGTTTGAGCACGAAGAGGATCAGCGCAAGAAACACCAGCGCCATCACGAAAATCGCAATGCGGATATAGCTGATGGCAATCACGTCATTGAACACCAAGGCCCCGTCCAGCCACCCCGGTGAGGTCAGCGGCCGCGCCTGTGTGCCAAAGATGTTCTTGGCCAATTGCTGCAGGGCGATCGAGATGCCAAAGGTCGCCAGCAGGGTTTCCAGCGGACGGTGGTAAAGGTGGCGAATGACCAGACGCTCCATCGCGACGCCCGCGCCAAAGGTCACGGCAAAGGCCAGCGGCAGGGCAATCAGGATGGCAATCGTGTAATCAGGCACGAACAGCTGCACCACATAGCCGGTATAAGCCCCCATCATGATAAATTCGCCATGGGCCATGTTGATCACCCCCATCACCCCAAAGGTGATGGCCAGCCCAATGGCCGCCAGAAAATAGATCGAGGCAAGCGACAGCGCGTCCAGCCCCAGATCAATGCCCTGGCTAAAGCCAACCCTTGTTTCGATGGCATTCAACGTGCTGCGGGCGGCATCGGTGATGGCGTTGTCGGGCTCGGCGTATTCTTCGAAAAATACATGGGCCTCAACGGCCTGTTGGCGCTGGGGCAAAGAGACGCGCGGCGGCACCAAACCGGCCTGGGTCAGCGCATCATAGGCTATGCTGCGGGCCGCGTCGGTGTTCAGCTGAGCAACGGCAACACCGCCGACGGCACCATCTGCAAGATTGGCAATCAGCGCCTCGCGGATGGCAGCATCGGTGACGGGCAACGGTGCAAACCCTGCAGCGACCAATTGGGCATAGGCGTCAATCAACGTAATATCTTTGCCCGGCTCCAGCACACGGGCGATATTGGCCCCCTCCGGCAGCGTCGCGGCAACTTTGGGCGCGGCTGACAGAATGGTGTTCAGCACTGCGCGCACATCGACAGACAGGTCATCGGCCAGCCCCTCAATCGCCGCGATGCGCGCCTGCGATGTATCTGCGAACAATGCGCCCATCATCCCAGCAAGCCGTGTCTTGACCGCCTTGAGGTCTGGATCAGGTTCATTGTCGATAGAAGCGGTCAAGGGCGCCAGCTGACTGGCGTCCATGCTGCGCCCGATGGCATCCAGCGCCGCTTGACGTTTGGTGATATCTGGATCGGAAAGTTGGAACTGGACCAGCGCATCGCCAATGGCGCGGCGCACGCCGCCGTTGGGCCTTGCTTCTGTCAGGTTCTGGCCCGGCTCGGATCCCACCGCATCGCCGGTATCAAGATCAAAAAGAGTGATATCGGCCCCGCTTTCACGTTTGCGAAAAAACAGCCCGTCGCTTTCACGTTGCACAATCTCGCGGTCGCGCCAGGCCTCCAGAAACGGCAGCGCCTGGGGTAATTTACTGTCGACCAGATCATCAATCACAACGCCTACGGACCGACGCCCGGGCTTAAGCACCTCCTCCGCGTGGGTTTGCAGAACGGTTTGAAGGGTCTGGGCAAAAGGCAGGGCTGGATTGACCAGCACAAGCGCCAGCACCAAGAGAAATCGCGCAATCATAGGACAGCCGCCAATCATTCACTTCTGCGGTAATCAAAAACTGCGGGGCAGAGTGATCCCTGCCCCGCAAGTGGTCTTAGTAGTTGGATGTCAGCTGAACGCAGGTCTTGGTTTCGGTGTTGTACATACCGCAACCCAGCTCTTTCCAGTCAGAGATCAGCACTGCGGATTCAGGCAGGTAGTCTGTCCATGCATCGCCTGGGACTTCTGTTGTCTGGCTGATGATGTCGAACTGTCCGTCTGCCGTGATTTCACCGATCAAGACCGGCTTGGCCAGATGGTGGTTCGGCAACATGACAGCGGTACCGCCTGTCAGGTTCGGGAACTCTTGGCCATACATCGCCGTACGGACGGCATCCACATCCGTGGTGCCCGCTGCTTCGACCGCATTCACCCACATGTTAAAGCCGATGTAATGGGCTTCCATCGGGTCGTTGGTCACACGGTCTTCGCCCATCTTGGCTTTCCATGCAGCAATCCAGGCCGTGTTGGCATCGGATTCTGCGGACTGGAAGTAGTTCCATGCGGCCAGGTGGCCCACCAGGTTGGATGTATCCAGACCAGACAGTTCCTCTTCACCCACGGAAAAGGCAACGACGGGAATGTCATCGGCAGAGATACCGGCCGCCGCCAGTTCCTTGTAAAAACCGATGTTCGCATCGCCGTTGATGGTTGAGATCACACCGACCTGTTTGCCATCCGCACCCAGCGCCACAACATCGGCCACGATTGTCGCCCAGTCAGAATGGCCAAAGGGGGTGTAGTTCACAAAGATGTCCTCGGCGGGGATGCCCTTGGACTTCAGATAGCTTTCCAAAATGTTGTTCGTGGTGCGCGGATAGACATAGTCGGTGCCCAGAAGCGCGAATTTCTCAACCCCCAGTTCCTCAAGGAAGTAATCAGTTGCGGGGATCGCTTGCTGGTTTGGTGCCGCACCGGTGTAAAATACATTCTTGGAGCTTTCTTCGCCCTCATATTGCACAGGGTAGAACAGCAGGCCGTTCAGCTCTTCGATCACTGGCAAAACCGACTTGCGGCTTACAGATGTCCAGTTACCAAAGATCACGTCCACCTCGGACACGGTCAGCAACTCGCGGGCCTTTTCAGCGAACAGCGGCCAGTCGGACGCAGGGTCAACCACCACCGCTTCGATCTGGCATCCCAAAACGCCACCCTTTGCGTTCTGCTCATCAATCAAGAGCAGCATCGTGTCTTTCAGCGTCGTCTCTGAAATCGCCATCGTTCCCGAGAGCGAGTGCAGGACGCCGACCTTTACAGGGTCGGCACATTCAGCGGCCAAGGCAGAGGCAGAACCCAGCAGGGCAGCTGTCACAATAGCAGAGGTTTTCAGTTTCATAAATCATGTATCCCGGTTGTTGCTGCGGGAAAGGTGTCAGCGCAAACAGCGCTATCCAATGGGCACCCTTATGATGTAATCAGAACCCGCAGCAGTGATGTTGTAGTCGCGCAAGGGGAGCAATCTGCCAGGATGGCCCTTTGCGCGGCGCATAAGTCCCTTTCAGGACAACGTCAGTTGGGGACGAGTCGTGGCGTTAATCCAGCACTTCGACGGATTATGCTGCAGTGCGGAAAAAATCGCCCGAAAATTAGCCGTGCCGCGCGGCGGGCGGTGAATATCTAGGCAGACAGCGCAGATCGCCTGCAGATCGCCAGACAAGCGCAGGCACGCATGCGGATCACACAAGCCCCAAGGATGCCGGTATTTGGCAATTCCCTGTGTGATGGATATATTCTATCAATACGCATGACTTTTGATCAGATCAGAACATTCCTATGGGTTGCCCGCCTTGGTGGTTTCCGCAAAGCGGCAGAACGGCTGCATCTGTCACAGCCCGCCATCTCGACCCGTATCGCCAATCTGGAAGATGAATTGCGGGTCCCTTTGTTTGAGCGCGGCCCCGGTGAATTGGTCCTGACCAAACACGGCATGCTGCTTTTGTCCTATGCCGAACAGATGCTTTTTGTCGAAGAAGAGATCAAACAGCGCGTCGCAAACCCGTCAGAGACCGAAGGACTGTTCCGCGTGGGGGCCTCCGAGACCATCGCGCAATCATGGCTGCCCGACTTTCTCAAGGCCTTCAGTCAGAAATATCCCCGTGTGAACGTGGACCTGACTGTCGACATCTCGCTCAATCTGCGCGCTGCATTGCTGGAACGTCGGCTTGATCTGGCGTTTCTGATGGGTCCGGTGTCTGAATTCTCGGTTGAGAATGTGGCCCTGCCTGCGTTTCACCTCAGTTGGTATCGATCTGCCACAAACCCGCAGACAGACCTCAGCCAAATTCCCGTGATCTCCTATTCCAGCAAGACGCGGCCATATCGCGAACTGATGTCTGAACTGTCCCGGCGCATCGGCCCAAAGGCGCGTGTCTTTGCCTCGGCCTCCCTTTCGGCCAGTTTCAAGATGATCGCAGCAGGAATCGCCGTGGGCCCCTACCCCCGCGCCCTGGCCCAAGAGTTTCTGTCATCGGGTCAGATCGTGGCGTTTGACCCCGGTTTTTGCCCCAGACCGCTGGCATTCACGGCCTCCTACCTGTCAGAGCCACGCAGTTTTCTTGCAGAAACCAGCACCGAGATTGCCAAAGCCGTTGCACAGCAATGGGATACTGCCCACCCATAGAGGGCATAGATTTTTTCGATCACTTCCGATAACAAATGATAATTTGCGTGGATGGGCCGTATTTGTGATGATTTCAGAACAACACAGAGGGTGCCCCCGATGAAAGACACGACCGTTTCCCATTCCGATCTCAGGAAGTTGTCCGCAGAAGACGTGCGCGCAGCGATCAGAACCGGGAGCTATACCGGGCATACCGCTGGTCTGGCCGCAGGAAAGCTTCAATGCAACCTCGCTATCATCCCGGAGCAGTTTGCACTGGATTTCCTGCGGTTCTGCCTGCGCAATCCAAAACCTTGCCCTTTGGTGGGCGTTGGCGACACGGGCAATCCGTTGCTGCCAACCCTGGGCCGCGACATCGACATTCGCAGTGACGTGTCAAAGTACCGGGTGTTTGAAAATGGCGTCATGCAGGCCGAAGTGACCGATATTGCAGACATCTGGCAAGATGATCTGGTCACGGTCGCTTTGGGCTGTTCCTTTACTTTTGAAAACGCGCTTTTGCGCAATGGCATTCCCGTGCGCCATATCGACAGCGGCAAGAACGTCCCGATGTTCCGTAGCAACATTGATCTGGTCCCTGCCGGACCTTTTGCAGGACAGATGGTCGTGACCATGCGCCCGATCCCCGAGGCGCAGGTCGAGCAGGCAAAAAGCATCAGCAGCCGTTTCCCACAGGCACATGGTGCCCCGATCGCCATTGGTGATCCGGCAAACATCGGCATCGCCGATCTGCAACAGCCCGATTGGGGCGATGCGGTCACAATCAATCCGGGCGAAGTGCCTGTCTACTGGGCCTGCGGCGTCACGCCGCAAAATGTGCTTTTGGATGCCAAACTTCCTATCTGCATCACCCATTCTCCGGGCCATATGCTGATTTCGGACGTCGCAGAAGACGCCGAAACAACTATACTGAAAACCAGTTAATCCATTCAACAAGGAGTATCTTCAATGAAAAAAACACTGTCCATTCTCGCCGCGACCACGGTCCTGGCGGGCCCCGCCATGGCCGAAAACCTGTCCGTCGTCGGCAGCTGGTCCAGCCTGCCGCTGCACCAGCAGTACGAAGCACCGTTCTGGGGCACAACATTGCCCGAAGCCTCCAACGGCGACATCACTGTTGAGCTGACGACCCACAACCAAATGAGCCTTGGTCTAGGCGACATCTATCCGCTGCTGGGTCAGGGCGTTTATGACGTCGCGATGACCGTGGCCGACTACGCCGTGGCAGACGCGCCAGAGCTGGAGGGGCTGGATGTGCCACTGCTGGCACTGACCGCTGATGAAGCACGCGCCATGGTCGACGCAGCCCGCCCGATGGTTTCGGACATCTATCGTGACCGTTTCAACAGCCATGTTCTGGCGATTGCGCCCTATCCACCGCAGGTCGTGTTCTGCAACCATGAAATCGCAAATCTGGATGACCTCAAAGGGCTCAAGGTACGCGCTTCTGGCCGTATGACCGCGAAATTGCTTGAGGCATTGGGTGCCGAAGGCGTCAACGTATCTTTCTCCGAAGTACCCGGTGCTTTGCAGAACGGTGTTGTGGATTGTGCCGTAACCGGTGCCGGATCTGGCTATTCCGCCGGATGGTGGGAAGTGTCGACACATCTGCTGCCGATCCCGCTGGGCGGCTGGGATTCCGTTGTCACGGCCATGAACATGGACAAGTGGAACGGCCTGAGCGCAGATCAGCAGGCGCTGATCACAGAGCAGGTCAAGACCGGTTTTGAAGATCCAGCCTGGGCCAGCGCCCAAGACGCGCTGGTCAATGACATCGCCTGCCTGACCGGCAACGGCGAATGCCCCTCCGGTGAGGCGCGTTCAATGACATTGGTCGAAGTCAGCGATGCAGACTTTGCAACCGCCCGTGAAATCCTGACCACCGAAGTGCTGCCAGAATGGGCAGAGCGCGCCGGTGGCGATTGGGCTGCCCGCTGGAACGACAGCGTCGGCAAAGTCGTCGGCGTTACCATCAACTAAGGCGTTCTTCGGAACACCTGGTACAGGGTTTTCCGAGACCGCTCTCAAACCGCAAGAAACAGGGGACGTGCAAGACATGGAACTCAAGATGATCGAAAGCCTTCGGGCGATAAACAGGGGGGTGGCGTTGGTCGTGGGCTTTGGCCTGCTGCTATGCGCGGCATTCATCCTGGCTGATATCATCATGCGACAGGTCGGCACGTCCTTTGGCGGCACCGAAGAGATCGCGGGCTATACGATGGCGCTCGCGACCTCATGGGGCATGGCCTTTACCCTCCTGGAACTGGGCCATGTCCGAATTGACCTTTTGCGGACCCGGATGGATTCGTTCAAAAGATCGCTGTTCGATGTGTTTTCAATGGTGGTGATGTCCGGTGTGATCGTGACCATCGCGATCAAGTCCTGGCCCGTGGTTGAACGCTCCATCACCAACAGCTCGCGCGCCAACACCCCGCTAGAGACACCTTTGGCGCTGGTGCAGCTGCCGTGGTTTGCGGGCTGGGTATGGTTTGCGGTGGTCTCTTGCCTGACCACATTGGCAGCCCTTGGGCTGATCTTGAAACGTCGCCACGAAGAGACAGAGAATTTCGTCGGTGCCTTCGCAGAACAGGACACACTGCAATGATCGGTTATGTTTCCGTTGGCCTTTTGGGTCTGCTCACCCTGTCGATCCCCGTGGGCATCGTACTGTTTCTGCTGGGCTTTGGGATCGATACCTTCTTTTCCAGCTTTCCGCTGACGCGGGGCCTGGGCAATATGGTCTGGTCGTCGTCCAATTCGGCCACGCTGATCGCCATTCCTTTTTTTGTCCTGCTGGGCGAAATCCTTGTGCGCAGTGGCGTGGCCACCCGCACCTATGCAGCCCTTGACCGCTGGGTGTCATGGCTGCCGGGGGGACTGGTTCACGCCAATATCGCCACGGCCACCATGTTTTCCGCGACTTCAGGCTCTTCTGTTGCCACTGCCGCGACCGTGGCCACCGTCGCCATGCCGCAGGCCGAAAAACTGGGCTATGACCCCAAGCTGTTCTCAGGTGCCATCGCCGCTGGTGGTACATTGGGCATCATGATACCGCCGTCGATCAACCTGATCGTCTATGGGTTCCTGACCCAATCCTCGATCCCGCAATTGTTCCTGGCTGGCCTGGTACCGGGCATCGCACTGGCCCTGGCCTTTATCGCCGTGACGGCCATTATCTGCACCATCCGCCCCGAACTGGGCGGCATCCGCCGGACCTTTCCTTTCCCGCAAATGCTGCGCGCCCTGATTGACCTGATCCCGATCCTGATCCTGTTTGGGCTGATCGTGGGATCCATCTATCTGGGCTGGGCCACCCCGACAGAGGCCGCGGCCGTGGGCGTAGCCGGTGCCTTCTTGATCGCCTTGGCCTTTGGCGGCGTATCATGGCAAATGCTGACTCAAAGCCTGACCGGCACGGTCAAGATCACCTCGATGATCATGCTGATCGTCATCGGTGCCTCCTTCTTGAACTTCACGCTGGCCTCGGCGGGGCTGGGGCGCGAGCTGACCGAATTCATGACGGGTCTTGGCCTTACGCCGCTCAAGACGATCTTGGTGGTCGTGGTGCTCTATATCGTGTTGGGTTTCTTCATCGAGACGCTTTCGCTGATGGTGGTGACCATTCCGATCATCGTGCCACTGGTCATCGCCCAAGGCTATGACGTGATCTGGTTCGGCATTCTGATGATCGTTCTGATCGAGATGGCCCTGATCACCCCGCCCGTCGGTCTGAACCTTTACGTGGTACAGGGCGCAAGGACGTCCGGTTCGCTCAATGAGGTGATGCTGGGGGCCTTGCCCTATTGCCTGACGATGCTGGCCATGGCCTTCTTGCTGATCGCCTTCCCGCAAATTGCCCTGTTCCTGCCGCACGCGCTGCAATAACTCAGCCCACTTGCGACACGACATAGGCCAGCCCTGCACCGCAGCGGCTGGCCTGATCATTTCAGGGCATGCATCAGGGGACAAAGGCGGCACTCAGCACAAGGCCAATACCGCCCTAACGCGAAAAACGGCCTGTCGGACGCGGGCATTTGCGCTATCTTCGGGCGATGTTGATCGTAACCCATGACACCCTGCGCAACCCTGCGATCTTGCAGGTGCGCCAGCTGCCGCGCAAATTCTTTGGCCGCGTCACCGTGTGGCCCAAAGAACCGTTGGGCCCCCTGCGCTTCTTGCGTCTGGTGGCGGAATTTCAGGCGCTGCGCTATTTGCTGACCCTGTCCCCGCTTTTGCTGATCGGTCTGATCTGGAACGTGGCTGCCCTGCCTTTGGCGCAGGCACCGGTTTTGATGATTGCCCTGATCTGGTGGATCGAGATGCGCGTGCTGCGCGTGCCGCCCAAACGCCGCCCCCTGCTGATCCCCCAGGCACAGGCGGCACGCGGCCTTGACCTGCTCAAGGTCCAGTCCCGCGATGTGCTGACCCGCATCGCCGCGCTGCGCGAGATGCGGGCGGGGCAATTGCATCTGGTCATTGAACAATCCGAACTCTGGCATCTGTCACCGCTGACCTATGTCACGGTGCAATCTGATGACGGACCCGAAGTGCTGCGGCTGACAGCACAAGAGCGACAGATCATAGCAGACCGGCTGTTCCAGCCCCCGATGACCGAAGCGCTGCTGCAGCGCATCAACCAATCCCAAAACACCTTTTTGCGTGACATCACCTTTGACACCAAAGGGGTATCCGCCCATGCGCGGCTTGCGGCTGCTTTGGCCTGACGCGCTAGGCGGTCATATCAATCAGCCGCCCGAATGGCGGCTGCAGATTGCCCGGCTCTGGCACCGCCCAGATCACGGACAGGCCGCGCGGCGCAGGCCCTGCATCGCCTTCCAGATCGGTGAACATCACCAGCGCCGCTGCGTTCATCTGCAGGGCCGCAGCAATCACCGGACCAAAGGCGGTCCCGCCCCCCCGGGGCAGATCGGGCAGATCAAAGCGCGTCTCAGCCGGATCAAGCCGCTGGCGGTACCGGATCGCATCATCGAAAACCAACAGATGCAGTTCTGCCCGCATGCGCCGTGCAATTCCCGTCACCTCAGCCCAGAACAGCCTCAATCGGGCATCATCTATGCTGCTCGAGGCATCCAGCCCCACAGCAATGCGTGCCACCTCCGTCATTGGGCGCTGGCCGGGCTGAAACCCCGGTTCCGGCCTGCCCGCACCCAGGGCCTCCGCACTGCCCGCGATCCAGCGGCGCGACGGGCGGCGCGCGCTGGGTTGCGGCATCACCGTGACGGCCTGCGTCAGCAACCGCCGCAACAGCACCTCCCAGGGGGTGCGCGACGCGGGCACATCCGCCAGCCTGTGTCCGATACGGCCAAGGCCCCGGCCTGCCTGCCGCCCGGCATCCATCGCGCGTGTCACATGTTGCCGCCAGCGCGCGGCCTGTTCTGCGCTGCCCTGCGCATCGGGCTGGGCGGGCAGCGGATCAACATCCCCCTCAAAGTCCTGCGCCCTGGCATAGCCTTGCGCCTGCGACTGCACGCCATTGCTGTCCTCTCCGGCCTTGCTCAGCGCGAAATAGAGCCGGTCCACATCCCATTCCGCGAGGGCCTCGGCCGCGGTGACATCCTGTCCCAAGGCGCGGCCCAGCAGATCGGTCAGAACGACAGCCGGACGCGGCAACGCGTGATCCGCCTGCAAGAGCGCCTCATTGACCAAAGCATCTGCCGCAAGGTTGTACAGATCCGCATCAAACCCCGCCCCCAAACGGCGCTGCAAATCGCCCAGACGCAGGGAATGGCGCAGGGCAACATGCAAGATATGATGCGCGGCCAGGCCCATCTGCTCGTGCAGTGGAAGGGCTGCAAAATCCGCGTCGTAACTGATCTGGTCCCCGACCGTACGGGTCTGGTCGCCGTCTCTGTGCAAGCACCACAGCGACAGGGCAGCAATTGCGGGGTCTGCCTCTGCCAAGCCCTTCAGGGCTGTGGCGGCACGGACGCTATGCAGCCCCGCCGCCTGCATCATGCCAACCCGGCCGCTTCACGATCAGCGACATAGGCCGCATAGGGTTTGGAATCCCGAAACGCCTCTTGCAGCCCCAGCGTCAGGGCCTTGTCGATCAGCAGCTCAAACCCATAGGTCGTCAATTCCCCCAAGGGTAGCGCTGCAAAACCCGGCCTGTTCGTCCGCTCGGCCAGCAGCCGGATCTCTGCCATCACCTCAATCACCGGGGTGATCGTGGTCTCATCCGTCAGGGTGACCAAGGCATAGACCAATGCGGTCAGCCCATGCAGGCTGGCCGGATACATGTCCAGGCGTTCCTTTTGCGCTGCCTCAAGCATGGCGGTTGCCTGCACTGTCGCGGCAATGTCTTCGGCAATCAGGATGAACTCTGCCGCGGCGGCCTCCCCCAGGGTGCCTGCAATCAACACATCGCGCAGCGCCTTGTCCGGCACCGCCCCCAACAACGTACTGACCCGCTCCCATGAACGCGGCGTACAGGCGATCATCTGCCCCTTGCGCAAGGCATCCTGTGTCGTGTCCAACAGGTCAGGCCGGGTGCGGATAAAGGCCGTCACCGCCGGATGCAGCCCCCGCGGCACCGCAAAATTTTCGATCCAGTCGCCCGCTTCGGCCCGCAGCGACAAATGCACCAACCGGTCCGACAGCGCGGTTCCCATTTCATAAGCGATCGCGCCATCCTCAACGGTATTGCCCGCCGCGACAATAAAGGTGGAGGCCGGCAAAACATATTGTCCCACCTTCCGTTCCTGCAACAAGCCGTAAACCGTCGGCTGCAACATCGGGGCGGCGGCTGTCAATTCATCCAGAAACAGGATCGCCGGTCGCATCGGATCAAACGGAAGGTCCTGGGGCGGGTACCAGACCGTCCGCTTTGCCTCATGATCGTAAAAGGGCAAACCGCGCAGATCCTGGGGTTCAATCGTCGTGAGCCGCAGATCAAAAAGCGCGGCCCCCGTCTCGGTTGCCAATTGCTGCACGATCTGGGTCTTGCCGATCCCGGGCCGCCCGTGCAGCATCCACGATACGGTCATTTGCCCGCCAGCCTGTGCGGCAAAACCCATGCGCAAGGCCTCCAATGCCTGACCGGCAGAAACAGCAGTTGTATTGACCGACATAGGCGCACCCCTCTTGTTGCTCCAAGGGTAGCCTGTGCCGGTCAGGAAACAAGCAAGGTCAGGTCAGGCATTGCCCACCACATGCAAATCACGCGGCAGTTCTGACAGAATTTCCGCCCCATCTGCCCGCAGGATCACGATATCCTCAAGCCGAATACCGAAACGGCCCGGCAGATAAATCCCCGGCTCGATGGAAAACACCATACCTTCCTCCAGCACGGTCTGGGCGCTTGCGGTGATATAGGGTGGTTCGTGAATTTCCACGCCCAACCCATGTCCGGTACGGTGGGTAAAGAACGCCCCATAGCCCGCATCGGCAATCACGCCGCGCGCGGCATCATCCACCACATGCGCAGCCACCCCGGGCCTGGCCGCGGCAAGGGCTGCCTGCACCGCATTCTCAACGACCTGATGCACCTCAAGATACCCTTCGGGCGGCGTGCCCATCACAGCCATGCGCGTCATGTCGCTGGGATAGCCGCCCAGCCCGCCGCCGATATCCATCACAACGGCATCACCTTGCTTTAGCACCGCAGGTCCCGTCTGGTGATGTGGAAACGCCCCATTGCCCCCGGCACCGATGATCGAAAACATCGGCTGCGCCCCCTGCACCTTAAAGGCCTCCCGCACGATGGATGCGACCTCCATCTCAGTCATGCCAATACGCATCTGGGCCCATGCGGCCTGCATCGCCGCATCCCCCACCAGCGCCACTTTCTTGAGCGCGGCAAATTCGGTCGCATCCTTGCGCATCCGCAGCGCCCCGATCGTAGAGGCACAAAACTGCCGCCCGGCCCCGACCAGCGCATCCTGCACCAGCCCGGCAAAATCCGCGCGCATCGTCTCATCCAATGCAATGTTCTGCGCACCCGTTCCGCCCACATGGGCCAAGACAGCAGCAAAGGCCCGATCCGGCCCATCCTCGTCGGCCCATGTAAAGAAAGGCAAATCCGTATGCTG
>Ga0233413_10000762_pt1 | contig 14881 bp, 14 predicted proteins | sample Na_anoxic_6_MG_FD_189019 | JGI IMG/M metagenome (GOLD analysis project Ga0233413, IMG submission 189019) | Seawater microbial communities from Saanich Inlet, British Columbia, Canada - Na_anoxic_6_MG | ecosystem: Environmental > Aquatic > Marine > Inlet | place: Canada: British Columbia... | reverse complement strand
CTATAAAAATCGGAGCCTTGATAGGCATGGTTTACTGACCACCGTAAGCCCTTCAACTGGAGATCCTTTAGCTCTTCCTCTGTTGTAATAGTTGGCATAAAGCTCTTTGCCACCATAACATTTTTCCTTTCTTCATAGTTAATAAGTTCTAATGGAGCATTTCTGGTATAAATAAAACAATTTGAGGGAAAATTATTATCATAATTATAGAGACAATGCAGGCCATTAAAAAAAAGCTTACGCTTTTGAAAATCCTGCCAATTTCTATTTCTGGGGCCAGTGCCTTGACTACGTATATATTGACGCCTACCGGCGGAGTTATTGCTCCCATTGTTGTCACCATAGTTAGGATTATGGAGTACCATACTGGATCGAAACCAAGAGCAATTCCCAGCGGAAAGAAGATAGGAATTGTGAGTACCAGAAATCCCAGGGCGTCCATAACACATCCACCTATCAGATATATCACCAATATGAATGCCAGAATAACATAAGGCGACACTGGAAGTGCAGCAGCAAAATCTGCCACCATAAACGTAATTCTTGTTACTGCCAGAAAGCGACCAAAAATTATAGCCCCGGTAACAAGAACAAAAACCATGCATGATATTTTCAACGTTTCCTTAATAGAATCGATAAGGCCATTCCAGGTAAGCCTTCGAGTAGCAATGGCAACGATAAAGGTACAAAAGACACCGACTGCACCGGCTTCTGTAGGGGTGAATAGACCAATAAACAAACCACCGATTACCAGGATAAATATAGTAATCGCTTCAATGACCCCAGAAAGGGATTTTATCTTTTCCTTAAAGGTTGTCTTTGGACCTGGTGGACCAAACTCCGGGTTGAATCGGCAAATGATAAGGATGGTAAGCACGAACAAAATTCCCAGAAGGATGGCAGGTAAAATTCCGCCAAGGAAAAGTTTGGCTATAGATTGCTCTGTTTGCAAACCGATAACGATAATGACCACACTGGGAGGCATAACCGTACCCAACGTGCCACCAGTGACAACAGTGCCGCTGCTTAATCGTGTGTCATAATTATATTTTTTCATCTGTGGCAGGGCTACTGCACCCATCGTAGCCGCTGTAGCGGTATTAGAGCCACAGATAGCAGCAAAGAGCTCGTCAGCGCCTATTGTAGCGATAGCCAGACCACCCGGCCAATGACCCATCCATTTATAAGCAGCATTGTATAGCCTTTCTGCTATACCTGCCTTGAATGCAAGGTAGCCCATAAACACAAAAAGGGGTATCACAGTGAGACCGTATTTGGAGAATGTAAACCACACATCAGCGCCTACCATGTTGAGGCCTGCCTTGACGGAAACCACATAACAAAACCCGAAGAATCCCACAACTGCCATAGCAAAGCCAACAGGCATTCCAAGAAAGAATAAAACAAGGAGAAGGATAACTATTCCAATTATTCCAATAAGGGCTAAGTTCATCTATGAGTCTCCTTCCCTTGAATAAAGACTTTCAAAAGGTCAACAAACAACACAAGAGAAAGAATTACACAACCAAGGGCAACTCCATAGACAAAAGGATAGTAGATAATTCTCAGTGTTTCTGTGACTTCTCCTGTTTGCCAGAGGGTTGTGGCCCACTTAGCTACTTGCCAGCCTGCAAGAGAAAAGAAGATCATGCATATGAAATAATTTGCGCCATTAAGGATTCTCTGGGCCTTTGCCGAAAATTTATTTACCAGAATATCAATTCCTATATGACCCTTTTTAATCTGCGTATAACCAAGGGCGAAGGCAGTCACGATGGCTCCAAAAAATCCCATGAGCTCAAAAGTGCCCTTGACTGGCATCCAGACAAGGCGCAGGAATATGTTTGCGGAGGTCAAAAGGATCATGACTACAAGAAAGAAGCCTGCTATCCAGACAAATATCTCGTTCAAAACACGGCTTATCTTATCCAGAAGTTCCATATCTGCCTTCCACTCAATTATATTGAACGACTTAACTAAGGTGACATTCACTAGCCTGTCATTGCGAGCACAGCGAAGCAATCTCATGGGATTGCGGAGCCTGTTCCGAGCGCAGCGAGAAATCCCTTTTGACTTGATGTTTGGCAATGACCCTTCGCTTTTCTGGACTGCCAGCTCCGAGTTTGCTTCGGCTCCGCCTCGCAACCACTATCGTTCCTCGCAATGACTACTTTCTTTTGTCGTTCACTTTAGTTGGGTTGGTTAAGTCGTTGAGTAGTTGAGCAGGTAACACCACTCAACCACTCAACTATTTGACTATTCAACCAAACTATTAGAATTGAGTATGATACTCTTTCGCCACTCTTATATCTCGTAAAATAGCCCTTGCTGGCAATCCCTTAGCCTTTGCCTTTGTAATCCATTTATCCTTTAGGGGTCTGAGCAGTCTATTCCAGTTAGCAAGTTCTTTTTTGGTTAATTTCGTAATCTCAATATTATGATTTTTCTTTGACCATTCAACGGATTTATCTACATGCTTATCCATATAGTTGCCTGTCCAGAAGGACTGTTCTATTCCCATACCATCCATAACCTTTTGCACATCTTTTGGTAATGAGTTCCATTTGTCCATGTTCATTACAACGGCAAAGGGATAAACCGGACCATTAAATATCGTCACATACTTACAAATCTCTGCATATTTGAAATCCATAAGGGTTTCAAGGGATGATGCCGCACCCTGCACGACGCCCTTTTGAAGGGCTTCAGGGGTTGCCGACTGGGGCATCCCGACAGGGGTAGCGCCTAATGCCTTCAAGGCCTGAGCAACCCCTCCTGAGGCTCTAAGTTCCAGCCCTTTAAGGTCTCCCAAATTTTTTACTGGCTTTTTGGCATAGATGTTTGCGGGCGCACAGGTAAACATGGTAAGGACCTTTACCTTTGCAAATGCCTTGGGTTTGTATTTTTTGTAAATATCCCAAAGAGCAAGACTTGCCACTGTTGCATTTGGAAAGCCTACAGGTAATGCAGTGGCATTAGTCACTATAAACCTGCCAGGCTGATATGCCATGCACAAGCAGCCAATATCTGCGGTTCCTGCAATAACCCCATCCATCATATTTTTTGCTCCAAGCAATGTACCGCCAGGAAAGGTTTTGATAGCAACCTTTCCGTCGGTTCTTTTCTCAACCTCTTTTTTCCACCTCTCCATTTGAACACATGGAAATGTAGGAGCTGGTGGAAAATTAGCATAATTTAACTTTATAGGGGCAGCCATGGAAGATACCGGAAGCAGGCTGCCAATAAATAATGCTATTACTGCGAGCCCAACAAGTCTCAAAAAAATATTCTTTTTCATGTCTTATTCCTCCTTGTGTTAGGTTAGGGATAGGTTAAATAGTTCCTCGATTATTCCATCTTCACCTCCTTTCTGTATCAATCTGACTTCGAAAAATCTCACTATGAGAATTTTAGATAACAGTTTAAACTATATAAGATTCCGGTAGTTTGCAATAAGTTTTTTGGCAATTTATTTAGTCGTTATTTTCTATCAGGCTTACTGTCCACGTCCATGAGACTCATTTTGAGCGAGGATACCTTGCTGCCGATGAGGTTGGCAATATAGGCTGTTGCCATAGTTCCGGCAGCCGGCCCAGAGTTAACCAGATTTGCGGCATGGGTCTCGCCCCCATCCATCAGAACTACATCGTTGAAGGACCCATCTACGTCGATTCCAATTCTCATCGTTTTCCTCGATTCAAGACATTATGTTCTCTGTTTTCGGGTCTGCTTTTTTCCTGGATTTCTGAGCCAACAGATATTTTTGGATCTTGCCGGATGCTGTTCTGGGAAGTTTATCAACAAATTCAACATACTTGGGGATTTTGAACTTACCTATTTTACCATGTAAAAATTCTATAACCTCCGGGGCACTCATCTCTGAGTTATCTTGCAAAATTATCGAGGCCTTACCCGCTTCACCCCATTTCTCATCGGGGACTCCATATACAGCAACATCAAAGATTTTTGGGTTTGTTAAGAGAAGCTTTTCAATCTCTGCTGGGTAGACATTTTCCCCTCCACTGATAAACATATCCTTTTCACGATCAATAATGTAGATGAAACCTTCATCGTCAATTCTTCCTAAGTCTCCTGTGTGAAACCAGCCATTTCTTGTCACCTCTCTGGTAATGTCAGGTCTATTCCAATAGCCTGACATCAGGATGGGTCCTCCGACCACAATTTCTCCAATCTTCCCTGGTGTTGTTTTTTGCATATCATGATTTACTATCTTTACCTCTCCATGAAACACAGGTTTACCTATCGAGCCAATCTTCCTAACTGCATCATCGCTTGATAACCAGGTAACTATAGATGTTTCTGTCGTTCCAAATATCTGGCTCAGAGGCATAGCTATCTTGTGATATTCCTGAAGCATAGAGGTTGAAACTCTCTCACCACCAGTATAATATGACTTCAAAGATCTCAAATTGTACCGACTTAAATCGCATTCCTTTAGTATAAAATTCAAAAAAGTAGCCGAGGTTTCAATGATGGTAACATTGTATTTTTCAATGGTATCTAAGTATTCCTGGGGACTAAAGTGTTTTTTATATATTACTGTAGCTCCTTTGTAAAAGGCAGGTGTAGAGTCAACCAGCAGGCCACCTGAATGAAAAAGAGGTCGAGAAACTAAGAAAATGTCAAGGGGGGTTAATCTGTAAAAGGTATTAGCATTTAGGGCATTGAAAAAGGTCTTTCTGTAAGAAAGAACAGCTCCTTTAGGAAAACCGGTTGTGCCAGATGTATACAAAATAATATGGGGATCTTCTGAATCTGGTTCCTGAAAGCCGGTGGGTTCAGTTGAAGGATAGGTCTGTATTTTTTGGTAGTTTTCTGCCCAGGAAATATTCCCTTCACCAATAGAGATATAGTTTTTAGCCTCTTCAACATTATCCTTGATGTAAAGGGCAGTGTCTAAGAAGTCTTCGCCAAAGAAAACAGAAGTTGCTCCACAGTCCTTTAAGATGTAGGTGATTTCAGGAGGGGCCATTCGCCAGTTCAGAGGGACTAATATGGCCCCTTCCTTAGCCAGGGCAAAATAGATCTCTATATATTCATGGCAATTATATAAAAGGACTCCAACCCTATCCCCCTTATGTATCCCTTTTTTGAGGAGAAAGTTGGCTACCTGGTTGGATCTTTGATTAAGTTCCTTATAACTGATTTCATGGCCATCATCAATGATAGCTATCTTCTGTGGCGAGAGCTGGCTCCATTTCCTTATCCACTCACCGATATTCATAATAAGAACTTTTTTATAATGTTTCCCCGCTAATTCTTGAGCGGCACAGGAATGTTATAGAGATATTTTTAAAAGATACTTGGCTCTACAAATTCTCCAAAGATATCTCTGAACACAGCAGTCATCTCCCCAACTGTGGCATATGCCTTACAGCAATCCACGAGATATGGCATAACATTTACTTTATCCTTAGTTGCCTTCTCTAATGCCGTTAGCGTTCGAGTAACATCCTTGTTGTTTCTTGTTCTTTTCAATTCTTTGAGATTTTTTATCTGCTCTACGGCTGATTCATCGGTATATTCATGAAGCTCTACCTTTCCCTCCGCCCCTCCAGTATATTTGTTGGCGCCTATTTTTATTAACTCCCCGCTCTGAACACCTTTTTCGAATTCATAGGCCTGCCTGGCCACTTCTTTCTGGATATAACCTGATGAAATTGCTTTGACCATGCCCCCTATCTTATCAATCTTCAACATCTCTTCAACAATCTTTTCCTCCATCTGTTTGGTAAGGGTCTCGATGAAATATGAACCTGCTAAGGGATCAACCGTATCCCTGAGGCCTACCTCATCCATTAGGAGTTGTAATGTTCTCAATGAGATCAGAGCAGAATGAGGTGTGGGAATGGTATAGGCCTCGTCATAAGAGCACAAAGCCATTGTTTGAGCGCCGCTTAAGGCAGCAGCCAGGGCATAATAGGCGCTTCTTACAATATTGTTTTCAGGTTCTTCCTTTGTAAGGCCTCCTCCCCCTCCTCCAAATATACCGCGCAAAAACATGGATTTATCGTTTTTTGCGCCATATCTTTCCTTGATATTCTTAGCCCAGAGCTTTCTTGCTGCCCTGAATTTTGCCACCTGTTCCCACAGGTTTCCGAATACATCAAGATTAAAGGAGAATCGGCCGACAAAGTCATCAATATCATATCCTCTCTCTAAAACATTATCTATATATGCATTTGCAATCTGTATGGCGTATGCAATTTCCTGCACCGGAGTAGCTCCTGCTTCCCTTATATGGTAACCGCACACACTTACTGGATTAGCCCTCGGCATTTCCTTCACAGCGTACTCAATAACATCACCAATCAGGCGAACAGCTGGCTCTACCGGAAAGATCCATGCCCCCCTGCCGACTATCTCCTTTAATATGTCATTCTGTGGGGTTGTACTTATCTGCTGTTTAGAAAATCCATACCCTTCTGCTACTGCCTGGTACATGGCAACCATGATCGAGGCGACGGCATTTATCGTAAGTCCAGAGCCAATTTTGTCCAGGGCAATTTCCTTAAAGGCAATCTCAAAATCCCTTAGAGAATCCACCGCCATACCTACCCGACCCACCTCTCCCTCGGACATAGGGTCATCGGAGTCGTAACCCATCTGTGTGGGCAGATCGAATGCCACATTAAGCCCGGTCTGGCCTTGAGATATCAAAAGTTTCCAGCGCTCATTCGTCTCTTTTGGGGTGCCAAAGCCGGAGTATTGGCGTGTTGTCCATGCCCTGCTCCTGAACCCCAATTTATGTATTCCTCGTGTAAAGGGATACTCTCCCGGGTTGGCAAGGTCTTTTGTATAGTCAAATCCAACATCTGTTAAGTCATCGCCTGTATAGAGAGGTTTTATGTGGATTCCGGATTGTAGGATAACATCCTTGACCCTGTCTTTTTCATCTTTTATATATTTTGCTACTCCCATCTATCCTCCTTTTATGCAATGTTTGTTGTGTTCCTTGAGTTTTTAGGGTTTTAATTCTATAAAAATTCATGCCCTACGGTCACAACGAACCATAAAAAAGCTTTTTGTTATTCGGGACTCGTTAAATTGAGGAGATATACTATACACGGCCATAAATTGGGTTTTTGTATCAAGTGAACCCTTTTTTCCGTTATCCATTGCTGGAGTAATGGAGTGATGGAAAGCCCCCAAGACTCTAATACCCCTGTTACTCGAATGATCGTCGGGAGTCTAAAATTATAGTTCAATTACCGAACCGAAAAGCGCTAATTATAACCATTCAAAGTATAGAATGACTTTTTATCCAGTTTCAAGTTTGATGGTCTCGTAAAAAGTCATATTCGGTGAAGCTGCCCACCGTCTGGCAGGCGGGTCTGTCATTTCGACTGCAAGGAGAAATCTTCTCTCTTCAGCATGTTACATTGGCAAGATTTCTCTCTTTGCTTGAAATGACATGTTGTTGAGACTTTTTATCCAGTTTCAAGCCCGCCCTGGCGCGACTTCCCTGGCAAATATTGCAATTTCTATATTATTTATAGGGGCTATCCACTTTACGCAAGTATCTACTATATATAGTGATGGAAAATAAATGAGAGCACGGGTTTGGTTCATGCATACCACCCTCTCAGGTTTGGTATTTACACTACTATACCTACTAAGGAGGCCCTCCATTCAGGGCAACATATATCACTGTAGTGAGTGATATAGTCAGAGCACATAGGGCACGCTCCTCGCCCATGCTCCTTTTCACTAGCATCACATACTGAATAAATATGCAAGAAAATAAATATAGAAAGCCAAACATAAAACTACAACGTATGGGGGCCACTTGCGTAAAGTGGATAGCCCCTATAAATTTTATAAGCGTTAGCAAGAAGCTACGAAAAGGTAGACGAACTGAAAAAAAGCCAGAAAGGCTTATAAAAAATATTCATATCCCTTTCTGGTTGTCTTTTTTTAAAATTGTTTCATCGTGACTTTTATTCCAATTACAAGGAGGCAGAGAAATGTGTGAGGCAAATGCATATCTCATAAAAGATGGGGAAGAAAAACTCATTATGGAAAACGTAGACACCTTAAGACCTGAGAACAATGGTATATATCTTCAGGATATCTTTGGTGGACAGCGCACAATTAAAGCAAGAATCAAAGAGATGAATCTTGTTGATCACAGAATTTTACTTGAAGAAGAATAAATTCTGTTACATTCTCAACTTCGGGCAACGCCCTATGGACGATTTGACAGGATAAATGATGAAAATAATTATACGCGAGAGTCTGCAATGAATCACCATCATCACCATCATCACCATGAAGATACACACATAGAAGATCATGATTCGTTATCAGGAAAGGAAAAACTGGGTAAACTTTTCCAATATTGGATTAAGCACAATGAAGATCATGCGAAAACCTACCTTGAATGGTCAAAGAAGGCAGATATAGAGGGCTTAAAGGATGTGGTTAGTTGTCTTGAAAAAGCATCCGAGTTAACTATGTCTATTAACAAGCTATTCAAGGCGGTTATGAAAAAGATTTATTAGTCTTGTTAGCTCAGCTGTAATTTATTTTCACGGCCTTGTTACCAAAAAAGATCTTTACCCCCATCACCCGGCTCTCATTTCTCATCCTAATATTTAATAAATCCTAATAATGTAAACGCTATTAAAAAACCAAAGGCACCATTGATAAAAAATTTTAATTGCTTATATTAACAAATATGATAGTTATATATGATTTTAATATTATTGCTATGTTTCTCAGATAGTGTGGCAGTTCATTAAATGCAATGAGAAAACTTATACATTCTTTTATCGAATACATAAGGGCAGAAAAGGGATATTCAGGGCACACAATCAGGAACTACGAAAGCGATTTAAGACAATTTAGCAAATTTGTTGTAACTAAAAAAGGTATCGAAAAAGGTGATCCAGGAATTGACCTTGTAGACTATAAGCTGATCAGATTATATTTGGGAGAACTTTTTGATACGTGCAAGCGAACCACAATAGCCAGGAAACTTTCGACATTAAAATCATTTTTTAGCTATCTGGAATTGAGAGGACTTACAGCCTTCAATCCTGCGATAGATATAAGAACCCCCAAGCAAGAAAAGCGTATTCCTTCGTATCTGCCAATAGATGATATGTTCGCCTTGCTCGAGCAACCTGACAAGGAAAAAGAGCTGGGACTCAGAGATCTGGCTATTTTGGAGCTACTTTATTCATGTGGTCTCAGGGTCAATGAACTTGTGACCTTAGACATAGAAAAATTAGATCTTACTTCTCGTCTTGTGAGGGTATCAGGCAAAGGGGGGAAAGAAAGACTTCTGCCAGTGGGAAGAAAGGCTATTGTTGTGATCAAAGAATATCTTGAAAATACAGAGAAGGCAAGAAAAAAGGCCGGATTCAGTACAACTAATGGACCTCTTTTTCTTAATTACAGAGGAGGGAGGCTTTCGGCCAGGAGTGTAGATAGATTGGTCAAAAGATATTCAAGGGAATGCGGGATAACAGCAGAAATCAGTCCCCACTCAATTCGCCATACATTTGCAACCCATCTCTTGGATGGCGGTGCAGATTTAAGATCAATCCAGGAACTATTAGGTCATGTCAACCTTTCAACTACTCAAAAATATACGCATGTGAGTATAGATAAGTTAATGGAGGTTTATGATAAATCTCACCCAAGAAGCTAAAGAGGAAAAATGCCTGGAGTGCTTAAGTATTGTTCCATCACTCCAGCGTTCCTTCCTGACCAAGGAGGTTATCTGTTGAAATTAATACTTAAAAAAAGAGATAGGTCAAACCAAAAGAAGATCATAGGAACCACGATCCTTTCTGTCAGGAAAGACGGACAGGGAGTTATGGCTGCAGATGGGCAGGTAACCCTCGAAAACACAATTATGAAAAAAAAGGCTAAAAAAGTCAGGTTTATGTATAATGATCAGGTCCTTGTAGGCTTTGCCGGGGCAACAGCAGATGCCTTTGCTCTTTTTGAAAGACTGGAGGCAAAGCTGGAAAAATATAACGGAAACCTATCTAGAGCCGCTGTAGAGTTAGCTAAAGATTGGAGAACAGATAAAATTCTTCGTAGATTAGAAGCGCTGCTCCTTGCGATGGACAAGGAACATACCCTTATATTATCGGGTAATGGCGATGTAATTGAACCGGATGAAGAATTAGCAGCTATCGGTTCTGGAGGCCCATATGCCTTAGCTGCTGCAAAGGCTCTTATAGCTCACTCCAATTTAAGTGCCAAATCTATAGCCATGGAATCAATGAAAATCGCAGCCTCCATCTGTATCTATACCAATGAAGAGTTTGAGGTAAAACTTCTGCCCAATCTAAAGGCATAAGAGAAAAATCGGTAGGCAGTATTCCAGTAGGCAACAAAGAAATTTTTACCGATTACTGCTTACTTCTTAACTTAGGAATTTTAATGGAGACCTAATGGAAAAGACCGATGAGATAGAAGAAGAGATAAGGCCCTTAACCCCAAAAGAAATTGTCTTAGAGCTGGATAAATATATTGTTGGACAAGACAATGCAAAACGCTCTGTAGCTATAGCCCTCAGAAATAGATGGCGCAGGCAACAGGTTCCTAAAGAGTTGAGAGATGAAATTGCCCCCAAAAATATAATTATGATAGGCCCTACAGGCGTTGGAAAGACTGAGATAGCGAGACGCCTTGCCCGGTTAGCTAACTCACCATTTTTAAAGATAGAGGCATCAAAATTCACAGAGGTTGGATATGTGGGCAGAGATGTAGAGAGCATGATCAGGGATATAACAGAGCTTGCTGTGAATATGGCCAAGCAAGAGGAACAGGAAAAGGTAAAAACCAAGGCAATTGATCTCGCAGAAGACAAACTTCTGGATATCCTCCTTCCTAAACCAAAAAAAGAAATAGAGAAAGATACCGAGGAAAAAAGAGAGGGGATGCTTGAGGTAGTTAAAATCGAACCTGCTAATTCTGACTCTACCAGCGAAAAACTGAGGCGTCTCTTAAGGAAAGGTAAGCTCGATGAAAGGTACGTGGAACTGGAGATAAGCGATAAGTCTTTCCCCCTTGTGGAGATATTCTCCGGTGCTGGATTAGAAGAAATGGATATTAATGTAAAGGAAATTTTTGGGCAAATTCTTCCTTCTAAAACCAAAAAAAGGAAGGTAAAGGTAAAAGAGGCTATCGAGATATTAACACAGCAAGAATCACAGAGACTGATTGATATCGATAAGATTGTTGAAAAGGCTATTCGCAGGACAGAGCAAAATGGAATAATTTTCTTAGACGAACTGGACAAAATAGTAGGAAACGATTCAACATCCGGCCCTGATGTATCACGTGAGGGAGTGCAAAGAGATCTTCTCCCTATTGTGGAAGGATCAACAGTCCTTACAAAATACGGAATGGTAAAGAGCGATCATATTTTATTCATTGCATCCGGGGCCTTTCACGGAAGCAAACCTTCTGACCTTTTGCCCGAGCTTCAGGGTCGTTTTCCTATACGAGTAGAGCTCAACTCCCTTACCCAGGAGGATTTCGTAAGGATATTAACGGAGCCGCAAAATGCTCTAATAATTCAATATGAGGCCCTGCTATTTACTGAAGGAGTCACGATGCACTTTGTTGAATCAGCCATAGCCCAGATAGCAAAAATGGCCTATCAGGCTAATGAGACAATGGAAAATATAGGCGCACGACGTTTACATACAGTGATGGAAGCACTTTTGGATGATATTTCTTTTAATGCATCAGACATGAAAGAAAAAGAAATAACAATTGATAGAGATTATGTGAGTGATAAGTTAAGCGAAATATTGGAAGATATAAATCTAAGTAAATATATTCTATAGTAATTTTGGATTGTGAATTTATGGATTTAGGGATTTAGAATTGTAAATCTGGTAATTATCATTCTAGCCGCTTTATAATTTAGTCAGTAGTACGAATGGCGGGGTAGAGTTTTTCGGAATATCTGCGTTAGATCACGCGGGTGACGTAAGAAATGAGGTTTAGATGAATACTGGTTTAGACAGGGCAAGAATCCTTATTGAGGCCTTGCCATATATACAAAAATTTAATGGCCAGACAATTGTCGTCAAATATGGCGGCCATGCCATGGTTGATTCCAAGTTAAAAAAAGGATTTGCCTTAGATACCATCCTTATAAAATACGTCGGCCTTAATCCAGTAATAGTACACGGTGGTGGCCCTCAAATAGGAAAGATATTGAGTGAAATGTCCATACAATCGAATTTCGTCAATGGGCACAGGGTTACCGATAAAAAAACAATGGATGTGGTTGAGATGGTTCTTGCTGGTAAGGTAAATAAAGAAATTGTTTCCACAATAAATCAACATGGCGGTCAGGCAGTTGGCCTGTCAGGTAAAGATGGTCATCTTATCACTGCCAAAAAGCTTCGGTTTCTACCAAATTCTGATGAGACAATGGATAAACCTGATAACCCTCCAGAGATAATAGATATTGGTCTCGTTGGTGAGGTTGTCAATGTTAATAACCGAATAATAAAAAGCCTCATAGATAATCAATTTATTCCTGTGATTGCACCTGTTGGAGCGGGTAAAAACAATGAGACATACAACATTAATGCAGATCTTGTAGCTGGCCATATTGCCTCATCACTTGAAGCCCGAAAGCTCATACTTTTAACTGATGTCGAGGGTGTTCTTGACAGAGATGGTAATCTTGTGAGTAGTATCACAGCAGATGATGCGAAAAAAATGATAACTCGCGGGGTTATTAATGAAGGAATGATACCGAAACTCCAATGCTGCCTTGATGCGCTAAAAGGAGGTGTAGAAAAGGTTCATATTATTGATGGCAGGAAGGAGCATGCCCTCCTTTTAGAGATATTTACAGATGAAGGAGTAGGAACAGAGATAGTTCTCAATTAATAAATGTCAAAAGTCCCTAAAGTTAATAGATCATTATGAATCCTATCCATAATTTTAGCTCACTTTAAACTATAGATATAATCATGATTTCCAACACCATATCCAAAGCAGACACATTCATGTTCAACACATACACGCGCTTTCCCATCACTCTGGTTAAGGGTGATGGATGCCGGGTATGGGATGAGAAAGGCAATGAATACATCGATTTTGTTGGTGGAATAGCTGTCTGTGCCCTTGGACATAGCTCACCCATAGTGAGCAAAGCCCTGTATAAACAGTCTACAACACTTGTGCATGTTTCTAACCTATTTTATACACAGCCCCAGACAGAACTTGCCCAGATCTTAGTAGAGAACTCCTTTGCGGACAGGGTGTTTTTCTGTAACAGTGGAGCCGAGGCTAACGAGGCAGCCATAAAATTAGCCAGGCGTTATTCAAAAGAAAAATTTGGACCTGAGAGATATGCTATCATAACCATGGAAAATTCATTCCATGGCCGGACAATGGCCACACTTTCAGCTACAGGTCAAGAAAAAATCAGAATAGGATTTGACCCCTTCCTTCAAGATTTTAGATATGTGCCCTTTAACGATCTTGATACCCTGAGTGCTGCTATAGATAGATCTGTGTGTGCTGTAATGTTAGAACCAATACAAGGTGAAGGAGGTGTTGTTGTTCCTGACGGTGATTACCTAAAAGGTGTCAAAGAAATCTGTAAAAAGCACGAGCTTCTCTTAATATTAGACGAGGTGCAGGCCGGTATGGGAAGAACGGGAAGGCTCTTTTCCTACCAACATTTTGGAATAATACCTGATATCATGACTCTTGCAAAGGCCTTGGGTAATGGTCTTCCTATCGGCGCTATGCTGGCAACGGAGGAATTAGCTAATGCCTTTGGACCAGGGAGTCATGCGACAACGTTCGGAGGAACACCCCTGATTACTGCAGGTGCCCTCGCTGTTGTCAAAAGCCTTTTGAATGATGGCTGGATCGAAAATGCCAGAACAATGGGGGATTATTTTAAAAATCAGCTCACATATCTTCAACAAAAATATAGTATTATAAAAGATATTAAGGGCTTAGGCCTTATACTTGGAGTATTGCTTGATAGAGATGGAGCTGACATTGTAAGCGCCTGCATGAAAAAAGGGTTTCTAATAAACTGTATTCAGGGAAACATTCTCAGGTTTGTGCCTCCTTTAATCATAACAAAAAATGAGATTGATCTATTAATCACCTGTCTGGATGATATATTTAAGGCAATAAAGATATGAAAAAGGATTTTTTAGCCCTTGATAAACATATCACATTAAAAGAAAAACCGGTATACAACCAGAAAGATGCCGACGGATTTATTATGCGTAATGGTTATGAATCGAAAATCGTAAATCTCATGAGGCAGAGAATGTAAAATGGCAAAAAAGCTCTGGGGAGGCCGCTTCACATCAGACACACATGACATGGTGAATACCTTTAATTCCTCTCTCCAGTTTGATAAAAGGCTGTGGAGAGAGGATATCCAGGGCAGCATAGCATACTGCAAAATGCTGGGAAAACAGGGTATAATCAGTGAGGATGAAGCCAAAAAGATTCTCTCTGCCTTGCAAGAGATCTCCAGCGAGATAGAAAAAGGTCCATTTATCTTTGATGAGTCATCGGAAGATATTCATACCCTTATTGAAAAGGCCCTGATACACAAGACCGGCACGCTGGGTGAAATGATCCATACCGGAAGAAGCAGAAATGACCAGATAGCCCTTGATACAAGGTTATTCATAAAAAATTCAACAGGAAATATTCTACAACTGATAAGGGAATTTCAATTATCCTTGATCGAGCTAGCTGAAAAGAACCAGGATCTGATTATGCCGGGTTATACCCATCTTCAACGGGCGCAACCCGTGCTCTTAGTACACCATTTACTGGCTTACTACGAGATGACCAAGAGGGATACGCAGAGATATGAGGAGGCCTTGAA
>Ga0233413_10000761_pt1 | contig 14886 bp, 12 predicted proteins | sample Na_anoxic_6_MG_FD_189019 | JGI IMG/M metagenome (GOLD analysis project Ga0233413, IMG submission 189019) | Seawater microbial communities from Saanich Inlet, British Columbia, Canada - Na_anoxic_6_MG | ecosystem: Environmental > Aquatic > Marine > Inlet | place: Canada: British Columbia... | reverse complement strand
CTCCCAGGGAAAACCCGGTGACGCCAATCCGACTCTTGTCTATATAAGGATGATCTTGCAGCGCCTGCAATGCACTCAGCGCATCGGCCATTTGTGTGAATATCGGCGCCTTTTCAAGCCGCTCCATGTAATCGTCCGTGGCTCTGAGGTTGCGTGATACAAAGGTATCTACAGCAAACCCGGCGATGCCATCGTCTGCCAGCAACAACGCCAGGTTGACGCCGCGACCCGCCCAGTCTCCGCCCGAGCCATGCAGGATGATCATCGCCGGCACCTTGTTCTGTGCCGATGCGCCTTGTGGCAACACCAGCGTGCCACCGACGGTTTGTTTGACGGCAGCAACACCACCGTCGATAAAATCTTTACCACTGCGGGCATTGAATCCCGGAAATCCAATCACACCATCGAGGCGTTGTTCCCAGGAAGTCTCATAGAAAACATTTACCGCAGATTCCGATGACGGCCAAAGCTGAACAGTGCCGTATGCCGCAAGCAACAGAATGAAAAATGTGCCGATGCGACGGACCCATTTCATTGCCTGCCCATCCCGGCCCGTAACCCAACGCAACACATTTTATAGCGACTGACTAGCAAAACATCACCACGCTACTGCGAACTCATTTGTGCGAAAGCTTGCAGCATTGCCGCAACTACAAGTTCATGCTGCGCATCACGAGAAATACCCGGCTCCCATTCTTCTGTATAGCCGCCACCGTCGAATGAACCGAAATACATATGCATGCCACCGGGCACCGGTACCCACTGGGCATCGACCGGAAACAAGTGCCGCTTGTCGATAAATTTTGACGCCGGACGGCCGTCTGGCATCGCGCGATGAATGTGCATGACCGGCAGACTGGAGTCTGCCAGGCTGTTTGTCTCAGCCGGATAGGAATCCCACAGAATCAGGCCGGCCAGGTCATCCTGATGCTGAAATGCGTAACGACTTGCTACCACGCCACCCAGCGAATGTCCCGCAACAACCCATTCACGAATCTGCGGAAACTCAGCACGAACATCATCCGCGCGGTTTGGTGCAAAAATAGCTAAATCGAAGGGCATCGCCATAGCCACAACAAGGTAACCCGCAGCCGCAATTTTGCGCAGTACCGGCGCATAACCACGAATATCGCAATTAGCTCCGGGGTACAGAATCAACCCCGCCGTTGGCGTTACCGTAACCGGCTGTAGAACCAGCCAGTCGGATGAATCCACGCCGACCACCTCATCATCTGACAATGCAGCCAGTGCGTCAGCTGTCGGGTTGGCCAGGTTTGCTTCGGTCGAATAGACCAGCCAGCCAACAGCCAGCAACGATAGTGCGACGATGAAAGCGAGTACCTTCAAAAAGATACGATTCCGGGATCTACTCATATCAGCCAACCTCAGATCCAATGATCTAATTTAACCCGATGCTCGTAAAAGCATCAATACGGTACCCAAGAGCGATGTAAAACGTTTTGTTACAGATCAATGCGCTGTCCAGATGAGTATAAATATGATATTTATTTTAATGGCCAATTTGGGCATCCAGATAATAAAAAATGAATAGCCAGACAATACTTATTACCGGTACCGCCTCCGGAATGGGCCGAATCACCGCCGGCCTGCTTGCCGAGCAAGGCGCCCAATTAATCCTGGTGGATTTCGATATCCCTAATGGAGAACAGGCCCGGGACGAAATCATTGCCAAAACCGGCAACACCAACATCGAATTTATCGCCTGCGACGTAACCTCATTCACTGAGGTTCGTCGCATGACCGAGCACGTAAAAGAAAACTATTCGCATCTCGATGTATTAATCAACAACGCCGGAATAACCCAATCCGTACGCTGTGAAAGCGTGGACGGCTTCGAGATGACCATGGCAACAAATTTTCTCGGGCCATTTCTGATCACCCATCTGCTGCTCGACCTGCTCAAGGCCAGCGCACCTTCGCGCATTATCAATGTGTCATCTGACGGCCATAAGATGGTGCCTACAATGGATTTCGATGACATCGACAACCGCACCGACTGGGATGGCGTGAACCACAACAAAGGCTTTCAGGCCTATGCCCGCTCAAAACTGGCGCTGGCCTGTTTCTCCTATGATCTTGCCGAACGGCTAACGGGGACCGGTGTTTCAGTTTATTGCCTGTCACCTGGTTACTTCATTCGCACCAATGTCCATCGACACATGCGGGGCATCTGGAAACTCGGCGTCAAACTGGCATGGCCATTCCTGCAGTCTCCCCATCGTGCGGCACGTACCTACTTCTATTTGGCGACCAGTCCCGAGGTAGCCACCCGAACGGGCAAGTACTGGGAACACCTCAAGGAAAAAAAATCTTCCGCGGCATCTCTGGACCGGGATATCCAACAACGTATCTGGATTTATGCTGAACAAGCAATTGGTATAGCGCCAGGGTCAAATCACGGATCCAGTGGGTCACCGCCGTGACGCTCACTGTCTTTGCCGCCTTGATAGCAGCTCTGATGGTTGTACTGATCATTATCAAACTACGCCGTAAAATTGACCACACGGCAAAACACTTCGACCCTGCCTCCGCCTGGCTGCGTGCCGGTATTCTGTTTTGCTTCTTTTACCTGGTGTCCTGGGCGACCGGCACACTGGAAAAAATCATCACTGAACCTATCGTCGCGCCGGAGCAACTCTCCGACCCTGCCTGGCGACTGTGGGCAGGCGGCATGGTGGTGTTTATCCTCATTGCCTATTGGGGTATCTGGGCCCGTTTCACCATTCGCTTTGAGCGAAAACTCGAACTGCTGTCACAAGTGGTTTTCGGCCTGCTCTGGGGCACGGCCTTCGGCCAAATGTTTCTGTCGATCTGGCATATTGCCGAGATAATCGGCCCGGACTGGGCAACCTGGCAGGTTTTTATGCTTGCTTACGTGATGCTCACTCTGTGGCAATGGTTCTTAATGGATATGTACTGGGATATATACATCTCCCCGGAACACGACACAGGATTTTCCATTGCACTGAAGGTCGTCGCGACACACATCCCCAATTCCACCCTCGGGCTGATTTTCTTTGCGCTGTACGGTAACCACGTGCTTTTCATCGGGCTACAATGTCTCGCCCTGGTAGGCTGCGCTATCACCATGCGCATGCCGTCACCATGGTGCAAAGCGCCTACGCCGCCGGCGCGAACTACGACCTCAAAATTTTTCGGGCTGCCCCGCTGCGCGGGTTATAAATCTGCAGACCCTGCCAATGACATCTATCTCAAACAAGCCCACCTGCCAAGATAGGTTGCCAAACACATCTCGACCGCACACAATTTAAGGCCCGTAGGAGGCAATTCATGTATATCAATTTCTGGTACCCGGTAGCCCGCAGCACCGAGATCACCAACGAAGCACCCCTGCGTACGCGAATCCTTAGTCTGGATTTTGTTGCTTTCAGAGATGCCGCCGGTCAACCCCACGTACTCAGCGACACGTGCATCCACCGTGGCGGCGCACTCGGCAGGGGCAAGGTCAAAGGTGATTGCATACAGTGTCCGTATCACGGCTGGCAATACAACGGCGATGGTCACTGCATCGAGATTCCATCGCTGGGCGATGGTCAACGCCCACCGGCCCGGGCAAAGGTGGACAGTTATCCGGTACAGGAACGCTATGGCATCGTGTTCGCTTTTCTGGGCGACCTGCCTGAAGATGAGCGGCCACCGCTATACGATATCCCCGAATATGATTCATCCGACTGGCGTGCGAACAAGCTCGTGGTGTTCGAAGTAGATTATTACTATGAGCGCTCTGTTGAGAACGGACTCGACCCTGCGCATAACGAGTTTGTACACCCTAAACAGGGTGCACCCGGAATGAGTCAGGATTTTCGTAATAAACCCATCAACATAGAGTCACTGACTGAGTGGGGCAGCAAATTCATGATCCCGTTTGAGCTAGATAAGGGTCACGGCATCATGGGCGAGAAAATGGAGCGTGATGCAAAATACTTACGCGCCGGCTCCGGCCATGTGGGTCCAAATACTCTGATCACCTGGTTGCAGTTTTCCAAAGACAGTATTTTTCACCAATACTTTTTCGAGGCACCCATCGACGAGAATCGTACCCGAATCTTTTTCGTCAACATGCGTCACTTCATGCTGGATCCGGCCAACGACCAGCCCATCATTGACGTGAACATGGAAATTGCACAGGAAGATATCGATCTGCTGGTAGACCTGAATCCGGTACGTACACCGGATACAACCACCAAGGAATTGCTCGTGCCAGCTGATCTGCCGATCGTGAAGTATCGTGAGTTCCTGCAGTCCTGGGAAAGTCGCGGCTGGCAAATTGATCAGAAACAACTGTGTGATATTCGCGGCAACGCAGCCGTCGCAATCCCCTGCCCGGAACGGCGTACTTCTAAAAACTGGATTCTGGATACTGTGCCACTGGCCTGAAAAATATTGTTTTCGCGATCAGCTCCGGTGTTTGGCTAACAGTAATCTTTACTCTGGTTTTCGATTGACATCGCCCGGAGCCACGAATCGCACAACAATCGCCAGTAAAAATACGACGATATTAGCAATACCAACCAGCACAAACGGTGCAGACGGCATCCAGGCATCAAACAGTTGGCCACCAACACTGGTGGCCAACAAAATACCTATCGCACCGCAGATGCCGGTCATACCGATCAGCGAACCACGTTCCTTTATATTGGCTTCCTGCCCGATCAACGCCTGCGCCGTAAACATACAACTGATCTGCCCTACTCCGAGCAACGCAAACCAGGGCAGCGCGCCGAGGCTTAGCGGATCATCGATAAAGCCCATCGCGGTAAATGTAAATGCACCGATCGCAGTTCCCAGGATTAAAGCACTGATGCGGTTGATCCGGTCGATAATGTACCCCATCACCGGCATCCATAGCATGGCGGAGCTGTTACCCACGACGATCAACAAGGCGCCACGCTTGACACCCTCGGCCGCTGTCAGGCCCTGCTCCACACCTGCAATGGTTGCCCATATTACGGTGAACGTGCCGATCACTACAAAATCACTACGCGAGACAAAAGCTGACAAGTAAGCCAGGGCGATACGAGGATTTTTTGCCGCGGAAAAGCCGGAGACGATCAATTCACGCACTGCCGGGCGCTCCTCATGCCGCACCATCGTCCCTCCCTTTAGCCCTTTCAGCAAGACCAAGGCGCTGGGCACCAGGATCAAAGCCACCAGCCAGTGGGCATACCTCCCTGCCGCAATGGTCCCTGCTCCAAGACCGGCAAAAAAGTCAGGCGCCTGGCCAAATATAAGGTTGACGGATACAGCGCCGATACCATTGAAGAACCCGGTCAGCGCAAGCATCTTGCCGCGAGATAGTTCATCCGTGTAGTCATGTATCAGCGTGCCCATCATGCCGATCATTGCGGCGATGCCGATCGCATAGATGCCACGCGCAATAAACAAGTGCCACTGCGCGTCGACGAGCGGATAGATGACATAGGAAAAAGCCATGATCAGTATGCCGGCGACAATTATCGGCCGGCGCCCGATACGATCCGAATACACGCCAAAGAACCCGATCATAGCCAGCACGATCAGTTCGGAAGAGGCCGCAAGATACCCGGAGAGGCCTCCTTGTTGATCCACCGGAATACCAAGATTCGCATTGATCACATAGGCCTGACCGATATTCACAAAGGACAGAAATCCAACGATGACGAAACAAGCCCACAACAACGTCCAGACATTGCCCTTGGAAATCCCCGGTGCCAGCAATACGGGACCAAAGGATATTTGTGACTGATCCTTGCTCACAGTTCGGACATCCTGCTCATTTCCTTCCTGATCAAATCCAGCTCGTAATCTATCAGTGTCCCGCCCTCATAAGCAGGACAGCATTGATCCACATCAAGCCTGACAGTGTCACAATAGTGCTTGACATAGGTCAATGGAATTAACCACCACCACAGCATAAAATTTTGCTACGCAACGAACAAACCGGGGCGTCAGTTTAACCGTCGCTACTCGACATCCGGATAACACGCAGGGTGAATATTATCTCTGCAAGCAAGGCAAACCGAATGGATATCGACATTATTGTTGAGCCCGATGTGAGTCCCCAGGGTTTGGCGGAACTTGCAGTGGAGGCCGAAAAGCTCGGCTTTCGCGCATTGTGGTCCTCCAACTACCATCAGAACTGGGACTGTTTTCTGGCCCTGGCTCCAGCCGCACAAGCAACCTCAAAGATTCTGCTGGGACCACTGGCCGTCAGCCCATGGGAACTGCACCCCCTGAAAATGGCCAATTCACTGCTGACCCTGAACGAGATGTCCAAAGGTCGGGCCATCCTGGCCGTCAGCGGTGGTGGCGGCGTGCTCGGAGCAATGGGCTGGAAAATCAGCAAAGACGCCCCGATGTGGCCGTTTAAGAACCCCGACAAAGGCGACCGATCCCCTGAGCGGCGGGTCGCCGGGGTGCACGAATGCATCGAATTCCTGCAAATTGCACGCAGCGGCAAAATGACATACGCCTATGACGGCGATACTTTTCAGGTTACTCGACCCTTTGTGATGGAGTACGCCACATCCGACGGCCCCCTGATCTATGGTTGCTGCAGCGGACCGATGATGATCCGCATGGGCGCCAGAATTGCCGATGGAATCCAGGTCAGTGATTTCACCGTGGACATGATGCCTGAGGCCTTAGAGAACATGCGTCAAGGGCTTTCCAGGCGTGAGCAACCAGCTGAGGATTTCCGCTTTGGAAATTTCTGGGCCTGGCACATCAAACCTGATGAGACCGCTTCAATGTACGAAGCGCGGCGTGAACTGATCTGGCGCGGCGCCATCGCCGCCAAGAATGCACACGATATCCGACCCCATTTGGACAACGACGACGAAGTGCAACTCGTGATCGACCAATGGGACAATTTATTCAAAGCTTTCTGGACCCGCAGTGGAAAAATTGATGGGCTAGCGGAGGAAATTGTAAATCGACTCATTCACGGCATGTCATCTGCCGGCGGTCCTGACCGCATCGAGCAGGAAATCGAGCGCTATCGACAATTTGCAAACAGCGGCGTTACCGAACTGTCTTTGCGGTTGTTCGATGATCCGATGGAGGCATTGCAGATGATCGGCGCCCGGGTCATGCCGGCATTACGATAAGCAGCGCTTGCGATGACAGAAATAAATATACCGCTGTGGCGTCAACAAATTTTTTATTAAGGTTATTAATATGGACATCGATCTGATCGTCGAGCCTGATCTGAATCCCGCACAATTATTGGAAATTGCACAAGCTGCCGAAAAACTTGGCATACGCGGTTTGTGGACATCCAATTATTTTGCACACTGGGACCCGTTCATCAGCCTGGCACTGGCCGCACAGCAAACGCAACGATTATTGCTGGGTGCGCTGGCGGTGAGTCCATTTGAAATGCACCCGCTGAAAATTTCTAACGCCTTGTTGTCACTCAATGAAATCAGCGGTGGCAGGGCCATGGTGGCTGTCGGCGCCGGCGAAGGAAACCTGGAAGCCATGGCGCTGAAGAAACCGAAAAAAGTTGTCGGTGCAATACGCGAAGCGCTTGAAATTGTTCACAAGGCAGCGAATGGAGAACTGGCAGCGGGATACCAGGGGGAGCATTTTAACGTCAACCTGCCGTGCACCTATGACTGGCACAAATCTACTCCTCCCCTGATCTATGGCACCGCCTATCACAGCATGATGATGCGCATGGAAGCCCGCGTCGCCGATGGTGTTTATATCGGCTGCACACCACCTGAAATTGCCGAGCCGGCCATGGAAAATGTCCGCATCGGCCTCGGTCGTAGAGAGCATCAGCCTGTCGATTTTCGTATTAATACATTCTGGGGCTGGCATATTAAAAAAGATCGGGCCGAAGCCTATCGAGAATCCCGCCGTGAACTACCGTGGCGGGCCAGGAAACTGGACCCCGAACTACTGGCTCTGTATCTGACTGACGATGAAGTGAAGCTTGTTCGCGATAACTACGATAATTATGTGCAGTCCTATTTTGACCGATCAGGTCACGTCAAAGAAGTTCCCGAGGAGATCTCGAACAGGCTTTGCGAAGGTCTCACCTCTACGGGTGGTCTCGAAGACCTTGATCGTGAAATTGAGCGATTCAGAAAATTTGCAGCGGCCGGCTTCACTGAAATCGCCTTGCGACTGCATGATGACCCAATGGATGCATTAACACTCATCGGCAAACATGTGCTGCCCGCCCTGCGATAGACCAGATATGCACAGAGTGTTTCAGGTCAGGTTCGGTATATGCTGTTAGCTCCCACCACCAGATCACCGACGGACATCAACTGCTGCATATCAACAATTTCAACATCATTGGCACCGTGCAGGCGAATAACACCCGATTGCTTTAGCGTCGTGAATACACGACTGACAGTTTCTATTGTGAGCCCCAGACAATCGGCGATATCAGCACGACTCATCGGCAAACGAACAAGGTTATCTGATTCACCGCGCTTTCTGAGCCGATAACTGATGTACCAGACAAATGATGCAACCTTCTGGATAGCATCCTTACGACCGAGCGCAAACAGCAGCTCGAAAGTTGCATCCATCGCCCGGATCAGCGTAAACCGCAGCTTGCGATCCATTTCGGGATATTCTTCTATCAGTCCCTCAAGAGCAGTACGCTCAAAACAACAGACATCAACGGGTGAAATCGTGCTGATACCGTAGTGATAATTATCCTCTGACGTAAAGCCGATAAAGTCGCCGGGGAAAACGAATGCCAGGATTTGCCGCTTACCACCTGCGGTCAACCGAAACATTGAGGCGTAGCCGCTCCTGATACTGAATATGTAATCAGCCGCTTGCTCCTGACGAACGATGAATTTACCCGCCTCATAAGATCGCTCGGTCGCCCGACTATACAAATGATGCATATTGGCATCAGCCAGACTGGCACAAAGCGTCGTCGACCGGGCAAGACAGTTAGCGCACGGCAATTCAGAATAACGGGTAGCAGGCATACGGTTGGCAGACCTTCAACAACTTGATATACATCAATGGCTATATTTATCTCACTCCATAGTATCAACCTTAAGCTTCAGAGTGCTAACCTCTAAAAAATTGCTGTCCCGTCTATTTACTGGCTGGGATGCAATTAAACAATAACCGGCATACAGGCGATTCTATGGATGATCCGAGCAATAATCGGCTACAAAATCCACTGCGGGTGGTTCCGGGCACCACCAATAGGGCGATTGAAATGCTCAGCGATCTCATGCAACATTTTATGGAATGCGGCGCAGCAACCCAGCGGCCGCATGAATCCAGGTGGTCTGGACCTCAATTAGTAAAAATCAGGAAATAACTTAATGGCATTCGAGGACATGCGTGCATTCCTGCAAGAGCTGCAGGACATTGATCAATTGCGAGAAATCGACGTACCCATAAATTGTGAACGTGGCAAGAATGAGTTGCAGGCATTGATGCGGCATATGGCAGAGTCAGATGGCCCGGCGTTAATCCTTAACAACCTGACCGGCCACAACACGCCGGATATTCCGGTGATCTTCAACCCGTTCGGTACCCGGGAACGAACCGCCATGACCATCGGCGAACGGGATCCTCTGCAGGCAAAAATCAAACATGCCTCGATACTTGCTGACCGGTCACAATGGCATGAACCTGTAATGGTGGATCGCGATGCGGCCCCGTGCAAGGAAGTGGTGATTACGTCAGACGAAATCGCTCTCGACAAACAGATCCCCCACTTATGGTTCGGCAAGGAAGATGCCTCGTACATTTGCGGCGGGGTCGTGACCACCAAGGATCCGGAAACCGGTGAACGTAACGTTGGCTGGTATCGCCTGACCCAGTTCTGGAATGCCAAACATCCGACCGGCGGCAGCTATTCAGAGGAGCGTCAAAAGCGCCAGCTATCCGTTTTTGCATTCTGGAATCCACCGATGAATCACATCGGTCTGCACCTGGCCAAAGCTATCAAAATGGGTAAACCGCTCGAAGTCGCGATCGCCTGTCAGTGTGACCCGGCTATTCACACGGCCGCCTGCACTGCCGTTCCTTTCGGCGAGGACGAGTATGCCTACGCGGGGGGCCTGCGCGGTGCACCGGCGGAACTGGTCAAGTGCGACACCGTAGATCTGGAAGTACCAGCAACGGCTGAGTTTGTCATTGAGGGAGTATTCAATCCGGAGGTCGTACAGGAAACCGTTGGCTGGCATTCCAATCCGGTGGGTTATTACGATCAGGTGCAAATATTCCCGGTCTTCGACGTAACACATATCACCCATCGCAAAAAACCCTATTGGTACGCAACGATGGAGATGATGCCGCCCTTTGATCATAACTATCTCGCCACCCTGCCGATTGAAGGCGAGATTCTTGCCGATCTCAAGCGCAAGATCCCTGAAATTAAGGATGTTGTCGTTACACCCAATCTGACCTATATCGTGCAACTGACAGTTGACGGTGCGCAGAAACCACATCCGGAATTTGGCAAATTCGTACTGCATGCTGTCTGGGGTGCGGCCGGACGCTGGGGCCGAACCGCCAAGTTCGTGATTGTCGTCGGCCCGGACGTAGATCCATATGATCTGACCTCCGTTGAGTGGGCACTACAGACTCGCGTACAACCCAAGAGTGACACGATTATTAATGATTCCGGCCAGGCCATGGTGCTGGATCCATCTGCACCGAAGGGCGCGCAGGGGTTTGCGGTTCAATCCGAGCAAATGGGCATAGATGCGACGATCAAGGTCCCCGAGCGCTTTGACGACTATGCGCCGGTAAGCCAGGCCGACCCGGAAGCCGTGCGACAGATTGCCGAGAAGCTGGCCAAGGCTCTGACGTAATCCCATGCAAGGCATCAAGAAATTAACTATTAAAGGTTACGTGAAATGAGCGACAGAAAAACGGCCATCGTAACGGGCTCAGCTACCGGCGTCGGTGCGGCCGCAGCCATTATGCTGGCGGAACACGGATGCAACGTAGTCATCAACTACAGTCGCAGCAAGAAAGAAGCGGAGAATACCGCTGAAATCTGTCGTTCCAAGGGTGTCGAAGCTATCGCATTTCTAGCCGACGTATCTGATGACGATGCCTGCCAAAATATGGTCCAGGCGGCGATCGATGCCTGGGGCAGGATTGATTATCTGATCAACAACGCTGCTCGCACCAAGTTCAATCCGTATGAAAATCTTGACGGTTTGCAGAAACAGGATTTCCTGGACATATACGCTGTCAATGTAGTCGGCGCCTACCAGATGATCCGTGCCGTAGAACCGCATATGCGCAAACAGGGATCAGGCTCTATAGTAAATAATTCCTCCATCGGCGGTGTCACGGGCATTGCTTCCTCCATGGCCTATGCCGCATCCAAGGCCGCATTGAACCTGCTGGGCAAGTCACTGGCACACGTGCTGGCGCCGGAAATTCGTATCAATACCGTGGTCCCCGGCATGATCCAGACACGTTGGCTTAAAGGCGGCATGGACGAGGATGCATACGAATCTATGCTGGAAAAAGTCACTGAGATGGTGCCTTTGAAAAAAGTAGCGACTGCCGAGGACATTGCGGAAGCACTGGTCTGGTTTCTCGAAGGCGCCAAACTGGTGACAGGTGAGACGCTGATTGTCGACAGCGGCGTTCATCTCGGCCAATTACCCGATTACGCGAAGCCTGCAAAATAAATATTTGCTTTTAAGCCGCAAAGACTTCAAAGCTCTTGGTGATACCTTTTTTACTTGCCGGCAACCGCGAATAGAGGCTCATCCGGACCAAGCCACAAGGACTGGATTTCAGGCAAGCATTTAATGCCCTGCTCAAAATCAACCAGCCTGTTGACCAGGTAAAAAACAAACATCGTCGACAGCCAATTGGCAAACTCGGCCCTGGAACCAAGATGTTTGCGCATGTTGATCATGATCCAGGAGAAATGCTCCCAGGTATCAAAGCAGGAGCCACAATCTCGATTGATCCCGGTACAACAACGCCGGGTGGTCTTGAAGTCTGCATTGTAGGCACGAAAATGCTTGTTGAATGGCTTGCCGTTTTTCAGTCTCTCCTGGTTCGCCTCATTATTTGCCGATAGATTAGTACAAACATCATAGCCCCACGCTTCGTCATATAGACGTCCCGACGTGACTACCTCGTTGAAATAGCATGTCGTATACAACTTGCCAGGATACAGCCCGATCATGCGGTCAATTTCTTTTTGTACCGCGCCGAACCCTTGCCGATAGTCGAGCCGGCCGCCGAGTTTGGCAACATCACTGTAATAATTAATCAGCACCCGGTTGCCATTTTCGATGCACTGCTCCACCACACTCTCGATCTCATGAGAGTAACCCGGCGCTACCGTGTAGTACCAAAATGCACGGGGATCATCCCGGTAATTCTCCAATGCCGTGGTGAAATAATCCTGCTTACCATTGCCATTACTATGGCCGCGCAACTTGGCATCAGTTTCGTGATCACCCCAGATTGCTATACCCAGGGGCATCTGCTCGAGACCTTCATAAGGAATTTTTATTAGCCCATTGGTGGCTACATTCATTTTGAATGTCTGGTAGATCTTTTTCAGCCGGCCCGGCACCAAAGCAGGTTCGCCGCCTACGACAGTAATAAAATTGGTGCCCCGTTCCTGCTCTTGCTGCAACAGTTCATCAAAAGCACAGTCATCATGGCTGATATGAACCTTATCCATGCCTTCGACATAGTAATAGCAACCACTGCAGCGAAGATTGCACTTGCTGGTGATATCAAGAGCAATGGAACGTATCGGCCCAACCTCACGTATCGCATCGTACATACCTCTCAGCAGAGGGTCTTGCAGATAGGTGCTAAGTCGTGTCATTAATCAATCGCAAGCAATGATGGCGAATAAACAGGGTAATAATTATTTTTTGATTTTTTTCAGCCCGATGAACTTGAGTACCTGCCGTTCAAAGACTGAGTCGATCGAACCCTGAGTTACTTTTCGCATGAAATATTTCTCAAACGCAATCTTGGCCATATGCACCCACTTGCCATCGGAGCTCCAGTTAACATTGCGCGGCGGAATCTGTGGCATGGCTACGAAGGCTATGCCCATGTCACCGAAATCAGCCAGACAGAGCGCATTCCAGGTTGCTTTGTCAGTGGGTTCACGCCCCGCTACAAGCGCTTTAATATTCTTGACGGTGGCGCTCGCCATGGATTCAATCATAAAGCCGGTCTTGGGTACGCCAACCGGGACCGGCGTCGGTTCATACGGTGGGATCGCGATACAAACACCCACAGAGAAGATGTTCTGAAACGTCGGGTTACGCTGGTGTTCGTCAACAATGATAAAGCCTCGCGGATTCGTCAGCCCGTCAATACCAAACACGGCCGGAATGCCGCGAAAGGCCGGCAGCATCATTGAATACTTGAATGCCAGATCATGTTGTTTTTTATCCTGACCGTCTTCATCTACTTCGGTGACATGCATCAAACCTTCTTCAACAGAGCTTACCTTGGCATTGGTAATCCACTTGATATTCCGTTGTCGCAATTCAGACTCGATAAAACTCTTGGTATCACCGACACCACCCAGACCCAGGTGGCCAATATAGGGTTCGGAAGTTACAAAGGTCATGGGCACCTGGTCACGAATTTTTCGCTTGCGAAGCTCATGGTCCATGATCATCGCGTGCTCGTATGCCGGGCCAAAGCATGAGGCCATCTGCACTGCGCCGACAACAATTGGCCCCGGATCGGCACAGAATTTTTCCCATGCCTCACCAGCCTGGGTCGCATGGTCTACGGTGCAGACCGATTGCGTGTATCCATCATGGGGACCCAAACCTTCGACCTCATCGAAGGCCAGATCCGGACCAGTGGCAATCACCAGGTAATCGTAGTCAATTTTCTGCCCATCACCGAGTTCAACCTGATTTTGTCCCGGCAGCACACGATGGGCGCCGCTGCTATGGAAGTTGATTCGTTTTTTCTCAAGTAAGGGCTGTAGCTCAAGAACGATATCCTTGCGCTGGCGCAGATTGACACCTACCCAGGGATTTGAAGGGGTAAATTGAAAATAAGTGTTATTGGAAATCAGCGTGATTTCCGCCTGCCCACCTAACTCAGCTTCCAGTTCGTAAGCTGTCGATATACCACCTATACCGCCACCGACTACAACGATAGATGTCATTAGTTGTTCACCTTATTATTCGACTGGCAACTGATTATTCATCAATAGTACCTCGTAAACGGGCGCCATTGTGCCGCAAGCGGCTCTCTAATCTTCACTCCACTGGTCAGCTTCGATCACACTCTCGCGGAAATGCTTGAGATTGCTAATCAAAAAACCCAGCGCCATCAGGCCCGAACCGATCACCACACAGACGATGGAATAGCGTAGCGCGGCATCATCGGCAAACACATAGTCGGTTACCAGGGCAACGGACAGCGAACCAAACGTAAGCCCCAGAATGCCGATCACGAAGTAATACAGCGCGGTAGTCACGGCTCGCATCTGATTGGGCACAATCATCATCAGGGATGCGGCACCCGTCGCCGATGGCATGGCCGCACCAACTGTGGCCGGAAACAGCATTACCATGGCCAGTTCAGGTGTGGGCATCAAAGGCGCCGCGATCGAAAATGCAATCAGAATCAACACACCAAGCAGGGTCGCCCGCATGTGGCCGTCACGATGGCCACGCTGGTACAGCCAGTCGCCCAACCAACCACCGAGTGCGACACCGGTAGGCCCGGCAACCAACACAATCATTCCATAGGCTTTGCCTATATCAGGGATGCTCCAGCCCCAGGTACGGAAAAACATGGTGGGAATCCAGAACATGAAGGCATAACCAATAATCGTGACAACCGACATGCCCATGAACAACGTGCCGTAGGTCCGCCAGCGCTGCAACAGAAACT
>Ga0233413_10000759_pt1 | contig 14899 bp, 39 predicted proteins | sample Na_anoxic_6_MG_FD_189019 | JGI IMG/M metagenome (GOLD analysis project Ga0233413, IMG submission 189019) | Seawater microbial communities from Saanich Inlet, British Columbia, Canada - Na_anoxic_6_MG | ecosystem: Environmental > Aquatic > Marine > Inlet | place: Canada: British Columbia... | reverse complement strand
AATGCTGAAAACTTCCATATAAATGGATTTAGAGTTCATTGGAACAAGAAACAACAAAGATTTTGGTTGGGTTTCTTGTAAGAAATAGAAACTACCTGCTAAATAGGTAGTTTCTTTTACTATCATTATATCAAAAAAAATATTATACAAATGGATAATAATTATACGGTTTACATCTACCTAAAAGATGGTAAAGAATTGACTACACCTTCTAAAGGTATAGCAGAGAATAGAGCTGATCATAACACAGACATCTATATGCTTAGAGATGGTAATAAAATATTATTAGCTTATGATAAAGAGTAATACAGTATACTGGACTCAGAGTAATGGTGTTAAAGTAGACATTGATACAATGGATATCCAGCACCTTAGAAACACACTCAAAATGATTGTACGTATTGTTGACAATTACGATAGTGCTGTTAAGACTAAAAAAATACCAAGCTCTAAGTGTAATATAACTAAGAGATTTGAAGATGAAGCAATAAATCTAATGGGACCAGATGATGAGTTTCCTATTTTTAAATTTAATTAATATGAGAAATCTTAAAGAAAAACAAAAGTCAAATAACTTAAAGAATGCATTAAAAAAAGAAATAAAAAAGAAGCATATGATTAGAATTTTAATATCTACATTTTTGATATTATATGGAATATCTAGCATTTGTGTATTTGCAATTTTAGGATTTTCTTATGTTCAGTTTGATTTTACTTCTTTGTCTGGCTTCTTATTTGTTTTTGTATTTAGTTCGTTACCCATTCTTTCCATTTATTACGGCATAAAAGATTTATTACTGATAATTGGTCATTGTAAGAAACAATAAAATGAAATGAAAGCAATTCAAGTTACAATCAAAGAGATCAATGAAGCAATGAAACCTTCTGTTCATAGAAACAAGAAGAAATACTACAGAAAGAAGAAACATAAACTTAAACCATAAACTATGACGAAGAGAAACTATTTTGTAAGCTTACTAATAGAAAAAAATTATACTAATGAAGATCCTATTTATACACCTCACCGTATTTCGGCTGCTTATGTACAAATCTATAAGGGTGTGTTAGGGTTCTTTGATGAACAAGATAATTTAGTAGAATCTTTTGAAATTAATGAAGGATTACATTTTGATGATATATCAAATTAACAAAAAATCAATAATTATGAACTCAAGAATAAAATATAAACTTGTAAAGGTTAAAAATAAAATATACTATCCTAAATTAATAATTGGCATACTTTATTTGATGATTAGCCTCTTTTCAATAAGTGTTTTTGTAACGGCTTTTATAATCAATGACTCACACGTCATTTTAGGAGCATTTCTTTATTCCCTTATTGCTATTGTAACAATAGCCATAATATTTATTACTCACTATGGAATCCTTTGGATCGTTCAAGGTTTAAAAGGAAAAAAATAAAAAAATAAAAAACTTAATATGAAAGATTTAAAATATAATACTATTATCAGTACTCTTGCATTTTTACTTTTAGCATTAGCTTGTAGTTCAAAAGCACAGTCTCAAGAAATAGCAACTTATTACATAGAATACAATTATAAAGATACCTCATTTATACAAATAAGGACTAAAGATCCGGTAACTGTTGATTATATTTGTGATGCGGGATTGATATTTAATGACAATTCATATGTATATAGTTTTGAAGACAATCAGCCGGATTGGTATGAATTTACATATCATAAAGTATTTAAAAACAACATTTTAGATGTTGTATTTAGAGATGATAATATGGATTCAGTATCAGCAATTATAACTAAAAAAAGGAGAAAATTCAAATGACAAAATGTGACTGCTACATATCTAAAATGGGAATCAACTGTGAAAGAATAGCTGATATTTTGTTGATGGTAATGAGTCCCAAGAATAACAACACTAAAGATGCTCAAGCAACAACACTCTTTTTAGAGAGTCTTGTTGCTGATGGTACTATTACTTTAAGAGAATGTATTATTGTAGCTACTCAAGTTGGTATACATAGTTTAACCTTAGGTGAAGACCCGGATCATCAATTTACATTTTCAGATAACTAACAAAACTACAATTATGCTCAAACTTAATATTGCTATTACCACACTGGTAATAGTTATAACTTTTATGATCAGCATTTTACTTCATAATATAAATCATGTTGATTTATTTTTTTGGTACATGGTGATTCTGCCAATTATAATTTTAAGACTAATAAGAACAATAAAATTAATAAAGATCAAATGACAGAAGATACAGAAACTATAGTTCTAAATTTTGAATTATATGAATACACAAGAGGTGGCATAATCATGCATACACCTCATTTAAATTTAGCTCAAATAAGAAGAGATTTGGCTACTGATGTATTTGGAATACGTTGTTCAGAAAATTCAGAAGAGCTTACACAAGATATTATAAAATTAGAACTAGATTAAATTATGAAAAAAGTAAAATATACAACTATGCTATTTATTTTTCTATTATGTATGGCATTTGTCATAACATCATGTTCTGTTCAGCATCATAGCTGCCCAGCCTATACTTTAAACCAAGAAAATATGAGAGACTCAAATTCAAAAGGATATAATCTAATAATGAAAAATAACTATGGTACATCTTTTAAAGGCCATACGATGGAAATCAATACTATAGTTCACGATAAACCAGAACCAAAAAAGGTAATCACTATTCATAATAGATATTTTGGTTTTTCTCATGTGCAGACATATGACGTTGTAAAAGATAAAACTACAGTTATGATGATGTCTCAGTGGAAAGTCCCTCTCAAAACAATGGCAAATCTTATACATTCTGGATGTAATTCTATTTCTACATCACATAACACAAAATTTGTTGAGGCTACTGGATATGATAAAAGTCAACTTGAAATGCTTACAATTAATATGCAATTTAATGATATATCTAGCAGTTTTATTTTATATGCTGGAGACTTTAATAGAAATTATAATTCATCTCCTTTTGAAAACCATAGTTTTTGCACATTTGAATACAAAAATATACATGATGGTTTATGTTTAAGTGGACACACGACTAATATTGATGAAAAGAAAAGCTTTGCTAATAAAATTAATAGATTTAAGCATGAGATTAAAGGTATAGATAGACAAAATCTTTCAAATTACTTATCAAATTCTACTCCTGTAATTACTGGAAGCGCGGTAACATTAAATGTCAAAGATAATTTCTGTTCATAGAAATAGTTTGAGTAAGAATAAAAAGGCCGGTGATTAATTATTAAAATTGCCGGCCTTTTTTATTAAAAAAAAAAGAATATGTATATAAACGATAATATTGCAAAACATTTATTTAAAGAATTCACTAAAGAAGGTATAAAACAAGAATCTAATTGGGATCATTTACAATCAGCTATATTTGAGTTTTTATCTGAACAAGAGAAAGCTTTTATATTTGAGCTTTATAATTTAAAAAAAGAATTTCCAGTTGTTAGCTTAGGCAGCTATGTTAAACTCACATCAAAAGATTCAGACGTTCTAAGTAGGGATCCTGTAGATCATGATATACTTATAGATAGAGGCTTAATGTCTATTGAAGATGATGAATATTATTGGTACGGTGTGATTAGAGATAGTGATGATTACCATTCTAACTTTAGAGCTTATACACCAAAAATGATAGTTGATGTATTTACTGCACCTGAACTGTGTGATTCAGAAGAGTCTAAACAAAGAAAGAGTCCAAACGGACATTATTTAAAAGAAGTAATTGTTAGTACTGCTGCATTAACACCAGTATCTCTAAAAGATATACCAGCAATGATTAAATTACATAAGAATGGCTAAAATATCTCTAAGCTTATTAATACAAGAATACATAAACTCTGATCATAAAGTTAATTTCGGAGAATATATAAATGATAAATACTTATTTAAAGATGAAAAATTAAACAAACTAAATGATTTAGATGCTTTTAAATATGTACAAGAAAATTATTTAAAAAATGAAATAAAAAAATAGATAGCTATAGTATTGCACAAAATTTTAAAATGTGATGCAAATTGAATAGAAGCAGTAAGTTTTCATAAATTTAATTATGTAAATTTGATATTTACTTATATTTATGATTATTCAATTGCCCTGTGGAAGAATTATAGAATGTTCTATAGAATTATATTTAGAACTTTCTGATCTTGAGGTACATGAGCTTAATGGCCTGGGTGCATCCTATACAAGAGAAGGCGGTGATCCTTTTTATAATCTTTATAATGCCAAGACTCCAAAAATCCAATCAGATGAGGAGTATGAACCAAAATTATACGAAATAAATAAAGATGAAAAATTAGAAGATCCAGATTTTTTATTAGATGATATATAAATAAGTAAATTAAAAAAAATGAATAACAAAGTAACAATTATTCCAGATGAAGCTGGAAACGTAATCAGACAATCAAAAAATAGTCCAGAATATGGATTTGTTAGAGTAGTACAAGAAACTGTACAGTTTGGGTTAACCGGATGGGTAAATGCAAAAACAAGAAGTACTTTAATTTTAGGTAAACTAGAAGAACTTAAAAGTATTGGAATTGCAGACATGAAAACATTACCTGGTAAAATAGTTGTAAAAGAATCAACAGAACCGTTTAATTCCTCTGATCCTGACAGAGATCTTAAAATTGCAGGTGAAACTGGAATAATTTGCTGTACTGCAGATGGTGAACCAATTTATAGAAGATCTTTTTATGATCCAACAAATCAACAAGAGGATGAATTTGTAGCTCATGCAAATGGAGATGCTATTAGAGAAGCTAACAAGAGCTCAAATGGTGCAAGCATGATTGCTAATCAAGAATTTAATATTGAAAAATCATCATCAAAACAAGTAGATTTAGTGGATTCAATTGAAGAAATTGAATCAAAAGACACCGAGGATGTTGAAGAAGATTCTGTTTTAGATGAAATTGAATTAGAGACTAATGACGGATTTGAAGTTTAAACTTCAAAACTTAATTTAGAACTAATAAAATTTATTGTTTAAACTATAAAAGCTCTCATTAATTTGAGAGCTTTTTTCTTACTTAAAACTCACAAAATGCTATCAAAAGAACAGATCAAAATACTAAATCAAGAAAAATCAATAGAAGCTTTAAGAAAAAGAGAAGAAAGATATACTTATCTAGGATTGCTTCAAACATACCAAATACAACCAAAAGAGCTTGTTCAAAAACTAGAATATACTAAGCTTAATTCACGTCAACACTTTTTGTTTAAAAGAGTTTTACACGGATTGAATATGTATTCTAAGCAGGAAATAAGTAAAATGCATAAAGATAAAAAGAGAAGAATTAAGAAAGTTTGGATGAAGGGTCAAACAGTTATAAATGAATGGAAACAAATTATTTCAAGTAAGAAAGTGAATGCTTATCTTTATCACATGTTTGGTGATAATGTAAAAGGAATTATTGAAGTCCCTGTTACAGATATTTTACCAAATTATAGAAATAATATATCATTAAAAGATCTGGGAATTAAATATGAAGATCTAATTTTAAAATTTATATCAGTAGGTCTTTTACCAAAAAACTTTTTATCAATTAAAGCATGAAGAAGGTATCTTCTAAAATGTCTAAAATAAATAATGAATATTCTAAACTAAGAAAAGAGTATTTAATTGAACGTCAAATGTGCCACGCAAAGATTTACAATTGTTCTTTGCGGGCAACTGATGTTCATCATAAAAAAGGACGTGGAAAATACCATTTAGATGTTGGTACTTGGATGCCGGTATGTAGGTCTTGTCATAATTGGATTGAAGAGCACCCAGAAGAATCAAAAGATTTAGGATTCTCAATATCAAAAATTAAATAAAATGGAAGACTGGAATAAAGATCAATGGCAAGGTAAAAGAAAAGATCAAGTAGATTTTTCATATAAGACCGTTTTAGGCATTGTCGTAATTACATTAATAATACTATTTATAATACATATTATAGGATGACAAAACAATTAGAAAAAGAACAAATAAAACAAAGAGCAAAAATTCAAGGTGAAGCTTTAAATGTAATAATGAAACATAAAAGATCTGGTTTAGGCATCTCTATGGGTGTTGGTAAAACTAGAATAGCATTGCAACATCTTATAAATAACTATAGTTCTACTTCTAAATATTTAGTTGTAGTACCAAAAAATACTGTAATAGATTCATGGAATGATGAAATGGAGAAGATAGTAGATCAGTTTAAAGATTTAGAAGCTGTCAAACAACAAGTTGTGTTTGTCAATTACAGATCTATAAACAAACTTGATCCAACTCATTACAATGTGGTTTATTTAGATGAATGCCATAACTTATTAGAAAGCCATGAGCCTTTTCTTTCTGCATTTACAGGAGATATTGTTGGATTAACCGGAACTCCTCCTACTAAGAGAAGTTATGAAAAATATAGAATGGTCCAAAAATACTGTCCTATAAAATATGAATATCAAACAGATTTAGCTATTGATGACAACATACTAAATGATTATAAAATAGTTATTCATTATTTAAACTTAGACACGACGACGTCTATACCTAAGACTAATAGAAATGGTGGACAATGGTTTACATCTGAAGCAAATGATTATATATATTTTTCTAATAGAATAAATGATGCTTTAACCTCAAAACAGCAGCAAATGTCTGCAATTATGAGAATGAGAGCATTGATGGACTATAAGACTAAAGAAAACTATGTAAAGTCAATGGTAAGGGATCTTGCAGGTAATTGCATAATATTTGCTAATACCAAGAAACAAGCTGATGCTGTATGTCAACACAGTTATCATTCTGGAAATCCTAAATCAGATGAAAATTTAGAATTATTTAGTAATGAAGAAATCAAAAGACTTTCTTGTGTGCTACAATTAAGTGAAGGTGTTACTATACCAAATTTAAAACAAGGTATAATAATGCATTCATATGGTAACAATAAAAAAACTGCACAGAGAATAGGAAGATTATTAAGATTGTCTCCTGATATGACGTCAATTTGTCATATCTTATGTTACAAAAATACGGTTGATGAAAAATGGGTAACAGAAGCTATTAAATCATTTGACCAAAGTAAAATAATTCATAAAGCTTACATCTAAAATGTCAAAAAATAAAGTGGTAAAAAAATGGAAATCATTCTTAAAATTAAATTCCTGGAATATTGTAACAGTTGAAATTGAACCTGAACAAGTAACGTATGATGAAGATATACCTCAAAAAGATAGATATTATGTTGGTATAGATATAGATCATGATACTAAAACAGGTGTAATTTATCATGACAGATTATTGAAAGAAGAAGATATCATTCATGAACTTTTACATGTAAAATATCCAAAGGAAGATGAAGAATGGATTGTAAATAAAACCGATGACTTATTTAGATTAATACAATTAGATTAAATTGAAAAATAACTTTTTTGGAAAGCTCTCTGTCAAAGATGGAGAGCTTGATTTTCCAGCAAAAATTCAAAAAACAAGATTAAATGCATTTCTTAAAGATATACCTGATGGTACTAATATAGAAGTGTTTATAAGTGTTAGCACTAAAAAAGGTAGCAACGCACAATTAGCTAGATTGCATGCTATGATTAGAGAATTAGCAAATGACATAGGCTACACATTTATGGAGATGAAGCTCATTGTAAAAAGACATACCGGTCTTTGTTTTATGAGAGATAAAAAAGAATACTGCAAGTCTTTTGCAGATTGTGATTCAGATGAGTTAAATCTGGGAATACAGGAATGTTTAAGAATTGGCGATGAGCAAGGTATACAACTAAGGTAACTGAGAGTTTATATCTTCTTGCATTCTTTCATTTATCTCTTTAACTTTATCCATGTCACCGTTTATTGTTGCTTCTAGCATATCATCAATATCTTTTTGTGCTATAGTAGCTTCAACTTTAATGTTTAGATTTTGTTCATATGCTTTAAATTTTAAAATCTGGTACAAAGAAAAAACTGTGTATAAGTTCATTTCTTCAGTTGAAAATGGATTTTTATCAACATCATATTCACCTTTGGTGTATTTATCAAATTTTTCAAATATGATTTTTGTATCAATGGGATTAGTAAGGTTTTCAACTTGATATAATAACACTTGCTGTAAACCTAAAATATAATTTGTATTTAAAGTAATATCGGTGATATCTTTGGAATAATCAAAGCTATCTTCAAGTTGTACTCGGTCTTCTGACATAATAAAATTTTAATCAAATATACTAAAATGAGTGAAGTAAACATAAACCATATTAGAGAACGTTTCATTTCTAAAATTAAAAATACAGGATGGAGTCATATATTAGATCCTATTATACTATCACCGGAATTTGATATATTAATATCCAAATTAAAAACAGAAGTTGATAATGACAGAAGATTTACACCCAAGTTGAAATATTTGTTCAATGCATTTATACATTGTCCTTATAAAGACTTAAAAGTTGTTTTTGTAGGGCAGGATCCTTATCCTCAAATAGATGTTGCAGATGGTATAGCTTTTAGTTGTTCATTAACAGGTAAAGCTCAACCTTCATTACGTTATATATTTCAAGAATTAAATAAATCTCAATGGGATAGTTTAAATCCAGATCTTAGTAGATGGTCTAAACAAGGTGTTTTAATGCTTAATACGGCTTTAACTGTCCAAATAGGTAAGATTGGTTCTCACTATAGTCTATGGAAGGATATAATGACCCAAATTTTAACGGCAATAAATACTGAGAATAAAGACTTGGTTGTAGCGCTTCTTGGAAAGAAAGCAGAGGAATGGGAAACACATTTTAATTCTCATAATCAACAAAAAGTGTTTAAAGTTGCACATCCGGCTTCAGCTGCTTATAAAGGTGGAAATTGGAATTCAGATAATCTTTTCAAAAAAATAAACAATCAGTTAAATAAACACAATAAAAAACAAATCAAATGGGATTAAGCAAAGATCAAAAATTAAAGTCTCCTGTTAAATTAGAGGCTGATGAATTTGTAAAACGCATAAAAGAAAAATACAATGTAGATATTTATGTTGCTGTATCTAATAGTTCTGATAAAATAAGTCTTAATACTTTACATCAAGCTTTACTTAATATAATAAATCAGAATGATCCAGATTTAATAATCTATTCAGACTTTCAAAATAATACAAGAGTTAGATCTTGGATGTTGTATCAGCATGCTTTTTGTTATGTAGCTTATAAGCATTTATGGTGTACAAAAACAGATATTGGAAAATTTATAAATAGGACTCACGCAACTATTATAAATTCTATCAAAAAATCTGAAAATTTTTTATGGTGTGATGATCTTGAATTTAATCTTATTTACAACCGCTTATATAAAGAATTAAAGAAATGTGGGAATCCTTCATAAGAATACTTAAATATGATATTACCCCGGATGAATGTTTTTTCCTTTATTCAATAAAAGATAAAATATCAATAACGGAAGGTATTATAAATAAAATGCAAGCAAAATCAAAGCTTTTAAAGCTTGAATATATTATAGATAATGGTTCGGGTAATTATGCATTAACTAAATCAGGAAAATCTGTTATTAAAGACATAGATTCATATGTAAAGAAGATGAATAAACAAACAGATATAGAAATAATGGGTGAAAAGTTTATACATAATGTTGAAACTTATAGATCTATATTTCCTGCACGTAAATTACCTTCTGGCGTTCCTGCTAGAAATAATGTAAAGATATTAACTGAATGTTTTAGATGGTTTTTTAATACATATGATTTTACATGGGAAGAAGTTCATTTAGCAACAAAAAACTATGTAAATGAATATAGAGACAAAGAGTACGCATATATGCAAAACAGTCAATATTTTATATCTAAACAAGATAAAAATAGAGTAAAAAGATCTCAACTTGCAGATTATTGTGACATGATAAGAGATGGTGTAGAGCCGGAAGATGATCACTTTAAAGAGAAAGTTGTATAAATGAGATGTTTATTATTTTTTTGTATATCATTTATACAAATATCGGCTCATTCTCAAAGTATAGATTCTGTATATATAGAACTCAAAAGACAAAATGTTAAACATCCTGAAATTGTATTAGCCCAATCAATAGAAGAAACAGGTTGGTACAAATGCAAGAACTGTTCTTTAAACAGGAACAACATATTTGGATTTAGATATAAGAAAAAATATCTAGAATTTAATAATTGGAAAGAATCTGTTACTTATTATAAAAATTGGCAGAATAGACATTATGTTCAAGAAAATCATAAAAATTACTATGATTTTTTGGTATATAAACATTATGCTTCAAATCCTATATATACAAAAAATGTAAAAAAAATAGAAAAAACAATAATAAACATGAAATTATGGGATTAATGAAAAGACTATTTATAGATATTAGAAATTCACTTAAATATCAAGAAGCTGATGATCAAGAAAAGAAAAGAATTCTTGAAAATTGGCATGAAACAGATGAAGCCAAAGCATTAGCAAATAAAACTAATAAATAAAACTAGCAGACCATCTAACAATTAACTAGGGTTTAACCTTCGTTTTAATTGTGTGCTTATCACGGATGGTCTGCTTTTATTTAACATTTAAACCAAAACAAAGAAGATGATAATAATTATGAAAGGTTCAAGTGAAAGCCAAACACCAATAGTAACAATAGATACTAAAACGTGCCATTACCCTTATGCTATTAGAGACGCAATAAAATTGGCTTTAGAAATAGATGGATATAGTAAAGAAACAATTAATGAGGTATTTGGTATAATGTCTGATGTTGAATGTAAAGCAGAAAGCGAGTAATTTTTATTGCGTACAACACAAATATAAAAACCGTTTTAATGGTTTTTAAAGACTGTTAAGCCACGTTTTAATGTGGCAACTTAATGCTTAATAACCTTATTAAGAACACTTAACAAGCAAGATGTTGCTTAAACCAAAACAAAGATAATTATGGGAAGCGTAATAACATATGATTCAAAATGTCCTGAATGTGAACAAGAAAAAGGATATAGAGATTTTTACTATAAAAACCATGAAGAATATTTTTTATGTCAAAATAAAAAATGTGGACTTGAATTTAAGCATGAATGGAAAAGAGATGAAAATGGCAAATTAGTGACTATTGATGGTAGCGATAACTATCAATTTGATAATCTAATTATGGTTGAAACTGTTTATAAAAATGGCAAAGAAACAATCAAAGAACTAACCCAAAACAAAGAAGATGAGTAAAGAATTAACTGATAAAGAAATAGATGCGTTAGCATTAGAGTTTGCTAAAGAAGAGAGTTATGGTAAACTGAATAGTGACTTATGGAAAGGTTTTGTATTTGGTTTTAAGAAAGCAGTTAAACTAATAAAACAAAGATGAGTAAAGGAATAGTATATAGAACAATAGTGCTACCTAATGATGTAAAAGCAGGTGATGTAGTACAAATTAAATTTGATATAGAAGGTGTTGTGTATGATTTATTTGACAACTCTATGGAAGAATGTAAAGAGGAATTTGGATATGATTTATATGAAGAAATAGAAGCATTAAACCAAAACAAAGATGATGGGGTATCGTAAAAAAACAAATTTAGCATTAAAGATTTGCATAATCAATTGTGTAATTGAATTATTAATCATACTTTATTTATTATCAAGCTGGTAAAATTATGATTAACACTGTGCAAAAATGGAAAAAGTTACTCAATCTAAATGAGTGGGACATATCTCTGCAAAGAATAGACTCAAAGCAAGTTAAGTATCCTAATGATTGCACAGATGATGAAAAATATTTTATAGGTATTGAAAAAAACCATACTCTTAAAAAAGGTACAATATATCATGACATAGATCTATATGAAGAAGCTATTGTACATGAACTATTACATGTTAAACACCCAACTAAATCAGAAAGCTGGGTAAATTATAAAACTAATAGCTTAATAAAAAAGTATGAGTGATGCAATCATTAATAAAGACTTACCAAAAATGTTAACTTACTTTCTATTTCATAATAGAATTAGAATAAGAGAATTTAATGTTGAAATGTTATTCAGCAAAGATTATGACAACAATTGGACACTCTCAAAAATAAACTGGGCTATACTTGAAGCAACTAAACCAGTTGGTCTTGAAGAATTAAACTAATAATTATGATGAAAAAAACTTTATTTGTGCTATGTCAAATAGCATGGTTAGCACTTGCTATATCTAATATTTTATGGTTGGTAAAAGCCGCAAACATTCTTTATCAGAATAGTCTATTAACAGAATCTATTCTTTATACAATAGTTTTATTAGCAGGATTAGTCTGTTTATCTATTCTCTTATTAATAATTTATATAGCAATTGAAAATAAATTTAATAAACCCAATAGCAGAATGGTTAAAAAAGTACATAAGCTTTTAAATCATTTAATAATAATTGAATTTGAAAACCAAAACAAAGATGATAAAGCACCAGAAAACTAAAACTCTGGTCACCAAACGCAATAACAATAGTGCAAATTGTATAGCACCAAACTTAGTTTATGGTTGTTTTGGTGGCTGTATAGATACATACTGTTATATGTCTAGATATAATGGACATAGAGTATTTGTAAATGAAAATGTTGATGAAATATTTAACTCTGTTGTAGAGTGGGAGAAAACATTTACTAAGGAACCTGATCAACAAGATCCTGTATACACAATGGTAGATATTGCTTGTAATACTGATTTAGTACTAATGCAGAAGCATTTACCAGAAACATTAATAGATTATCTTAAGAGATATGATGATCATCCACAGTTTAATACAACTATGGCTACTAAGTATCCAAATCTATTAAACCTGGATGTAAAAGATTTTAATAAGCCACCAAGAGTAAGAGTGAGTTTAATGCCTCAAAAGTTTGCTGATATACTTGAGCCTAAGATGCAAAAGATTGAAAGCAGAATACATGAGATAAATAGATTGAAAGATTTAGGATGGGAAGTTCATATAAACTATAGCCCATTGGTATTTACTCGTGGTTGGAAAGATAAGTATAGAGATCTATTTGAAGCTGTTAAAAAGATAGCAGGAGTTAATAAATGTGAAGTAATTGCATTAACTAATCATCATTATCAAATGGAAAAAGCTTCACCAGAAGCACAGGAGTTAATGAAATATTCTTGTGAGGTAAAGAATAACTCAGGAGTAATGCGTTATCCACTTAAATGGAAAACAGGTTGGCTCAATGAGTTTAAGAAAGAATATGAGAAGTTCTTTCCATTAGATACAATTAGATATATATTTTAAACCAAAACAAAGATGAGTAAAGATAGAAATTATGCAAAAGAATTAGGTCAGATTGCCAGAGATGTTGAGTCTGATTTGTATGATACCATAGATGAGGTGATGAAACAGGATGTTCTCATACGTGAGGAAATATCCCAATCAGATCGTTGGTATAATTTCCCATACGAAATAAGTGTTAGGTTAGAATATAGTGATGAACCAGCAATGGCTCATAGTTTCATACCAGAAGGTACAGTCTTTAAGAATGGTTATGTTGTACCAAAAGGTGGAATGATATACACAGATCACCCAAGAGGTGAAGAACTGATTGTCGGTGATTTAGATGTTTGGGGAATGATTGACTTATTGGAGGAACTTAAACACACAATTAAGAATAAAGAATTAATAAGAGATGAGTAAAGAAATATCAAGAGAAGAATTTGAAAGATTAGATACAAAAATAAACCAAAACAAAGATGATGAGTGAAGAAATATTAATTAAACCAAAACAAAGATGCGTTGGACTGATAAAGATATGATACGTTTTGCACGTATTGCTAGTGAAGGTGCATATGGATTATATTCTAGGTGCAAATCACTAGAGAGTAAATTAAGTAGATACAAAAAACTAAGTAAAACTATGAGCAGGTATATTAAAGAATTAGAAAATGGAAAGACTGTAGCATATGGATATGATCATGTGTTAGGTTATTTCATTGATGTGTTTGATGTTCCAGATGATGATGGAGTAGAAAATCTATTAATAGAAGAATCATCAAGATTAACTAAGATGAGTAATGGCAAAATGCTAGAGCTTATGAATGTTTATGAACTTCCAGAATCACATATAGAACAAGTAGCAATGGATTTACCAATTAAATAATATTAATAAACAAATTATGAAATCTTATCACTACATAGACGAAAACAACAAAAGCAAAAAGACAAAATGAAACACAGACTTAAAATAGCAGGAGCATTAATTTTTGGATTAATTATTTGTCCAATTTGCTCAATTCAATGGTTGTTGACAGGAAAGAACTTAGGGTTTAAATGGCTTATGTTCGTAAATGATGAATTTGATGAATCAATTAAAAAACATAAGGAATGACAATACAAGAAATTAATAAAATGTCTTTGGAAGAACTGAAGCAACTACACCACGAAGAAATGACAACATTAGTTGACAAGGAACTAACTTGGCAACAGTTGGAATATCTTGAAAAATTGATTAAAATGAAAGCAGTAAAAGATATAGCAAAAGATGTAGTAGAAGTTACACAACCATCTGAATTAGCACAAGATTTACATTTTTATATTGAACATAATATACATAAATCAAGAGTAGATGCAATAGTAGGTATAGCTAAAAAACTTATAAATTGGGAAAAAGAAATTAGATTAGATCAAATTGATAAAGATGATAAAGCTTTTAAAAAGGAGATTAAAAGATGGACGCCCAAGTTAAAAAACAATAACTTAGATTAACAAAGATAAGGAGGACTAATTATGGCACTAGATAAAAACGTAGCAAAAGGAATCAAGACAAGACAGCAATACCAACATAAAAGGGTAGCAAAAGGAATTAAGACAAGACAGGAAAACGAAAAGAAGGAGGATTAATCATGACAACACAAGAAAGAAATATATTAATGGC
>Ga0233413_10000758_pt1 | contig 14905 bp, 14 predicted proteins | sample Na_anoxic_6_MG_FD_189019 | JGI IMG/M metagenome (GOLD analysis project Ga0233413, IMG submission 189019) | Seawater microbial communities from Saanich Inlet, British Columbia, Canada - Na_anoxic_6_MG | ecosystem: Environmental > Aquatic > Marine > Inlet | place: Canada: British Columbia... | reverse complement strand
ACATGGTTGTCAAGATGAATGATTACCTGTCAAAGGCGGCCGTTGACCTGAATGCAACATCCAGTTCAAGCAATTACATGCGGGCCGACGAAGAAGTTTTTGCCATCGTGCCGCCATTCGTGTTCGAGCCTCCCGCTCTCAACTCGATGATGGCCGAACACCGTAACAATTTTATTCTGCTGGCCCTTTGGCTGGCCGCGGCTATTGGTCTGGCAATCTTTGCCACTAACCGTATCAGCATGGAGAGAAACTGATGTTGAAACTGATCATTTCTCATGAAGCTCGCCAGATAATACGCACCGGCGCATTGTGGTCGATCCTGGCATTACTGGTAGCTGCGATTGTCTTTGCCGCCTGGGCTGGCGGGCGCTCCATTGATCGCCAAATTGAAGGCGCACAGGCAGCCGAAGCTTTCGAGAACGGCATGCGCAATCACATGCGCGCCGACACGGAGAAGTACGAGGCACAGGTTCTCGCCTCCGGTGAAGAATATCAGTTTGCCGCCGTGCGTCATTCACCAGGCTCGGGGCCGCCGCAGGGTACCAACGCCGGCGCAGTCGGTGCGGAAACATCGCTGTACGTGACACTGCCGCCGACCGGCCTGGCCGCACTGTCAGTCGGACAAAGTGATATTCAGTTGAACTACCTGCCCGTTTCCATGGCAACAACTCTGGATATAACCAAGAATCTTGAACTAGAAAATCCGATTAATCTGGCTACCGGCAGCTTCGACATTGCGTTTGTGGTTATCTTCCTGCTGCCGATTTTCATTCTCGCGATGAGCTACGACCTGCTATCAAGCGAAAAGGAACGCGGCACGCTGGCCATGATTCTCGCGCATCCGATCTCGATTCGAGAACTCATGGCGTCAAAAATTATCTCACGTGCAGCCATAATGCTGGCCGTCGTCCTCGGCTTCGGCATCATCGCACTATTGACCGTTGGAACCGGGCTCGACACGGCAGATACGTGGCTGCGTTTCGGTCTGTGGATGGTTGCAACATTGCTGTACTCAGCTTTCTGGTTTGCCCTGGCGGTACTCGTCAATGTCTACGGTAAAAATTCTGCTGCAAACGGTACGGTGCTGGCCGGTATCTGGCTGATCCTCGTAGTTATCGTGCCGCAACTTGTCAGTATGTTCGCAACAACGGTCTATCCGACACCGTCACGCATGGAACTGACAATTGCCGCTCGAAATGCACAGACCGAGGCGGAAAAAAACTTCATGGCGAAACTCGACGAGTACTACTACGACCATCTGGAATTTGTCCCGGAAGGCAAAGGCAAGGCCATGGACTTTCTGACCTTGTCGCAGGCCAATAACAACTCAATCGAGAAAGCAATTCGTCCGTTATACGATGGATTTCAGGATCAGTTGAACAAGCAGGAAGAGCTTGTGCAGCGATTCCAATACCTGTCACCGGCCATCATGATGCAACTCGCCCTGAACGAGGTTTCGGGTACCAGCGCAGATCGCTACGAATTCTTCCTGAACCAGGTTTACTCATTTCACGATGAGTGGAAAGAGTACTTCAGCACGAAGTTCCTGCAGCGTTATCCGCTCAAGCCTGCCGACTACGATAACTTTCCAGACTTCAGCTACGAAGAACAGCCTTTTTCTGTCGTCATGGCAAGGCTCGTGCCATCGTTACTCGGCATGCTGATACTGTTCCTCGGTGTCGTGCTGGTGCCGTTTATTGCGCTGCGAAAGTACCAGGTCGCAGCACGCTAAACGTCATCCTTACATTAGCCGGGCCCGGGAAGATCGGTCCTGAAATGCATCCTGAATAAAAAGGAGAATCCTGAGCATGCGTATTCTGAAAATTCTGGCTATAGCCATCATCGTCGTGGTCGCCGGCGGCTATGGCTCGTTCAAATACGTAAACCGCACACCTGCGCAGCTCGTTGAGCCTAACTATTTCAGCTATTACAAGAATCAGGATACGGTGCCCGAAGGCAAGGTCGGTCTGTTCATTACCTCCCTGATCATGCCCGAAACAATGCGCGAGGTGGATTTCTACACGCTGGCATTAAAACCAATGCAGTACATTCCGTGGCCAATGCGCAACATGGCCAGGGCCGACCGGGGCGTGCAACTGATTGACCCGGACCGTTTCTATGAATTCGAGCCTTTCACGCCAGCTAAACTCGTTGACCCGTCCGGCAATGATCGGGATCTTGACGGCGTACCCTATGTCGATAAGTTTCACTGGGGTGAGGTTGAGTGGGTGCCGCCGAGTGCAACCCGTCATCTGGATCACGGCTATTTTCTGCTGCCTTCACGAAATGGCGGCATGCCGACTATTGCTGCCAAGCTCATCAACAAAGCTCGTCACTATTACTATGCTCCTGGAAAAGGCTCACTGCAGGGCACTATTCCACACAAACCGGGCATGAAACTAATCGTCGATGCTGCAGTCGAGCGAATGCAACAAAAATACGGTGACCTCCCGTACCGCTGGGTCACCGCCGAGGACTTCGGTCGGGCACGCGCAGCAATGTATAGCCTGCTCGACGAAGGCGTCGACACCATACTTCTATCGGCTCCCGCACCGATTTACTCACATCACGAGGAGTTCAATGGCGGCTTCAAACACGCGATGCACTACATCCACGAGTGGCAAGAACAAAATGGCAAGCACATCAAAGTAATTATGGCGCCACAACTCGGTGACTTCGATATTACGCAACAAACGTGGGTCAACATGCTGCAAGATCGACTCAACACACTCCCTGCGGGCGCCGACGTCAAGGTCGTCATGTCCATTCATGGCATGGCCTGGGACCTCACACCAAATGAAGCCTGGATAGAACTAGCACCGCCCTATGTGAACGAAACATTGACGGTACTAACGGAAACACTCGAAGGCTACGACTTTGGACGAAAAGAGGTCGTACAGAGTCAGGATCATTTCGCCGACCCGCATAACAATCCTGATGGCAAATACCTGTCTACGAATATGGCATTCTGGGATGGCATCAATGATGGCTTCGATTACGTCATCAATGTGCCAATCGAATTTTTTGTCGAAAACACTGATACATTGTATTCACACGCAATGTTCAACTTCGAACACTTTCCAACCTATGACCTTTATGAACCAATCGACTACCCGGATCCAAGCAAACCGTACACACGGGAATTCAAAGTCGAGGACACACTAGTCATTTACAACGGTGTTCCGGCCGGTGACTACAACAAACCAATTATCGAGGCCTACACGCAGGCTCTTGACTCCATCCTGTCACAAGGCATGCAGCCTATATCTGTCGCGACAGTTGATAGCGGCATGTAAATTAGCTGTCCGTGGGGTGATTTTTGCTTTGGTTTTGATTATTTCCCTGACCGGTTTTTTTCGTCGTTGACCCCTCTGAAACGCCGCTGCCATAGGTTAGCGGCAGCTTAGAGGGCTCTGGGTCGCGACCCAGAGGCCTGCAGCCTGTAATAATTTGTGGCAGCGGCGTTTCAGAGGGACATACCCGGCACAAAAGGCTAGTCAGGGAAAGAGTTAAGAGTCGAAGCTAAAATCACCCCCACAATTTATGAGAAAAATAGTAGGCAACACCACCCCCTTATGGATTAATGATGTATATCGAAATTCTGCCTGTTATCCTCCTCGTTCCATAAAATTAGCGGAGAATTCAGATGCAAAGACTAATGGCCGAAACTGTGGCAATCCTGATCATCACCACCTGCTTATTTAGCACCGCCGACGCTGCTGCCAAGCCGGAAGATGCCATCAAATATCGTCACTCAGTCATGGAATCCATGTCCGGTCACGTCAATGCATTCGTCTTGATCGCAACAAACAAGATCGATTCCCCGCAATATCTGCAAAATCATGCCGATGCAATTGCCAACCTCAGCAGTGAGCTGGAAACTCTTTTTCCGGCAGGGTCTGGACAAGGTGACACCGATGCGTTGCCCGCAATCTGGGATGATGTAGAAAAATTTAGTAAAGCTGTTGCCAAGATGCAGGAGACCGCCAACTCATTGCAGCAAGTAGCTGGCTCAGGAGATACCAAGGCCATCATGGGTGCATTTGCTGCAGCCGGTAAATCCTGCAAGGGCTGTCATGAAACATTCCGTGCCGAGGAAGATGATGACGATAGTGATAGTCACGATCACGACGATCACGAGCACTAACAGCACTCATGTCATTCCGGACCGCCACCACCCTGGTCGGTCTGCTGTTCATCAGTCAGGCATTGGCTGAACAGACAGCCGTCGAGCGTGGTGCATACCTGCTACACGCCGGCGGCTGTATCAGCTGTCATACGGCCGATGCCGATGATGCTGTGCCGCTGACGGGTGGGGATGCACTGGCAACTCCGTTCGGAACTTTTTATGCACCGAATATCACCCCGGACAAAGCCACCGGGATTGGCACATGGTCCGACAAAGATTTCCTCGGTGCAATGCAGAAAGGAATTCGCCCGGATGGTTCACATTACTACCCGGTATACCCATACACTTCATATACGGGCATGACCCGCAAGGACATTCTGGCAATCAAGGCCTACCTGTTTAGCCTCGATCCGGTCATGCAGCAGAATCGTGACCACGACCTGCCCTGGTATCTTTTTTCACGCCTTTTGGCCGGTGCATGGCAGTTCATATTTTTCACACCAGAACGCTTTGTACCGGATACGAATCGCTCGGCAACGTGGAACCGTGGCGCCTATCTCGTCCGCCACCTCGGTCATTGCGGTGAATGCCATACATCACGCAACCTGTTTGGTGCGACACGCGACGATATCGAGCTAAGTGGGAATCCTGACGGCCCGGATGGAAAAAAAGTACCTAATATCACGCCGGACAAAAAAACAGGCATTGGCAAATGGTCGGCCGATGAGATCATATTTTTCCTGGAAATAGGCATGTTGCCAGACGGCGATTTCACAGGCGGCTCAATGTCGCAGGTGATCGATGATAATACGAGCCAATTGACCGCCAATGATCGAATTGCGATTGTTGAATATGTGATGAATCTTGAGCCCCGGGATAAAGCCGGAACTAACTAATGAAGTCATTGAGGCAGAAAACTGCATGTCTAATATAATTCGTACCCCAGACAAGTGTTTCGATGCTCTGCCCGGATACACTTTTGCTCCACACTACATGGAGTTGCCTGACCGTAACTTTGGCAGCCTGCGAATGCACTATGTGGACGAGGGGCCACGAGATGGGGCGATAATCCTGCTCCTGCATGGACAAGGCTGCTGGTCTTATATTTTTCGTGACATGATTCCAGTACTGACCGCCGCAGGCTATCGGGTTATTGCGCCTGACTTCATTGGCTTTGGACGTTCAGACAAATTACCGTCCACCGAAAACTATACGTTCGAACACCATGTTGATTGGCTCATAGCCTTTTTTCAGGCCATGAGTTTCGAAGGCATTACCGCCTACCTGTTTGACTGGGGTGGTTTTTTTGGCCTGCGAATCGCCGCTGAACACCCGCACTTTTTTGGCCGAATCGCTCTGAGCAATACACAACTGCCGACCGGTGACGCACCTGGCCGGGATTGGTTTATCAAATGGCGTGCCGAACAGTTTGCTATGCCGCAGTTTCCGCAGGGAGAGATGGTTAACGACGGTAGCCGAAAAAAACTGAGCGCCGAAATAATTGCTGCCTTTGATGCGCCCTACGTTGATGAAAGCTACAAGACCGGACCGCGACGTTTCCCGATGATTCTGCCTGTTTCTCCGGACATGGAATCTGTCCCTGAAAACCTTGCGGCATGGGAAACTCTGGCTGACTGGAAGAAGCCCGTCCTGACGTTGTTTAGTGCCGACTTTAAAGGAACCGCGATGGGTCCTGAGAAATTATTGAGCCATATTCCCGGTACGCAGGGGCAAACTCATGAACTGCTGGAGGATGCAGGGTTTTATATAGTTGAGGATAAAGCGGTGGAGTTGGCGGGGAGTTTGTTGAGGTTTGCGGATAGTTGATAACTGATTGACCTGATAAACCGGGGTCTGACCCCTATATGCCTAGTTTGCCTAGTGCGTCGATCAATTCTCCTACAGCCATGGCCAGTTTTGGGTGTTCGGATTCGAAACGCAGTGCAGCCGTTTCCAGTTGCCCGGTAGTCGTCGCATGTTCATCGTCAGCTGCATCGGTGTTGCCGGCAAGCTTTTCCACATCCTGAGCTAGTTCCTGCAATAATTTGCGCGACTCATCATCAATTGAATCTGTTGAGGCGAGTTCCCGATGCAGGTTCTCAATGCTACTTTGCAGGTGTTTCTTATCCATGATGAGCCGACCCCTCCGGCCTGACATGGCCTTTTCTACAGTTTGCACGGATACTGATAGACGGTCAATTTCGGTATTCACTCATTCATTCATTTCCTGCCTGGTATTCTAATAACAATATAGATTTAAACTGGCGCAAACGTGGTGCTAGCGAAACAAAAAGGATAAGGAGCAGGACTGTGATTACAGTAGAAGAAATCATGTCTGTCGGCGTACAGACCTTGAACCAAAAAGACAATATGGCTGATGCGAAGAAGCTGATGTCGGAAAACAGTATCCACCATATACCGATTATTGATGATGCGGCTAAAGTGGTCGGGCTTGTTTCCCATCGCGACATATTAGCCGCATCAGAGTCTAGTTTAGACAGCGATAATACCGGGCAGGATCCGGCTCAAATTTCTATTAAACAGTTTATGACGAACAATGTAACGACTGTCGATGGACGCGCCAGCTTACGTGAAGCGGCGCTGTTCCTGCAGAAACATCAGTACGGATGCCTGCCTGTCGTTACCGACGGAAAACTCAAAGGCATCATCACCGACAGTGACTTCGTCGCCGTTGCAATTGATCTGTTGGAACAAACCGAAGAGCGCGAACCGGATGAACTCTAACCCGTAATTACCAACGGGTACGCCATCTGGTATGTGCCGATACATCTGGCCTGGATATTTAATCGCCAGCCGGCAGCTATTCAATACTGATTATTCCAGACTTATGGCAAGTTACGGATCACCCAAGCCGGGTATCTGTGCATCAGTTAACGGCATGCTTTAGCGTAACAGGCTATAGTAGTCCGCTCATTCGCTTCGGGAACCCGGTTGCATATGCCGTTGACTACCGATCAACTGGTACTAGTCAAATGCTCTGATCTGGAAACCGGCATGTTTGTTGCTGAACTGGACCGGTCATGGCTGCATACGCCATTTACCAGTGACGGCTTCCTGATTACGCTGCCGTCCCAGATAGAAGCGCTGCGGCACTATTGCGACTATGTCTACGTCGATTCTCAGCGCAGCGAGCCTGACATTCGTTCTCATCTTTCTCAAAAGCCACCACTACACCACGCACTAACACGATCACAACATAGCCATGAACCACCTGCATTGAATTTAGCACGCGAAGCACTACATGATGCGAACATCCTAATTGACTGTACGGTTCACGAGGCACGCCGCAATGGGCAAATCAAACTTGAGCCAATCTTCTTGGGACTCACTACATTTCTTGACAGTACACTGCAAGATTCCGATGGCATGCAATGGCTGCTTGCAACAGAACCAATACAGGGATTTCTGAACCGACGTGCACTGGGAACATCAATGCTGTGCATTTTGTTTGGTCAGCATCTTGGTCTTGATCGTCACGAATTAATGAACCTTGCACTGGGCGGCTTACTGCTGGATATAGGTAAAGTCAGCGTACCGATTACCATCCTCGCCAATCCCAACCGACTCAGCCCGGAAGGAAAGTGGTTCACCACTCGCCATGTCCGGCAAAGTCTGGATATGATGCAATTCAACGGTCACAGTCTGGACCGGGTTTTCTCAATGATTGCAGCACACCATGAACGTATGGACGGCAGCGGCTACCCAAATCAGATCGGTGGGACCGACATTCCACTATATGCACGCATAGCCGGAATTGTGGACACATTCGATGCTCTAACTCTAAACCGGCGCTATGCATCAGCTCGCTCAGGCTACTCTGCATTACGCTTTGTCAGTGCACTGCGTCGATCAAAATTTGATGCTGCCCTTGTTGATGAGTTTATTGACAGTATTGGTATCTACCCGACAGGCACACGTGTACGCCTGGACGATGGCTCAACAGGCCTGGTTATGAGCCAGAATGACGGGCGACCACGGCAACCAAATGTTCTGCTAACCAGCGATACCATCGGCCGGCCTTTTAAAAAAGTAAAAATCGTCACGGTTGGTACAACACAACCAATAACGCAAGCATTTCCAACCCTCGCACCCCGGTAACCCCAACCTCAGTCCCAATTCCAGCCCAATACCAACAATAAAGCTGTCGCCATGACTGCCTGTTACGCGAAGCGTGAAGCAGCGCATAGCCCCTGACTCGTTATACCTCTAAGTTTGAGTGTATCGGTTTGCCATCAGCTAATATTATGTCAACTATTGTAATTGCCCTGATTTGCTTTGCTGTCGCATTTGTCAGCGGCGGCTTGTTAAGCAAGGCTTATTTTGTGACGCATGGCGCAGCCGAACCAGTTGGTCACAACAAACTCCATACACTGCTCCAGGCCCAGCGTGCCCGCTATCGCAAGCGCATGATCGCACTAAACAACGTCATACGCCGGCACGAAGAAACACGTGATCAGATTCATGACAAGCTTGCAAAAATCAAGCTCACTCATATAGAACGGGGTGAGTTATTGCAGGAAATGAAAACCAAACTTGAGCAGGCACAAAATCAAAATCAGGGCCTTCAACAGCAACTGGCCGACTGTAATCAGCGCATCACTACATTTGATACCGATGAATCAGCTGCTGCGGCCATAGAAAAAGAATTTGGTGTACTACGCATAGAAAGAGATGAGTTGGTCGCCCAACTCAAGCGCATTGAATCAAGTCAGGTAAAAAATTCAGTAACTAACAATACCAATGAAGACCTGGACAAAATTGCTCGTATGCGCGCTGATATGGGAGAGCTGCGTGAAACACTGGCAACACGTGACAGGCGTGTCCACGATCTGGAACTCAAGTTACAGGACAGCACCGATCAGGCCAGGCAGTTACAAACCAAGCTGGAAAGCTGGAAACAGCGAGTAATGCCACTGACCCGCAAACTTAAGCAACAAAAAGAATTATTACAAAGACTCTGCCGGGATAAAGTGGCGGAACAACAAATCGAAGCCCCTGGTGATGACCTCAAGGCAATTCATGGTATCGGGCCGGCACTGGAACGCCGGCTACAGCAACATGGCATCCGGCACTATCGACAACTTGCGGACATGAACAGAGAAGAACTTGCCAGCATCGCGCAAAAACTGGCGATTGCACCCAATCGTGCCGAACGTGACGATTGGATCCAGCAAGCTCGTGATCTGCTGCACCAATGCGAGCTTCGCCAAACAGCCTGAATTTCCTCACCGCTCTAACACCCGTCACTGCAACTCCACTGCCAAGAAAGACCAACCATGTTGGTCTCGTCCGGACTTGCGTACAATGCTCGCACTAACCTGCATTTCAAACCAACTACAATCAGGATCCCAGCATGGAAAACTATTCGGTACCGGACAGTGCACCGGTCAGCGTCGTTATAATCGGCGTCGAGAGCCTCGACTCATCACTTTCGTTTTATGCCGACACACTTGGCCTTGAAACTCTCGAAAGCTCAAACTGGCAAGGCCCCGAATTTGAACGACACTGGAATTTACCAGCCGGATCCTCAGCAAAATGTGTATTTCTGGGCCACGGCGCCGACCCCATCGGCCGTATCCTGCTCATGGAGTTTGATGCCGCCAATAGAAAACGTATCCGACCACAGGAATTAAAACGTGCGACCGGGCTGTTCAATCTGAATGTCTATAGCAGCGACATCTATGCTGATGTCGAGATACTCAAGGCACAGGGATTCAACTTCTGGAGCGATCCTGTCCATCATGATTTTGGCCCGACCATGGGCGAAACCAAAGAGGTCATATTTGATGGTCCCGACGGCATTGTTATCAACATGATCCAATTGCTTACGGTAGATGCAGATACTTATATCGGTAAGTTAGTCGCATTCATTGGAAAGTACGGCCGCACACGCACCGGATTCACGTCCGTTGTAACAACGGCATGCGGAGTGCTGGATATGGAAAAAGCACTTGAGTTTTATTACGGGCCGCTGAAAATGACCTGCTTCATGGACACAACTCTGCAGGGCGCAAAAACCAATAATGCGATCGGCCTGCCCGAAGATGCAGAAACCCGCAGCGTGTTTATCCAGGGTGAGCACGAATACGGCAAGATCGCGCTGTCCAGCCCGCTTAATTATGAAATTCCAAACCTTGTTGCCGCTTCAAGAGCACCGAATATCGGCTACCTGGCGCAATCATTCGAAGTTAACGACCTGAATCGGGTCGCGAACGAATGCATCGAAATTGATGTCAGGATCATCTCTGGACCTGAAGAAGTTAATCTGCCGGGTCGCGGGCTCTGCCGAGTAATGATGACTCTAAACCCTGGCTCCGGGGCATTGCAGGAGATATTCCAGCAGCTCGGGGATAGTTGACACTGTTATCCAGTGACAAATTGGTAACCTGATCAGCACTGTTCTTAACAGTTGCCTCTTCAGGCGTGAGTAAATCACGCACAGTTAGCGCTGTTTTAAGACGTGTTTCCAGCCATGTGGTGATCGGCGCCCAGCTATCGATGTCTTTACGCACCCGTGACGGCTGCATTTCGTGGATACTTAATCCGTGATCTGCTGCATACACATAATTCTGGCTATCTCGCAATTCACCGATCACGGTAATCGACAAATAATTGAGAAAACGCATGAGCTTTCGATAGCCGAGGGTGTTTTCACGAATCCTGTTTGCGACAACTCCGAGCCGTCCCATGCTCCGACTGACTTTAGCTATGATCAAGAGGTCGGATATAAACCGGGTTGCGGCATGTATATCAATATCCGACGGCAAGACCGGCACCAGAATTGCATGGGCACCACGGGTGAACTCAGGCAAATCCTGTGCCTGCAAAGCAGCCGGTGTATCGATGACAAGATACCGAATATGTTGCGGCACGCGCATCTGAAAACTGCGCGTGATTGTAGCGTCATGCTCACAGGCCGCAATACCATAGACTTCCGGGTGTTGTTCTCTGGAACGATTCTGCATCCAGCGCAAAGATGAACCCTGCGGGTCAAAATCCATTAACGCAGCCGGGTGACCGGATGCCGATAGAAAACCAGCGACATTGGTAGCGAGGGTTGATTTCCCCGAGCCTCCTTTTGGATTGAGGATAACAATCCGCTTCAGGTCCGGATGACTGGGTACATTCAAAAACATGATTACTTTTTATAACCTTGTTGCAACGCATGATCAAGAAAAATGAGAAATAAGGGGACAGTGACCCTTAATTCTTACCTGACCTTCATATTATTGCAGAAAATTCTGCCGACGAATTAACGCACGCTCTTCCAGATAATCCAGAGTCTCTTTATGCAGACCTTGCCGCGGTACGATTTCTTCACCCAGTTCCATGACCAGATCCGAGGTCGGATCATATTGGGGCCACTCCGGCAAACCCGGACCGTTCGGGTTGCCAGTCTTGGCGAAATTCAGCCAGTAAGCCTGCACCGTATCACCCCATGCCAGATCTTCATCAGTCACCGCCCTGCCCGTCATTTTCCTCGGCCGTTGCCACTCGGGATGCTCGCGCACATGCCCAAAGATGAAAGGAATTTCTATGCCATGACCGGCGCCCGGCACCTCGCCACGCAAATTTGTTTGCACGTAGGTAGCGTGATAAAGCCAACTCGGTGAACTAACATTGGCCATCTGTTTGCCGAGATAACGCGTCGAGGTCAGAAACATCCCCTCGGCAAAGTATCGCTGCGACAAGCCGATACGGGTCCACTGATCATCAAAAGGCGCCAAATCTTCGTCTGACAATCCGCGGATTAATTCACCTCCAAGAAACCACTTGCCGATTAACGGAATACCGGCTATCTGACTCCATTCCCAGTTATTTGCACCGCCAATATAGGGCACATCATGCTGCTCGCCGCGTTCGAATACCTGGGCAACATGATCGACAACAACGCGCCCGTCGACAACCGGGCCAAACGCGATCTGTTTTTTAGTCTGATACTCGACAATCGGCTCCCACGGTAACGCGCGTAATTTTTTGAGTAATTCTTCATCGGTGGCGGCTGTAATCGCGAAATGCTCGGCAAAATCTATGCCCACCTCCTCGCGTGACTGCTCTATCGGGCCTGGCATGCCTCGCTTGAACGCATGCTGAGACAGATCCACGCCAACCGCGCTACCCTGTGCAATGGCTTTGTGGAACAGTCCTTTGGACTGCGGTGTCGTCATCAGGAAATTGACCGAAACGCCACCGGCCGAATGCCCAAATATAGTGACATCATCTGGATTACCGCCGAATTCGGCAATATTTCTCTGTACCCACTCAAGTGCGGCTATCTGGTCAAATAGTCCGTAATTAACCAGCGGCTCTGCGGACTGCGCCCGAGTCATGACAGGGTGAGCAAACCGGCCGAGATATCCAATCCGATAGTTGATCGTCACCAGCACAACACCCTGGCTCGCCAGCAACCTTCCATCAAAGACCGGCACCGAACCGGCACCGTATTGCATATTGCCACCGTGAAAATAGAACATGACCGGCAGCGGTTGATCGCCACGCTCGACCGGCGTCCAGATATTAATAGTCAGGCAGTCTTCGTTCCTGCCCATCGAGGCGAAATGTTCATCGACCCATGTCGGATACAATCCGGACCGCTGCGGACAGACATGGCCGAATTGCGAGGCATCACGCACACCCTCCCATGGCACAACCGGCTGAGGCGGTCGCCAGCGCAACTCAGCTACCGGGGGTTGCGCATACGGAATGCCGCGAAAAATCTCGACACCATCTTCAACAACACCCTGCAATTCACCGGAGTCAATCCGGATGACGCTAGCTGGATGCTGTGCGAGTGCCGGCGAACAAAATACCAGCACTATAAGTAAAGAAAAATAACTATGGGTAGACGCAGGTTTATTCATCCGCTCAGGATACCAGCGCCCGACGTGGAACTCACGGATACCGGGTAATGAATCTCACCCCGGATATCAAGCTCAATGCAATGCCGAACCCGCATCAGCTTCTACTACCCACTTGACGACTTCATCCCAGAACAGGAAATTCTGCGCGCCTGCAATGACCATATTGGTATTCATGTCAACGATAAAGTAGCACCGCTCAATTGAGGTACTCTCTTGTATCAAATAACCCATTCGCTCGGCCCGAATGAGAATCGCGCTATCTGTGATATTTATTGTTTTCATTATTCTGTTGAGAGCGTAGCAGACGCAAGGCGATGAATGGGGCAAGTCTCAATCTTATACAGATATTATGTTATGTAGTGAATAACCATCAGAATTAAAGTCTGCTGCCTGGCTTTCGTGAAGACAACGTTCGACCGCTCAACACTCTTACTGCTTACGATAATATCCAGCAGGAATGCTCTATTAAGAGAGGTCGAATCGAGTTTTTTAATTAAAATTATTGGTTCGACCCCAGTTGCATATATCCCAAAAAATCATGCGTATGAGAAAGCCTTCAAACTTCATTTCATTATTAATCCTGACGCTATTTGTGACGGTACCCAGCGTTGCTAATGCCCAAAGCAATGAAGAGCTTGCAAAGAAAACCCAGAACCCGGTTGCTGATCTGATCAGCCTACCCTTTCAAAACAATATAAACACGGGCGTCGGGCCGGACGATGAAACGCAGAATATTCTTAATATTCAGCCCGTGTGGCCCATCGCATTAGTTGATGACTGGAATCTCATTACCCGAACTATAGTTCCGGTTATTTCTCAACCCGATATCCTGACCAACGAAGGCCGCGTCAATGGGCTCGGCGATACGACATTCACGGCTTTCTTGTCACCGTCAGATTCCGGTCGTCTTACCTGGGGTGCCGGGCCAGTTTTTCTTGTACCAACAGCAACAGACGATACGCTGGGGGCCGACAAATGGGGTGCCGGCGCATCAGTCGTAGTCCTGACGATGCCGGGTAACTGGGTGATCGGATCATTGTTTAGCAATGTCTGGTCTGTAGCAGGCTCGGGAAATCAGGATATCAATCTGTTTACCTGGCAGTATTTTATTAACTACAACCTGGCAAAGGGATGGTACTTGACCTCTGCACCGATCATGACCGCAAACTGGGAAGCTGATAGCAGCGATAGATGGACAATACCCGTTGGCGGCGGCGTAGGTGAAATTGTCAGATTTGGCAAACTGCCTGTTAACGCACAAGTCAGCGCATACAAGAATGTAAAATCACCGGGATTTGGAGCTGACTGGCAGATCAGGTTACAGGTCCAATTACTTTTTCCTAAGAAATAAGCAGACTGTATTCCAAGTCATTCCTCTGCCGGCCTAAACTCTGCGCAAAGACATTTCTGTACATCTGGCGGCACACCCTGCCGTAATGATCGAATGACATCGGATAAGCGCCCTCACCGCCAGTTAGCGATTTGAGTGTCATCTGGTAATCACCGAGCTCGGCAACCGGCACATCGGCCTTGATGCACACACGGTTACCCGACAGTGTGTCACTGCTGTTGAACTGCCCGCGCAGGCCGCCGTACGGCTGACCGAATGACGGATAAGCGCCGCTGCAGGCTTAGACTGACATTATGTCAACTTGTGAGCAAGAGACGGTCAGGGTAGATTGGGCGCGGTTAACATAAATTAAACAAAATCCCGCCGCAAAACAGACCGGCCAAATCAGAGGCCATCACCTCTATCAGATGATTTCTCAATGACCTGGCCAAGTGTTGTTACACAGGTGTGGCACCAAGTTATTTAAGGAAGGTCTGAACAACCCAGTATTTGGCTAAAAATTTCCAAGAGCCCCCCTGTTTGCCACAATGACGGGCAAACAAC
>Ga0233413_10000757_pt1 | contig 14918 bp, 19 predicted proteins | sample Na_anoxic_6_MG_FD_189019 | JGI IMG/M metagenome (GOLD analysis project Ga0233413, IMG submission 189019) | Seawater microbial communities from Saanich Inlet, British Columbia, Canada - Na_anoxic_6_MG | ecosystem: Environmental > Aquatic > Marine > Inlet | place: Canada: British Columbia... | reverse complement strand
AAGCGTGGTTAACATAGGACAATTCAAATGCTGAAAGGAAGTCAAGTTGTTCAAAGAACAATCAAGCGTGGTTAACATAGGACAATTCAAATGCTGAAAGGAAGTCAAGTTGTTATAAGAACAATCAAGCGTGGTTAACATAGGACAATTCAAATGCTGAAAGGAAGTCAAGTTGTTATAAGAACAATACAGCGCGGTTAAATTGGGCGCATTTAATCCTTCAAAGGAAGTAATCCCACAATGAGAACAATCCAATTCCGTGACATGCAACAATTCGTTATCGCTTCCAATAAAGGTAGATTTGGTATATTTGTAGGCAACCATTTTCTTTTTTACTGCGAATATGGTTCAGATATAAATCATTTTTTATTTTTATTTTTATGACCAACGACGTAAAAAGATAATAAATGTGTTTGATACATTCATTTAAACCGCGTATGTTAGACTGTGGGTATACGGATTTTCTTTAAACGCTGTTAATAAATCGGGGGCGATGCGTTCGCAGCCGATGCACTGGTTGTTGTACTGCGGCACGTTGATTTTGCCAAAGGTTTCCACGCTGGGCCCGTTGTACACGAGCGACGCGGGGGTTTGAACGCGGCCGTTTTCCTGGTCGGATTCCAGCTTGGACATGGATACTTTGCCCTGCGAGGCCGCCCCGCTAAACAGGTTCGAGTTGCCGTGGTTGGTGCGACCGTGCAGTGTTTTTTCCTTGAGCACGTTGGTGGTCGCGCGGTAATCGGCCTCGTACGTGCGATTGCCGTGTCTGGTACCCGCTCCACCCGACGCCGAGTAAAATGTGCCGCAATCGGTGGTGGAATCGCGCTGGTTCGAAATGGGCTGCTGGGCGTTGGTTTCATAGCCGCCGCCATCTGTCTGGTTGTTGATGTAGCCGTGGGGCGTGTACAACGTGGTTTCACGCACCGTTACGTCGGGGACGTCGCCCTCAGTCTGCACGTAGTTGCCTGGCACTTCCGACCCAGAGTTGCCATAGACCCGCATGTTGCAGGTGTATTCTTCTTTTCTCGAGCCGCGCAACACGTCCATGATGGGAGCAATGACTGCCCCGATGGCGCCGCTGAATCCGCTCCGCATGGTAGAGGGCTGGCAGTTTTCCGAGCGGTTGTTTTTGAAATTGGTGTGGCTTTTCAGCCGCTTGTCCACGCTTTCACCATGGGGTCCGCGGCCGCCTGCGGACGAGTGGCCAACGTCGTTGGCGGCCAGCTCGGCGCGCTTGGGAGCTTGACTCACTTTGGGGACGTACGAGGCGGTTTTCAGCTGGGCGCTGGGTGTGCCAGTGAAAGAAGTGGTGGTATCTTCGCGGTGACTCGTTTTAAACAGCTCCTGAGGAATCATCTGCGGTGCTTTTTCCGACCCCGTGGTGGTGAGCCAGCGGTCCTGCGTGTTGATGAAAAACGTATCTGGGGCGTATTTTTCCACCTTGCCAATCTTTCCCACGTTTTTCACCACGGACTGGCTCGGGCCTTCGTGACCGAGCATGGAAAATTCTTCCTTGGGGTTGGTGGCGACACGCAGCTCGTCCACGGTCTTGGGTAGCCAGGCATTGCGGTCTTCCATGCCCGCGTTAAAACCGCCCGATCCTTCCGTGGTGTATCCTTTGCCGAGTCCAGGGCCGACGTGCTGGGATTCAAATGGTTTCACCATGTTGTTTCGCATCCCAGGGTTCATGCGGGACTGGATAAAGTCGGTCTGGTTGGGCGCGCCGTTGGTCCACTGCACGTTGTCCTGGGGAGCAAACAGAGGAGCTTGCTCTATTTTTTTAATCATCTGCGACCCCGTGCCCGCGTAATTGTCGAGCACGGCTTCCGCGTTGTTGTTGTTGTAGAGTTGCCCGCGCACTTTTCCTCCATTGAACGGTACCATGTTGTTGTGCTTGAATTCCGCCGAATTCCGGTAGTTGCCCGAAACAGAGTAGATGTTTTGGATGTTGTCGCCGACCACGTTTCCCGCGCGCTCGTTGGATTCGTAGGCGCTTTGGTTCAGGTAGGTGGCAGTGGCCGCGTTGGGGTTCGGGTACTTGCGAATGGTGTTGTCGACCAGCTCCTTTTCGTCCATGACGGGGTAGTTGCGCGGGGGAATGTCCGTGTTGGGCAGGTGATTGGAGCGCTTGCCCATGTTGGTGAAAGCTTCGGCTTGGTTGTTTCCTTGGTTTGATTTAGATTTTCCATTTTGCAGTGATGCAATCCACATAGTTCCTAGTGCAATGATGGGAATCGCTGCTTCCATTTATTGTGGCCGTATATTATATTTTCCGCGTTTTACTTTTACTTTTTCTAATCAAATCAAATCAACAAAACCTAACAAAACCTAACAAAACCTAACAAAACCCAACAAAAATAAATAAAAACAGTTAAATACAACACCTATATATAAACAATTGTCACTCGAACTAACAAATGATTGCCATGAGTTATGCGTTTTTCCCCCCTCCTGTTGCTCCCGATGACTTGAGAACGTCTTTTGCTTCGTATCGACCCGACGTGGCATTTGACAATCTGGTTCACAACAGAACGATTGATTCCAACGATATGTATTTTACCTGTGCGAGATTACCTGGAACCAATTTTATTTTTTTGCATCAGTCGCGCGTGTGGAAAACGAAAATCGACAAGAATGTGTCGTTTGAATCCATGTTTGTATCTAAGAATTGGAAATTCCAGTTTATGAAACAGCAACGTTCAACAAAAAATGGCTTTATTATGTATGATTACAAGGACGACGATGGGTTTTGCAATACATTTGGATACGATTACAAGAACGAAGAATGGCAGGAATTCGGCATGGATAGTCCGTAATCATTTTTCTTCGCACAAATGCCCACGCGACGAAAAAATTGAATCCTGTTCATAAATGAGAAAAGGGGTAATATTCTAAATGTTTCGTGTAAAAATATTACTGAACATATTATGGGTTCCAATGAGATAATGGAGGTAAATAATTTTGATAAGAATGTGGTATAATTAAGTCAAACTTACTCACATCAATTTCATTATTTATAAATACAGATTTCCAATTTTTTATATTGGACGTATCTTTAGAATGATAATTTTTTGGATCTATAATAAATAAACTAATATAACAAGGATTTTTATGATTTTGATAAATGGATAACGGTCCACTGCCACGTATATTATTTGGATATAAATCCAATTCTACGGCACAATTTTTTATTTCCGCAGAACCTCCAATTGCCACACCAGTCGGCCCACCAGCAATTGAGAACTGTGTAATGTTATATTCTTTTCGTGCAATAATTATTCTTACAAAACATCTTGACATATTTTTAATTTGAAATCTATATTTCTTTTGTATATTCCACCAATTATTGCAATAACTCCTATCCTGAACTTCTGTATGTATATTTAATTGGCTACCACTTTGAACACTCATTATATATATAAAACATATTTATTTTTTATTATGTCGCAATATATTTCCAATGCTGGTTGCGAGTAGCCTTTGCACATTTAGAGGGTTAAACAATTTTTAGTATAAAATTTGTAATGAATATAAAAAATAATCAAGGAGAATTCATTACACCTTTCTCATTTCAAACGTCCATCCCCATTTTCAAAAAATAAGAAAAATGCAAAATCAATAGTAGGAATTTCACCTACGACGATCCAACTTTTCCTCTTCTTTTGAAAATGGGGATGGACGTTCTTGTTTTTCTATCAAGGGTGTAAATCATTTGCGAGCTTGGAAAACAGTTGTAGTTGTTGTTAACTGATTCGTCATGACAATTGAGGCTATTTTTTCCAAATATAAAACACGGTGCCACTTATTACCGAAATTAGCACGGCCACCTTTACAAAAGAATAACAAATGCGCTTGTTGTCCTTAACGTTTTCGACCTTTCTTACATTGCGTAATTTATATTTTTCAATGATATCCGGCTCAATAATCATTACTTGTTTTTTCCGTTTAATTGGCACACTCAACGAATTCAAATCTGCATTGTTGTTTGACATTTCAGTATTTGTGCTATTTACCATGTAATCGTGTGCCTTTGGTAAATCGCGTGCCTTTGGTAAATCGTGTGCCTTTGGTAAATCGTGTGCCTTTGGTAAATCGCGTGCCTTTGGTAAATCGCGTGCCTTTGGTAAATCGCGTGCCTCTGGTAAATCGCGTGCCTCTGGTAAATCGCGTGCCTCTGGTAAATCGTGTGCCTCTGGTAAAGACGCGGTGATGCTCGATGATACTTTTTTTACAATTTGTCCCGAAGAAATACTTACCATATCATAATTGTCCATTATGATATTTATGTAAAATGGTTTTATATTGTTTTACACCTTTGCACATTTAAACCGCCGAGTACTCGGCGGTTTATCAGTGACAAAGGCAACTGTTTCCATGCACTTGAAAAGTGCAATGGTGTAAATTAAAACAATTTCATCCGAACGCTATAACTGCGCGACCTGCTTTTTCGGCGATTGCGTCCACTTTTACGCAAGCGAATACCTGTACTTAATATATTTGATGTTGCTGCTCCATTTCGCATTCGAATTCCGCCGTTATTTTCTGCTATGCGATTCGTCGATACACTTGTCGCCACTCGATGAATCATGTGTTTTTTCACGGCTTCTCGGTGGTGAATTCGGTGTGACGCGTTAATGGGGTGGTGCGGCGCCGCGATGATTTTCTCCGCCACTTCTTTTCGGCGTTTCATGCACGCGTCGCACACACATCCCTCGTCCAAATAATGCTCCTCGGTTCGCTCCACCTTGTCCATATAACTATTTTCCTTGGACATCTGCGAGTAAAACGCATATTCTTGGTCTGTAAAAGGAACTGCATCTGCATTGGTATCTGGATGACAGCAACCCCATTTCGCAATATATGCCGCGCGTTCTTTTTGGGACAAATAAAAGGCAAATTGCGTGTCCGAATATTTCACAAAATTCAAATACGCCTCGGGAATCTTGTATTCCCTTTTAAACGCCACGTACAAGCTGCCCAGCGCCTTTTTGTCGCTCGCGTAATCGGTCACCACCTCGATGTGCATGCCAAAGATGGTGGATAAGATGCTTCCCCAGTGCATGGAATCCATCAGCCGCAGTTTAATATATTTTACCATGCCGCAATCAAACGCTAAATGGTGCTGCATAGGTGGAAACCCATTGGGAAATTCTTGGGATACCTTGTCTCGCACTTTGTCGCCATAGCATTCGCTCAAGTAATCTTCCGTCCCAATGTACGGAAACACCTGGTTGAACCGTTTTATCAATTTATTTACGGGATATGTCGCCACGACTGTCTCGGGCGCGTTGAAATGGTGCACGGCGGCTCGCTCGAAAAACGTGGAAATCTTCTTTTCAATGGGCGTGCGGTACACGTCAATCACGTAGACTTTTTTGTCTAGAACGGTTGCGCAGTAATGAATCAAGTCGTTGATGGTGACGCCCGCGTCTTTAAATTTCTGGGGCAGCATGTTTTCGTTGTGAAAGTGAAACACGTTGATTTTCTTGGACGCGAAAAGGCGAAAGGAAGACACCAAAGAAGTGGAACCGACCTTGAGACCTGTATACACAAACACCACCTTGGGACAAGTGATTTTCAAGTACTCTTCGGCACATTGTTTGATGGTCGCCGTGTCTGAAGGTACGATTTTCACAGGTATGGGTATGATTGGTGAAGGTTGCGAGACGGGTTCTGCGACTAATAAAGGTGCGACAGAATTCGCATGGATGGTTTCAACGGCGGTTGTAATTAACTCTGAATTTATTTCCTCGACCTCTTTTTTTATTTCGTCAACCTTGGTGTCTTCTATTTCCTTCACTCCTTTTTCTTTTTTTACGTCCATTGTTTTTTGCAATGTTAAAAAATAAGAAATTAAACCATTATTTTGGTTTTGTTAGATGGACAAAAATAAAAACGAGCAAAACAACTTGAAATGTTTTGTGTATAAAATAAAATGACAGATATTTATTATTATGCAATAGATGCCAGTAATGATAAAAATATTGCAATGCACCACGAATGCCATGAAAAAAACCAAAGTTACAGAATTTTTTGCGTGTGTCCGCATTGTCAACACGCAGGGTCGCTTGGAATACGACGTTTTGGTCCAGATGACAAAGGCGAGTTATGGTGCGCCAATGGTGTATAATTTTCTAAATGAAACATAAAACCAAATAATTAATACAAGTTGTACCTCGGGTTGTCTTGAACGCGGGCAAACGCGCCATCGGGTCCAGAACTCTTGCCAGACGGCATGTCTCCGTATAAAAACTGGGCAAATGCTCCTTGGTCGTTGGCCACCCGCGTATTAGCGGTGGAATAAAAGTTGCGCATCATTTCCGTGTCGAACTTGAAATTATCGCCTAAATCTCCGTAGAGCTGCTTGTCGGTATTTTTGATGCCTGGGTTCAAGTACTGGGTTTGTTTCTTGGTGGCGGCGTTGATGTCCTCGTAAATGTCGGGGTTGAACGCGGGCGGCGCAGATTTGCGGTTCGGGTCGTCGGTAATGTCAGTGAGCAGCACGTTGCCCATGGGATTCTTTTTATTGATGGCGTGATAATTCTGCCTAGGAACCGTGTCTAACGTGATGGGAGCGGTATCCAACAAGTCGCCAATCGTGGCTGCGTCCTGGTCCAGTTGGTAATTTCCCTTTTCTTTGTGAAAAGAATCGCGATTTAGTTTGGGATTGGCAAATCCTTCCTCCAATAACAGTCCTTTTTGTTTTCCGCGCATTTGTATTTTATACACGGCGGCCAAAATGGCCAGAGTGAGTGCTCCCACGAGTAAAAAGGCGGGGCGCTGCGTCAACAAAAAACCAAACAGCGTGAGGCCGATTACCATACGAGAAATGGCATTCATCTTTTCCTCGAGCGTCATGTGCAGACTGGGTAAAATATCCGTGCTGCCAATTAATGTTTTCGGGTCAATGGTCCAAAATAAAGTCGTCGTCATTATTCTTACACGTTATTTTTATGTGATATTTTTTCTTTTTGTTAGATATCTAACAAAAAATGAAATAAATGATGCGATTTATATTCAATATAAAAAAATGATGAACAGAAACACGTCTAAAATTTATCCGGTAGAGTATTGTCGTGAATATGACGCCAAAATATGGTCCGCTTGTTTGACCATAAATAAATACAAGGCGCAGGTACCCGATTTGGAAATACGCGACCTGTTAACTAATTTGTTAGAAGTGATGAATCGTGGCAAATATAACTGGTATGCATTGCATAATGTAATTTTTATAAAGCATACGATTGTAGCGGTCCGTCATATTTTAGATTGTGTAAACGACGAATTCGAGGCGGAACGAATCGACGACTTTGTGGAGGAAATGACCAAGTTTTATCGGGGTTGAATCCCTGAAAATAAAAAGAACAAGAACAAAAACGAATTAAATAATATGTGCCATGTATAGTTAAGGAACGCCATCAACCCAGAACAGAATCGATGGCAGCAGCAAAACAAACCGAACTCATTCTGACCCCAGACGACAATCGGTTTGTAATGTTTCCTATCCAATTCGACGATATTTGGAAAATGTACCAAACCCAGGTGGATTGTTTCTGGAAGCCCGAGGAGGTTGACCTGTCCAAAGACTATGCGGATTGGCTCACGCTGTCCGACGACGAGCGCTCCTTCGTGTCCACCATCCTGGCGTTTTTTGCATCGAGCGACGGCATCGTCCTGGAGAACCTGGCCACGCGGTTCATGAACGACGTGCAGATTTCCGAGGCCCGCGCGTTTTACGGCTTTCAGATTGCCATGGAAAATATTCATAGCCACACGTACAGTCTGCTCATTGATACGTACATTAAAGATTCTGAGGAGAAGAACCGCATGTTTAACGCCATTACGCACTATGGCTGCATCAAGAAAAAGGCAGAGTGGTGTCAAAAGTGGATTCACGACAACCGCAGCAGTTTCGCGGTGCGCCTGGTGGCGTTTGCGTGCATCGAGGGCATCTTTTTCTCTGGCGCGTTTTGCAGCATCTACTGGATGAAAAAGCGCGGGCTTTTGCCTGGGCTTACGTTTTCCAACGACTTGATTTCCAGGGACGAGGCGCTGCACTGCGAGTTTGCCATTTTGCTGTATAGCAAGCTGCAGCACCGCATTAAAAAGGCCAAATTCGTCGAGATTGTAAAAGAGGCGGTGGCGATTGAGCAGGAGTTTATCTGCGAGGCGTTGCCTTGTCGCTTGATTGGCATGAATTCGGGACTCATGTCGCAGTATATCGAATTTGTGGCGGACCGACTGAGTGTGCAATTTGGCTACGGCAAGATATTCAAGGCGGCAAACCCGTTTGATTTCATGGAGCAGATTAGTTTAGAGGGAAAGGTGAATTTCTTTGAGAAACGCAACGACTCGTATGCGTTGGCGAACCGCGACAGCGAAAACGCGTTTGAATTCACGGATGATTTTTAAGATTTTATTATTAGAAAAAAGAAAAACAACATGAAAATATCATCAAATGTATGTAATAATGAATTCTACATATATTTTAGAGGTTCAACGATTTGATATTAGGGGGCATAAAAGCCATCCTGAATGGAATGGAAAAAGCGAACATGTCGGATATATGAAGAAAATATTTAAAACACAGCAGGCTGCGTGTGATTATTACGACCAGTTTAATCCGCACATGCGCTCGTTAAACGCGCATGAAACCTGGCGTAGTGATTGGGACCCAAATAATTGTTTAATGTATATCGTGAGACGACATTTTTGCGAATATTTAAAAATAGAATCTTTTGAAAAAATAGCGAAAAAAACAACATAAATAATAAAAATATATAAACATAGCAGCATGTTTCGATATTTCCAAGCATTTTCATATATTGGGAGCAGAGCAATAACCGTCCATATTTCGCAGCATGTTAGCAAGCGTCATTCTTATTATTTCGCATCTAAATTTAAACCAAAACCGCTAGACCATTTTATTTATAAAAACATGATGGAAAAAATGAAATAAAATGATTAACAGACGATTAAATTCATATTCGTATCAAGACGAATACTACCCAAATTTTTGCATTTTTGCATTTTTTTCGCCGTAAATTCGGCGTTTTAAATGTGCAAAGGTGTAAAACCAAGTATATCATGCAACTTCGTTCTGGAAAAATAGTTGATTGCGATTTAACAAATAATCAGGAATTTGCCACTACAATTCAAGATTATTTAACTTATTGCAATGATTGTTGTGGCGACGCATTTGCATGTCAGCATGTACTTCAGCGGTTTATCAACGATCCGAAAAATAATTCATCCGATGTTCTTTCAGCTTTAATTATTGTTGTGTGGATGAGAATTCATGACCTTTCTGTCGAACTTGTCGTTCTTCAGTCATCTTGGGCTGCTAACTTTTTGTTGGATTGTTTCACAAACTATTCGCCCGAAAATTCATTCGGTTCAGAATTACAAGTTGGTTATGGAAATGCCCTTTATACGCTATCCAACGCATTAAATTAAAAAAAACAAAACAAAAACAATTAAAACTCAAACGAGTTGTCTTCCACGTCGCCCTCCATGAGCGAAATCTTGACGGTATACTTGCCAAACATGTTTCCTAGCCAGCTGCCGCCGTAGCCTTTTTTGTAAATGTTCCACGCCTTTTGCGGATTGCACGACTCGGGCCAGTACTGGAATTTCGACGTCCAGCCCGAGAACCCGCCATTCGGCGTCACAAACACGTTTGCATTCGAATCGATGCGACTCACGCCAGGTAAAACGCATGTCCGCACCAGTTTTCCGTCTAGATAGATGTCCATGGTGCGGCCGTAGGCGCTAACGATGAGGTTTACCCATTTTTGAATAGGCACGTTGGCAACCGAGCACGTGTGAATCGTCATTTGGTCTTCGGTGACAACGGCGGTGGTGCTGTCGCCTGGGTAAATCGTGGAAACGACGTCAATGTTGTTTTGCTCTCTTCCTAAATAAACCACCGGGCACGGCTGCTTGACGTCCGTGTCTTGGCTCATGCGGCCAAAGATGGCCTTTTGGTCGCCAAATTTATAATTGAAATCATCCACGTAGAACCAGATTGAATAAGAGTAGTTGGAGGCGGCCACATTGACTCCCGTCTCTAAAGCACTAGCGTCTATTTTTTGCACCGTGTCAGCCGCACTTAATCCAGTTAAAGTGTCGGAATTATTGCTTATGTATTTTATCAACATGATGACTAAAATAATAACAAGAACAATTACAAGTATATTTTTTGCAGCCATTTGTATTATTCCTTTATTTTTATTTCGTAATTATGAAAAAAAATGATATATAAAAAATGATATAAATACAATTAATCAAATGATTTATACTTTTGGAAAAGATTTCGGAATAGGTTTGTGTAATTATGACGCGGTAGCATTGGACGAGTATGCAGTATGTGAAGACGGCATTACAAATGGCAATTTTGATTTAACGGCAACGTACACACGAACTCATACAAGTGGCTGGACACTTACTGGGAAAATTCAAGAAGATTATTTCGTATGGGTGTCTGTCTTTACAGCAATTCATCCACAATGGGGCAAAATAGCGGCTGATTTAGACGAATATGTGGAAGCAGAATCGGCAGAAGCTTACGAACATTTTTTCGCTAATCATCCTACAAACGTAATAAATTGGCTCGATCAATGATTTTAAGAAAACGACTCGAATAGAACATTTAAGTCATTATAATAATGAACGAAAACCAAGAAACGTGGTGCATCGGCGAATTTATCGTGTCTAAAAATATTTACTAGACGGAATATGGACCTATAATGTATATGAAAACCAAACCAAATGAACCTAAAATATACAGTAAACGGTCCATGGTTCAAAACGAATTGCATGCGAATTTTGACGCTAAATTAAACAAGGAATACAAAATTAGAATGTCAGAAAAAGAAAAAAATGATAAAATCGAATCATACCGCTCAAGGAACTCTTTCTAGATTGGAACGAATTAAAAACAGAGCCATGAGATAATTATTTCAAAAAAAAGAGAAAAACAAGTTAAAAACAACATTGCTAATTAAATAATGGACACAACCGCCGAAATTTCGAAAAGCGAAGAAAAAGAAAAGGACATGGAAGAAGCCATCAAGTCGTTTGACGAGCTGGATATTTCGCCGAATCTTTTACGCGGCATTTTTTCCTATGGATTCGAGACGCCCAGTCTCATTCAGAGCACCGCCATCAAACCCATGATTGAAAAACGCAACTTGATTGCCCAGGCCCAGTCTGGAACGGGCAAGACGGGGGCTTTTTCTATCGGCGCACTGTCTCGCGTCGTTACTGCGCTCCACAAGACCCAGATTCTCATTCTCTCGCCCACCCGAGAGCTGGCGGGCCAGAGCGCCGGCGTAATTACCAAGATTGGGTCCATGATGCCCGAGCTGCACGTAAAAACAATTGTCGGCGGCACGGCGATTCGCGACGACGCCCGCGACATGCAGCGCACGATTCCGCACGTGATTGTCGGTTGCCCTGGGCGCGTCTACGACATGGTTTGCCGCAAGCTCATCGAGCTGGACCAACTTCGGCTCATTGTGCTGGACGAGGCCGACGAGATGCTGTCGACGGGGTTCGAGGAGCAGATTTACAACATCTTTCAGATGATTCCTGAGACTGCCACCGTGGCGCTGTTTAGCGCCACCTTGCCGCCCGATATTTTGCGCATTTCGGCGCGGTTCATGAAAGACCCCGTTACCATTAGCGTGGCGGCGGATAAGCTGTCGCTAGACGGCATCAAGCAGTACTACGTGTCGGTGGAAAACGACCAGCAAAAATACGAGACGCTCAAGGATTTATACCAGAATATTTCCATGGCGCAGTGTATCATTTACTGCAACTCGGTGCAGCGGGTGTGTACGCTGTACGACGCCATGATGGGCGACCAGTTTCCCGCGTGCTGCATCCACGGCAAGATGGACCGCGGGGAGCGCGAGCGGGCGTTTAACCAGTTCAAGACGGGGGAGTCGCGGGTCTTGATTTCGTCGGACGTGACGGCGCGCGGAATAGACGTGCAGCAGGTGAATATGGTGATTAATTTTGATGTGCCGTCAAACGTGCACAATTATCTGCACCGAATTGGACGCAGCGGTAGATGGGGGCGAAAGGGCACGGCGATAAACATGGTGGTGAAGCGGGACAAGGGGTTGGTGGAAGATATCGAGGCGTATTATTGCTGCCAGATTGACCCGCTGACCGAGGAAGTGCTGGGAAGATGAATTATCTTTTATCTGCCGTAATCCGATTTTTACAGCAAATAAAACACCTGGAATAGTAAACAACCTAACAAAAATTAAATGCACTTGAATTCGACGCCCATGTTTGCGGTTTCCCTTTTTATTTATTTATTTTTCTTTTTGTTCCTCTTATTTTGCTGTTTGTTAGCGTGGAACCGCTTCAAGCATCCTTTTTGGGCGATTCAACCAGTCTTTCATTACTACGACCTGCATCTGTGGCTAAGCAATTGCGGCAATTGCGGCAATTGCGGCATCCTTTCGCAACGCCTGCCAGAGAAAAACAAGTACGTGAATTTTCAAAAGGTGAAAACCGCCGTCATTAACAACGATACGGTCCAAGACAAGGCGGTTTTGTGGAACCAAGTTCTGGGTTGTGTGCAGACGCATTATTTGCGAGAAAAGGCATGCGAATACGTTCCGACGCTGCACCAGCTGGTTCCGTATTTTGTTGGGCACGAGTTTCCCTGTTTTATTTCCACCTTTGCGGACCAAGAATTTCTTACCAAACCTAACAAAGAAAATAAAGAAAACAAGAATGAAATTATCAACGTGGAAAGGGTGATTGGCGTCATGACAAGCCGACCTCTAAACATTTTTATAAAAACGTCGGCAAGCTTGTCCATAGAATTTCCCGCGTATTACGTGGATTTTTTGTGCGTAGACAAGACGCGGCGCAAGCAAAACGTGGCACCACAGCTCATTCAAACGCACGAATACGTGCAAAGTCACCAGTCTCGCAAAATATCCGTTAGTCTTTTTAAACGAGAGGGCGAGCTGACTGGTATTGTGCCGCTGACCACATATATGACCAAATGCTATCCCGTATCGGACGTAGTTGTGGATACCGATTTGGACGCGGGGACAACCGTGATTCCAGTAACGGTGACGAATATTCGCATTTTATATGATTTTTTGCAAAAAGAAATGAAAGATTCTAAAAAAGATATTTTTATTATACCAAGCATCGGAAATCTCATGGAATGCATTCGCACGGATAACATCATGGCGTACGTGTGTCTATCGGGTGACGAAGTACTGGCGTGTTATTTCTTTCGCAATACACAGACATTTATAAAAGACAAACTGGTGATTTCGTGCTTTGCTTCGCTGCGATCATCAAGCGTCTGCTCGTTAAGTCACGATGACTTTGTGGCGGGAGCGCAGATTGCCTGGATACATTTGCTCCAGAATATTAATCAGACTAACAAAACTAAAAAAGAAAACAAAAAAGAAATTGGATATGTTTCGATAGAAGTTGTGAGCGACAACGGCGTGTTTATGGACGACCTGACGGAATCCGAGGCGATAGCAGTGAGTCCGACCGCGTATTTCTTTTATAATTTCGCCTATTTGCCATTCGAGGCGAGCCGATGTTTTATTTTGTGTTGATTATGTAAAAATAGATATCTTTAAATAATTTGAATTTACAATTACTGCTTTGTTGCATCGACGCCAGCCGCCATGTTGGCGAGTCCAGACAGGCTCTTCATGTCGAGTTCCTTGAGCATGGATTTCGCGTCGTTAATCAGCGGCGTCATTTGCTGCATGGACTGAAACAGCTCCTTTTGCTGCGACATGAGGTTGGACGTGTCTGCCGTCAGTTGCTTGATGCCGCCGCTTCCCAGCGCCGATTCCAGGTTGCCATAGGCGGACTCTAGAGTGGATGCATAATCGATGCGAGATGCACCGCCGCCCTTGGTGTTGTTTTGGTTCTTTGTCATGGACGTCATGGGCTCGGGGTCGCCCTCTTTGGGTGCGGCCTCTGTGCTCATCTGATGCTGGTCCACCAGTTCCTTGGCTTCCGCGCCCTTGGCCATTTTCTTTTTGGCGTCCTTGATGCTCGGCGTGGTTTTTACCATGGCCAGCGCTTTTTTCGCGGGCGGGTCCATCTTGTCTTCCACGTCCGCATTGGCATCCGATGTTTCGGTGCTGGACGTTTCGTCAGTCATGCCTTCACGACCTTGGCGAAACGCCTTTATGGAAACCAGAAAGCTAGTGGCCAGCACGGCAATCAGTAAAACGATGGACATGTTGGGGGTGAATTTTGACGTGAGCACCGCAATCAGGGCGAAAAATACCACGGCTCTCAGCTGGTTGCTCGCTAGATAGCCCACCACGGAAAATACCGCGAGAGCGGCGACCACATATAAAAAAGTTTTATTGGTGCTTAGCGTGGAAAATTTGCTCGATGCGGTGCGAAATGCCTTGGTTGCCGATTTCTCCATTACTATACAATTTATTTTACTTTTTTTCCAAATGCAATAAAGTAAAATAAACCATGGATATAATTTATTTACCATATCACTTGCTTATTTTCTGCGACGACGTCTGCTGCTTCTTTTACGTGTTTTACGCTTCTTATTACGTTTCTTGCGTTTTCCGCCAGTAATGGGATCCAATTGACTCGGTACGGGCGCAGAGACTGGCGTTGTTGTTGTTGCTGCAGTTGTTGTTGTTGCAGCTGCGGCAGGAGCTGGTGTTGTTGCTGCAGCGTCATCTGCTTTTTTCGTTCCGAACCACGAAGTGATTGTTTCGAAATAACCGCCTCTACGCGGTCTTTTTCTTGTTGCGTTCCTTGTTGCGTTCCTTGTTGCGTTCCTTGTTGCGTTCCTTGTTGCGTGTTTTCTCATGGGGATGTATTACTTCATGGCAATATTTTACTTTTCTCATTCGTCGTTTGTTGTTTGTTTTTATTTACTT
>Ga0233413_10000755_pt1 | contig 14922 bp, 14 predicted proteins | sample Na_anoxic_6_MG_FD_189019 | JGI IMG/M metagenome (GOLD analysis project Ga0233413, IMG submission 189019) | Seawater microbial communities from Saanich Inlet, British Columbia, Canada - Na_anoxic_6_MG | ecosystem: Environmental > Aquatic > Marine > Inlet | place: Canada: British Columbia... | reverse complement strand
TCGCGACCGGAATATTTGTCGATATGCTACCTGAGATTGCCGCCGCAAAAGAGCGTACCGTCGTCACCGCACCCCTGTGGACCTACCGACATATTCTGAACCGACTGCTGGATAAAGATCTTCGCGAGGTTGCGCGCAATCATGCAGATGCCATCTTGTCACCACGCCTTGCGGCACTGGATGGACCTGATGGTGCAGAGTCCGAAGTAGAAGCTGCGATGCTGCGTCGTTACCTGGTGAGCTTTCTCGCACTCGATGCACGTTCAACAGAACTGCGCAAAGAACTCAGCCAGTCTGCACAGCAGTACATCGGCTATCAGGCTGACGGTGCCCTGCATCCTGATGCACTGAAACCCGACATTCTGACCACCGCCCTGACAGTAGCCGTTCAGGACAATAGCCCTGAATTTACCGATGCACTGATCGTGCAATTTAATGCCAGTGACAATCAACGTCTGCGCCAGGCCATAACTTCCGCATTAGCAAATGCGACAAATCCTGTTGTTATTCAGCAAGTTCGCAGCCTGATGATGAGCGATGCAGTGCGTGCCAATGAACGTCAGACCTGGCTAAGCCTGATTCTTAATGATGACAGTCGGGCTGAAAACTGGCCCTGGGTGCAGGAAAATCTGGACCTGATTCTGGCCAGCGGTTCTGACCGAATTGCCCGAGATGCACCCAATTCATTCGGGCGATGGTTTTGCTCCAATGAAGAGGCCTCACAGTTAAAGGCTGCGTTTGAAGATCGTGTCGATGAATACATCGGTAGTCGGCGCGTCTACGAACAAACTCTGGAAAGCATTAGTTTGTGTGTCGCCTTTAAAGAGCAGCAATCTGCCAGTGCCGCTGAGTATTTTTTGACGCTGAAATAACAAAACACATACCGTAGGAGCAACTGCGCAGTCCCGAGCAAAAATAACAAGCATCGGGGGAAATCGCTCCTACGGTATCCTTCCGCCTGTGTAATTCAGCACTCACTGTCACAGCAAATCAACATCCTGTAACTCCGGTGGGAAACCGCACCCCGGCAAGTACTTCTGCGTATTTGAAATAAATCTATTTGCGACCAGAATTCTGGTGCGGAAATAACTTCGCAAATAAATTGAGCGCGTGGCCATGGTGCAGAACCTGGCACCAAGACTTCGCGAAACTGAACATGCTCAGTGTTACGCGTGCACAATTTCTAAGAGGTGACTGGCAGGAAAAACCCCTGTCGCCATCACCCGACACTGCTGCCCAAATCAGATCCAGTTGCCTGACCAATCAGGGTGTCTTTTGTCGCACCTGTGGCGAGGCCTGCGAACCCGATGCCATCATCTTCACACCTGTAGTCGGCCACACGCCCACACCCGCAATTAATGCAGATACCTGCACCGGATGCGGGGAATGTATCGACATTTGCCCGGCCAATGCCATCGCCCTGAAACAACGTCACACAAAGGAAATCTTGTAATGTCTGGAATTCATGTCAGTGGCGTTCTGGTACACGCCCACCCCAAGTACCTGGAAAATGTGCGAACACAACTGGAGTCAACGCCAGGGGTCGAGATTGAAACCGTGACGTCCGCAGGGCGCCTGATCACGGTAGTCGAACGACCGACCAACCACGAACTCGCAGATGTTTTTACCGATATGCAGAACACGGCGGGGGTGCTGTCAGCATCCCTGGTCTACCACTACAGCGACGATGAGGATGCTGTCGATCAGGAGATCAAATCATGAAACTGTCACGACGTGAATTTGTACGGGCGAATGCGGCGGCGGCAACTGCCGCAGCGGCCGGTGTCAGTCTATTAAACTCCCCCATCGCTACGGCGAAGAACAGCGATAACATTCGCTGGGATAAAGCGCCATGCCGATTCTGCGGTACGGGTTGTAGCGTCCTCGTCGGCACGCAGAACGGGCGAATTGTGGCGACACAAGGCGACCCCGATGCGCCGGTAAACCGCGGGCTGAACTGCATCAAGGGCTACTTCCTGTCCAAGATCCAGTACGGCGATGACCGGCTCACCAAACCTCTGCTGCGCATGACCGATGGCAAGTACGACAAGAACGGTGAGTTTGTACCGGTCAGCTGGGATGCCGCGTTCGACATCATGGCTGAGAAATGGAAAGCCGCATTAAAAGACAAAGGACCAACCTCCGTCGGCATGTTTGGTTCCGGCCAATGGACAGTGTGGGAAGGCTACGCGGCTTCGAAGTTGCTTAAAGCCGGTTTCCGTACCAATAATCTTGAACCCAATGCTCGCCATTGCATGGCCTCTGCCGTCGCCGGCTTCATTCGCACCTTCGGCGCGGACGAACCCATGGGCGTATATGACGACCTCGAACATGCCGACGCATTCGTGCTGTGGGGTTCGAACATGGCTGAAATGCACCCGATCCTGTGGAGCCGGTTGACCGATCGTCGCCTGACACATGACAAGTGCAAAGTTGCGGTGCTATCGACATTTAAAAACAGGAACTTTGATCTTGCCGACATCCCGATGGTGTTCAAGCCACAAACCGATCTGGCGATCCTGAACTACATCGCCAACTACATCATCAAGTCGGGCAAAGTAAATAAAGACTTCATCGGCAAGAACGTAAATTTCCGCCGCGGCAACACGGATATTGGTTACGGACTGCGCCCCACAGATGCCAGGGAAAAACAGGCTGCTAATGCAGGAAAAGCTGGCGGTTCCGAGGCGATGACGTTCGACGAATATGCAAAATTTGTCGCTGACTACGATGTAGATTCGGTGTCGAAACTTTCAGGCGTGCCCAAGGAAAGCCTGCAGGCACTGGCAGAACTCTATGCAGACCCAAGCATCAAGATCGTGTCGTACTGGACCATGGGCTTTAACCAGCATTCGCGTGGCACTTGGTGCAACAACCTTGTTTACAACATCCACTTGCTGACAGGAAAAATCTCCGAGCCGGGCAACGGTCCGTTCTCTCTGACCGGACAACCGTCTGCATGTGGCACGGCACGGGAAGTAGGTACCTTCGCCCATCGTTTGCCTGCAGACCTGGTGGTCAAGAAAGAAGCGCACCGTGACTTCAGCGAGAAAGTCTGGAAGCTACCAAAGGGTACGATTCCGGCCAAGCCGGGTTATCACGCCGTATTGCAAAACCGCATGCTCAAGGACGGCAAGATCAATGCGTATTGGGTCATGTGCAACAACAACATGCAGGCAGCGCCCAATATGAACGAGGAAACGTTGCCCGGATATCGTAACCCGGACAACTTCATCGTTGTGTCTGATCCCTACCCGACCGTTACAGCCATGGCCGCCGATCTGATTCTGCCGACATCTATGTGGGCAGAGAAAGAAGGCGCCTATGGTAATGCCGAACGACGTACGCAGTTCTGGCGCCAACAGGTCAAAGCGCCGGGTGAGTCTCGTTCGGATCTTTGGCAGATTGTCGAGTTCTCCAAACGTTTCAAGGTCGAGGAAGTCTGGCCGGAAGAACTCATCGCACAAAAACCTGAGTACCGGAGCAAGACACTTTATGACGTCCTGTATGCAAACGGCCAGGTAGATCGTTACCCGCAGCAGAAAGTCACCGACTCTGCCGGCAATGTCTACGACAACGACGAGATGGAAGATTTCGGCTTCTACCTGCAAAAGGGACTCTACGAGGAATACCGAATATTTGGTCTCAAGGGACCAAAGAAAGGCCACGAACTCGGCGAGTTCGATGCCTATCACCAATCCCGCGGATTACGCTGGCCGGTGATCAACGGCAAGGAAACCTTGTGGCGTTACCGCACCGGTTATGACCCGTTAGTGGCCGCCGGAAAAGAAGTCGAGTTCTACGGCAAACCCGATGGCAAGGCAGCTATTTTTGCGCTGCCTTACGAGCCGGCTGCGGAAGAACCGGATGATGAGTATGACCTGTGGTTATGCACCGGTCGCGTACTCGAGCATTGGCATTCAGGCTCCATGACCCAGCGGGTACCGGAGTTATATCGCGCCTACCCGGATGCACTGATTTTCATGCACCCGGAAGATGCGAAAAAGCGCGGTCTGCGCCGTGGCATGACAGCTACGATTGCATCACGCCGTGGCAATATCACGATGCAGGTAGAAACCCGCGGCCGTAACCGGCCACCGGAAGGTTTGATCTTCGCACCGTGGTTCGATGCACGTCGGCTGGTCAATAAACTGACGCTGGATGCAACCTGCCCTATCTCCAAGGAAACGGATTACAAGAAGTGCGCCGTCAAAGTGACCCGCACCTGAACCGTTAATGCCGCATAGATAGCCATGGACAAGACTCGACGCAGACTGATTAGCGATGTCGCCAGGACCGCAGGGGGTGTAGCCCTGTGCGGTCTTGCGTTAAGCATGTATGCCCGCAAGTCGGCATCGATGCCTGCTCAGGCACTGCGTCCTCCGGGCGCCATCGGCAACAAGGAATTTCTCTCAGCTTGCGTACGTTGCGGTCTGTGTGTTCGCGGCTGCCCTTTCGATACGCTGCAACTTGCCCGCCTGAATGACGACGTCGCAACAGGAACACCCTGGTTCAATGCCAGGGAAATACCCTGTGAGATGTGCGAAGACATTCCCTGTGTTGCAGCCTGCCCAACCGGCGCCCTGGACCCGACATTAACTGACATTGACGATGCCCGTATGGGTACCGCAGTACTGGTTGATCAGGAAAACTGCCTGAACTTCCTCGGCCTGCGTTGCGAAGTCTGCTACCGGGTATGCCCGTTGATTGATGCAGCCATCACCATCGAATGGCAACACAATGCCCGCAGCGGCAAGCACTCGCGATTACTGCCGACAGTTCACGCGGATGCCTGCACCGGTTGCGGCAAGTGCGAACATGCCTGCGTACTGGAAGAGTCGGCGATCAAGGTATTGCCCCTGCGTGTTGCCCGCGGCACGCCGAACCAACACTACCGTTTCGGTTGGGAAGAAAAACAACAGGCCGGCGAAAGCCTGGTTCCGTTGGATCCGGAGCACCGCTACAACTTACCCGAAGGCCTCGACTACGACTATGAGGGTGAGGGTCTGATACGCGATAACAAGCCGGTGACACCCTTCCCCGCCAACCCACTTGAAACCCTGAATCAGGAATCAACGCCATGATTCAGTCCACACAGCATCCGGGCGCCGATACCCTGGCAGCAAAAGGCTGGTGGCTCACCTACCGCTGGTTAATCCTGCGGCGAATGTCACAATTTGGTTTCCTCGGCCTGTTCCTGCTCGGACCCTGGGCCGATATATGGATCGTGCGGGGCAATCTCAACGCCAGCATGACACTAGACTTCCTGCCGCTGACAGACCCCTATGTGCTGTTACAAAGCCTGGCGGCCCGGCATAGTCCGGAACTGACCGCAATCATCGGCGCGTTAATTATTGCGGCCTTCTATTTACTGGTCGGTGGCCGCGTCTATTGCTCCTGGGTTTGTCCGGTGAACATTGTGACCGATGCCGCTGCATGGTTACGACAACGCCTTGGCCTGACCGGCGGCACACGGTTATCCAGCAATACTCGCTACTGGCTGTTCGGCGCCACGTTACTGGTATCGATGGTGACCGGGGTTATAGCCTGGGAACTTATCAATCCTGTTTCCATGCTGCACCGTGGACTGATTTTTGGCATGAGCGCAGGATGGATAGTGATCCTCGCAATCTTCCTGTTTGATCTGCTCGTCAGTCAACGTGGCTGGTGCGGGCACTTATGTCCTGTCGGGGCGTTTTATAGCGTACTGGGCAATACCAGTGTTTTACGCGTCAGCGCCGCACGACGTGAACAGTGTGACAAATGTATGGATTGCTTTCAGGTCTGCCCTGAACCCCAGGTACTCAAGACGCCCTTATTCGGCGCTGACAAAGGTGCCGGACCCATCATTCTTTCCCCCAACTGTACGAACTGTGGACGATGTATCGACATCTGCACACGGGACGTCTTTCAGTTTGGCACCCGCTTTGGTTGTCAAACAGAACAAAACCTGCAATTGACAAAGGAGACTCAGAGATGAATCGCTCAGAGATCTGCGCACTAGCTGCCGCCATGTTGTTACTCGTCACTGTGAGTAGCGCTGATGATAACGTTCAAAGCCTGAGAGGCGACTCAAGCCTCGATGCAGATGCACAAACGCCAATCATAAAGCGATGGGAACCCGATCAGGATGTCATGGCGAGAGACTTCGTGCAGCAACCCCCCCTGGTTCCCCATTCCATCGACGGCTATAAGATCGATAAAAACTCGAACAAATGCCTGACCTGCCACAGCTGGGCAAACTACCGTGAATCAGGCGCAACAAAAATCAGCCAGACACACTTCTCCGACCGGGATGAAACCGTGCTGGACAATGTTGCACCACGACGCTACTTCTGCACCCAGTGTCATGTACCCCAGAAGGATACCAAGCCACTGGTAGAAAACTCTTTCGAACCCGTCAAGGCTATCCAAGAACGATAGACTGAAAGGAATCTAAAATGAGTGATAAAAATTCAACTGGAAGCTCGCGGTCTCTTTGGCAATTGCTGCGCTCACCTTCAGGTAAATACAGTCTCGGCGCACTGACAGTGACCGGATTTGTTGTCGGTATTTTGTTCTGGGGCGGCTTTAACTGGGCCATGGAACTAACCAACACCGAGACTTTCTGTATTTCCTGCCATGAGATGCAAGTTAATGTATACGAGGAGTATCGCGATACGGTCCATTACAACAATCGTACCGGCGTGCGGGCAGTATGCTCTGACTGCCATGTGCCAAAAGAATGGCATTACAAGATGCTACGCAAAATTGTTGCCACTAATGAGCTATTCCATCACTTCCTGGGCACGGTCGATACACCTGAAAAATTTGAAGCGAAACGACTGGAACTGGCACAACATGTCTGGAAGACAATGAAGGAGACAAACTCCCGGGAATGCCGAAACTGCCACGACTATGATTCGATGGACTATGTCGATCAGCAGCGTCGGGCCGTTAAAGCGCATATTAAAGGCTTCGACAAGGGCGAGACATGCATCGACTGCCACAAGGGCATCGCACACTCTCTGCCGGCCATGTACACTGAAGATGTGAGTGCGGTGACAGGGAACGAACATTAATGGACTGGGCCAATATTATTCTTTCGCTAATCGCATTAGCAGGTTTGTTTGTCCTGGTGCTTATAGTCTTAGTGCTTAAGTCAATGAACCAGGTCGGGGATGAAAAACCTTCGCAGAAGCAGGATAAACCAGAACATCAGGATTAGTTTTTCCCCGCAAGAAAAGCCAGGCAGCATATTCAGTTATTAATATTTCACCGCGTTATTTATCCGTGCCGGTGTAGTTCAGGAATCACCTCGGTGGCAAGAACTTCCATTTGCTCAACGTAATCCCAGAGTGGATTCAGCACGATCATGCGAGCACCGTTATCAATGACTTCGCAGAGACCAGCCGCTACACGCTCAGGACTACCCCAGACACAGATGTCGGCAACAAAGTCTGGATTTTTTTTGATCATCCATGGATAACGTGCCGCAAAGAATCGGTCGAGGCCGGCTTTCGCACGCTTCTCATCTTTGTCGATACCCAGATACACACGCTTGGAGATGAGGAAGGTAGCCGGATCCCTACCCTCTTCATCAAGGTACTGACGTAACAGTTCAACCTGCTGGCCGAAGTTTTTTGTTGTTGTCGGCCCGGCTCCCATGTAGCCGTCAGCCACCCGCACGGCCCGATGTAATGCTTTTGGATGCTGCCCGCCAAACCATAAGGGTGGATGTGGTTTCTGGATCGGCTTGGGCTCCATACCGATGTTGTCAAGCGTATAAAACTCACCATCAATACTGGTCTTATCCTGTGTCCACAGGCTTTTCATGACAGCGATATTTTCATTGAAACGGCGTAATGCTTCGTCGGCCTTGGTGCCGAATATCTGAAAATAGTGATCGCCGGCAAACACCGGCCCGAGCCCAACACCAAGAATTACCCGACCGTTGCTCATGTTGTCGAGCGTACTGACATTCTTGGCGAGTTGTGGTGCATTGCGAATCGGCAGCACAATCACCGACACACCCAGTTGCAGGGTTGTCGTCACGCCCGCCGCATAACTCAACAGGCCAATTGATTCGAGTAGTGGTACGTCTCCGGCTACCTGATCCTGAACCCAGGCACTGTCAAAACCAAGTTGCTCGGCTCGCTGCAAAGCCGACCGCACGAGCTGCATATCGGCCTGACCATCGAGGAATACCTGTGGAATTGGAATACCGAATTTTAGTGGGGCATCGGACATAGTGCCGCTGTATTAGAGCAGCTCTTCAGCCAGCACACGCAGTGCATCGACTGATGCGCCACCAATCACCATCGTGCCAACTTCCCCGCGACTATCTGATTGCTTCCAGGCCTGCAAGCGCTCGCGAATTCGTTCGGCGGGGCCGACCAACGCACAATCATCGATGAGTTGATCCGGTACGGCCTGCGCAGCTTCACCCTTCTTGCCCGTCAGGTACAACTGCTGAATTTGTTGTGCCTCGTCTGCGTAACCCATGCGTACTGCATAGTCATTGTAGAAGTTGTGTCCGGGAGGACCCATGCCGCCAATATAGAGCGCCAGATGTGCCTTAACACTGGCACGACACTCTTCAACGTTGTCGCCCATGACAACGCTTACCATCGGCGCAAGATCAAAATCGGTCCGCTTCTTGTCGCCACCCGCCAAAGACAGACCTTCATCTATAAATGATCCCAGCAAATCATAGCGATCCGGATTCATCCAGATGGGAAACACACCATCTGCCACTTCGCCGGCGCAACGCAGGCCCGCAGGTGTAATCGCGGCAGTATAGATAGGAATATGATGTTCTGAGTGCAAAATACTTTTCATCGGTCTGCCGACACCTTTGGCATCTGCACCGTGATAAGGAATCTGGTAATGATAACCTTCGTGCTCGAGACGCTCGCGGCGGTCAAAAATCTTGTGCAGAATATCGATATATTCCCGCGTTCTGGTCAACGGCCGACCATAGGCGACGCCATGCCACCCTTCAACAACACCCGGACCCGACGGCCCGAGGCCGAGTATGAACCGCCCACCTGACATTGCGCTGAGCGTCATAGCAGACATTGCCGTACACGTCGGCGTACGTGCCGGCATTTGTACGATCGCTGTTCCGACCTTGATCCGCGAAGTCTTTGCCAGAATCCATGCGGCCGGTGTTAGTGCGTCGGAGCCATAGGCCTCTGCAGTCCACACCGAATCGAAGCCGAGGCGCTCGGCTTCAATAATCTGTTCCATCGGGAGTTCAACTGTCGCCGGCGAATAACCGGCCATTAATCCTAGCTTCACGATGACGACCTTTGTTTAGCTGACGGTAAACATATTACCGCCCAATGGCGTCAATAGTTACCTGAGCTGATCGGGGACGTCAACAGTCGGACAGATATTGATCCTCAGGCGTGTTTTCGTGCTCTGAATCAACTGTCTCAGTTAGTGCAGCCTCAGCCTCATCGGGTAACATTTCGTCCAGGGCCTTCAGGCGGTTGGTCAGATCTTCACGCTGAGCCTCGATACATTCGGTATTATCAAACAGAGCCTCTGTTCCGGCCTTAAGTACGCTGAGCTCGGTTTCACTATCGCGAGCAATCACATTGGCACGAATGGTCTCTTCAGCACGATCAGACAAAGTTCGACGTAATTCTGCGACCTTTTTACTTTCACTTTTGATGGCTCCACGCATGGTGTCGAGCTCTTCTTCCTGGAATTGTATCGTCTGTTCCAGTTCATCAGTCGACATGTGCAGGTTATCGAGTTTTAGTGTCGATGTACTGAGCTTCTCGATTGCCTGAGCAGCATCTTTTTTGGCCACCCGCAGACTTGCCTCCAACGCTCGGATGGTACGTTCATGCTCAGGAATCTCAAGACCAGCGGCGCGCGCGCCGACATAGGACGCAAATTTTGCAGCAAGCCAACCGAACATGAATGCAACAAACGCCAGCGTCAACGGTACGCCGAATAAATTAGACATAACCACACTCAACCTCTGAAAGTGGAATACCTAATGTATTGAACCTCTTGCCGGGGGTCCATGGCCCAGTTCTCAATATTTCCACTGACTTCTGAATAACTACTGTTTGTCGTCTCATATTTTCTTTTACCTGTGGCGCCACTGCCTCGCGGCCCGGATGCAAAAGAAACAGTGCAGCAGAATCACCACAAATTGGTGCTCGCACTGGTTATCGGTAGAGATTGTTGACCGGGATCAGGGTCAAAAGAGAAAAAAAAGCGCCGGAACGGTGTTTCAATCTTGGCTAAGGGGAGCCAAGTAACCGACCGGCGCAGTGGGGAAGCCGCTGGAGGTTCGCGCTGCTTCCCGTTTACATAATGTAGGTAACAAATGATGTGTAAACAATCACCCAAATAAGTGATTTTTAGGAAGAAATTCATACCTGATATTGCTATATATGCATCAAAATATCACAATTACCTTCCAAGTTATTGTTATTACACATGTTTACTTAATTCATCCAAATAGATGAAAAAAAAAGCAACCAATAGTTGGTTGTAAACATAAAAAGGCACTACGCCATATTCACCTCAATACCCATATACGGATACTATGTATTAATTGTTACAGCAATCGGGTGCTGTAATTCGCTACGGCAGTGAAAGGGGAAGACAGCCGATGACCGGAACCGGACTGCCCGATCTCGTCGCCAAAGCCTTCGAAGCGGCAGGCGATGCAGATGGCATGACAGAATTTTTAGCCGGTACCGCCGAATTTTTTGGCGCCCAGCAGGGCACCATCATGATTGCACCGCGGCACAATCTCTCTGCCTGTCTGCCAATTACATTTGGTATCTCACCGGATCTCATTCATGCCTGGTGCTCAACCCGCAACGATCCAGATTCCATATTCAGCAAACTAACCCGTCTGCGGCCAGGCGATGCAGTGCTGCAAAATGGCAGTGATCACGATCCGCAGCATCCCTCCATGAACCTGCTCGGCGGTGTCGCGTCTGCAGATGAGAATAACCGTTGTGCCCTGGTGCTATGGCGTGAAGCCAGTCGCTCACCGTTCAGCGAGCCCGAAGGAGAAACCCTGCGCGCACTGCTCAGATACCTGCGACGTGCAATCGACGCAAATAGCCGCTTCATTAACATTTTTGCGGAACACCATAACGCTGTTTCAGTACTGGATCAGGCGCCGCGTGCAGTCATCATTCTCGGCCAGAACGGCCAACCAACGTATCAGAATCTCGAGGCGATCCGTGTCCTGAACAAGCAGGATGGACTGTCGGTGAATGAAACAGGGATCACCATCGACGATGATGATACACATGCAAAAATCATGGCATTCCTTGAACAAGTCCGCACACCACAAACCGATCAGTTCAACACCCATCGCCTGATCACAATTATTCCGCGAAATTCAGGCAGCACGCCTTACAAGCTAATCATGTACGCCCTGCCGTTACAAAATTCACAAGCCATTATCAATGAAGGCCAGGGCCTTGCGGTTTTATTGATCAATGATCCAGAAACCCTCGTCGATCTGAATGCGAGTCTGCTGCACAACTTTTACAACCTGACCCGAGCCGAAGCCGCACTCGCCCAATCAATGTTCCTGGGAAATACATTGCCCGAAGCATCAAATCAACTCGGTGTCAGCATCAATACGACACGTACCCAATTGCGCAGTATCTTCAAAAAAGTCGACGTTCACTCACAGGCCGCTTTGTTGCAGGAATTTGCTAAAACTGTCATTCAAACCTAAAAACCTACTGAGAATTAAATGTCAGACCCCGCAAAGAAAATCATAAAGAATCTGACCATCCACCCCATCGCCGGCGTGCTGGGAGCAGAAATAACCGGCGTTGATCTTGCCGAACCAATTGATGAGCAGACCTTTGCAGAAATTCACGCAGCGCTACTCGAATACCTGGTGATCTTTTTTCGTGACCAGCAACTAACACCCGAACAGCACATCAAATTCGGCCAGCGGTTTGGAAAATTACATGTTCACCCGTATATCCCCAACCTTGAAGGCTATCCGGAAATCATCAAGCTTAAGAGCGCCGAAGATGGTCCGGGACAAATGGCCTACCAGTCGAACCAGTGGCATACGGACCTGACGTATTCTGCCGAGCCACCCATGGCGAGCATCTTACGCGGCGTCAATGTACCTGAAGCCGGCGGCGACACGATGTGGAATAACCTCTATGCCGCCTATGAAGGCCTGTCATCACCGCTGCGTCATTTCGTCGATGACCTCACTGCTGTTCACGACATTGTCACCAGCATGCCAACCGATTTCATGGAACAAACCTGGGCACCGGACCAACTCAAGCGGATGCAGAAGGTCACTCCACCGGTCGAGCATCCGGTGGTCCGCACCCATCCGGAAACCGGACGCAAATGCCTGTTTGTCAATCGTAATTTCACCTCACATATTATTGGATTGTCGCGCATCGAAAGCAAAGGTTTACTTGACCTGCTCTACCAACATATCGAGCAACCGGAATTCACCGTACGCTTTCACTGGCATAATAATTCGATGGCGATGTGGGATAACCGCTGCACACAACATTACGCGCTGACCGATTACCGTTCATTGCGTGTCATGCACCGGGTCACGGTCTGCGGTAATAAGCCTTACTGACCAGCGGCTACTCTGCCCGGTAATAAATCTTCGCACACCAGGCTTGCCAGCGTTTAAACTTTTCAGTCAAATACTGACCACTAGCATCCGCGGTTATCGTCTCAAAACCCGGATCAGCATACGGTGACAAGCCACCAACTAACCGGGCTGTACCAAGTAACGTTGCCTCCGGTTCATCGAGCAGTCTGACCGGCCGGTCAAGCAATACAGCCAGGCCAGCAACGATGGCAGGTTCGCGTGCCAGCCCGCCCGATACCAAAATCTGTTCCGGCAACTCAGCATTATTTAATCCAAGCAAAATTTCATACACCCGAAACAATAAACCCTCAATACAGATCAATCGCTGTTGAGACTTTGCCAGGCCTCGCGCCGACGGCGACAGCGTCAAGCCTATATCGGCTCTCCAGTGTGGTGCGCCGACACCGCTGAAATCCGGAATCATAAAAGCATCAGGGCAGATGTCGGTTACCGGTAATGGAGTCGGACCTAAATCAAAACTTTCGATTGCCGGGCCAACGCCATTGATCGTCCCTTCAATTGCAAAGCGTGTGCCGTGTTGCGTCGAGGCCAGCACCGGACCGGTTAAATAACCTGGTTTGCGGTCAGCGGGCCCATCAACCGGTTGCATGACAAACGCACCTGTACCGAAATTAATCAGGCATCCGGAATTGGCCTTGATACCCGGAGCAAGCATGGCCACCACACCAGCTGCCTGATCAGCAATTGAGCCACGCAACTCCATGCCCGCGACCGATACCGGGCAACCCTGCAAACTGCCGGTTACTTTGGGCAAAGCTGCACGCGGCACACCGAATACCGTCAGCATTTCATCGTCCCAGTCACTGGCCGCAATTGAAAACATCGCGGTACGCGCTGCCATCGTCACATCAGTTTGATGCTGCGTGCCACCCGACCAGTGCCAGGTTAACCATGCATCAAGATTGCCGAACAAGGCATCGCCCGATTGCAGCCGCGCGGCAAGCTGCGGATCAGCGGCGAGCATCGCAGCCAGCTTCGGCCCGGCATAATGTGGTGACAGTAACAGGCCGGTGTTGCTGATCAGCAGAGACTCGATATCGCCATGCGCTGCACACCAGTCATCAGCGCGGCGATCCTGCCACGACACAACCGGTGTCAGGGCACGGCCATCGTGTCGATCCCAAATGACAAAAGTTGATCGCTGACAAACCAGTCCAAGTGGCAACCCGGACGGTGACGCCGGCGATGCCCCCGGCAATGTAGAATTACCGGCGGCAGGCTTGATCAGCGCATCAATAGCATGCAGATATGCTTCCGGCTGACCTTCACGAATCAGTGCGGTGCCGGATAGCGCGGGTGCGGGCACGGTCCGAATATCGATGAGGCGCCCGGTGGCGTCGATCATACCGAGTTTAAAACGCGTACTGCCCAGATCAAGGGCAAATGCGTGGGCCGCCGGCATCAGAAATACACGTATAAGGTAATGAGCCCCAGGATAATTCCGATGCGATCCGGCCATTTTTCCAGCGCAATGCCCTGATGCTCGTGCGCATGTTGATGATGGCCGGTTTCATAAATCACGACATGCAATATTGACCCGGCAACAAATGCCTGGAACCAGGCAATACCAGTCCCCTGCAGCGCCAACACAAGATCGGGACCCAGCGTGTAACCGACAACGGTCGCACTGGCCAGACCCGCCAGAACTGCGATCGCAACCGACCGGCCCAGCGTGGGAGACAACAGGTACCAGACTGCCAGACCCAACGGGAAACGGTGCAGGACAACGGCCATGGCCAGATATTCCCCGCTGTCACGATGTCCTGCATGCCACCAGGCCTCGGCATCGGTCTCGGCAAGCTGTCCGACTGCGAGCACAATTCCGTCGATACCGGCATGCACCGCAAGCCCGATCATGCCAAGCACCAGAATCAGCAAATGAACCTGCTTTGCCAGCCCGCGAAACAGGTGTTCCAGAGCGATCGGAAAAACCAGGCCGAGCGCGGCAAATATCCACGCGTAAATCCCCCCGACGCTGATTGCTTGCGGCATGATGCCAAAACACAGCAATCCAGAGATCGTGATAAAGGAGAACCCTTCAAGAATCTTGAATGCCCGCGCACCGGCATGGGAAAACTGAAACAGCACCGGGCCGATAATCAGCGCAGCAATACTGGCAATAAGTAGCATAGATGCGATGCTACACGATCGGACCGATAACCGTTCTATCAACGTTACGTCGAAATACGCTAAATCACGATATATTCATCAGAAAATCGAATCGCCGCCGGCAGCAAGAACCCGGATCATTCTCTCCTGTACCCATATATATGGACTCATTCATCCTC
>Ga0233413_10000753_pt1 | contig 14980 bp, 15 predicted proteins | sample Na_anoxic_6_MG_FD_189019 | JGI IMG/M metagenome (GOLD analysis project Ga0233413, IMG submission 189019) | Seawater microbial communities from Saanich Inlet, British Columbia, Canada - Na_anoxic_6_MG | ecosystem: Environmental > Aquatic > Marine > Inlet | place: Canada: British Columbia... | reverse complement strand
TACAAACACTGTCCATGCTATCCAAAGACCCCAGTGCCAGTATAGACCAGCTAGGCCAAAAGTAAGACCCCAAGCTATATGACCAGAAAACTCAGACTTCTCTTTCCAAGTTTTAAGACCTATCTTCTCTAGTAGCTTACTTAGTAAACCTATAGGATCGAATCGCATAAGGCTCCTTAGAAGGCTTTATACCTAAAACTTGCTCTTACATCATCACCAGTATCGTCGTAGTCGTTACATTGAACATTTGTTGTAACAGCAGTATCAGTGAATGTGGCTATTGGAGAAGTTATGCTTATTGAGAATACTAAGTTTCTATTGACTGTTTTAGTTTTAACTATGCCAGCAGGAACGTAAGGTGCTGCGGTCGGCCCAGACACCTGCATATAGGGAAGAACCAAAGCGTTTGTTGAAGCTGCCGATCCGGCAGCACAATTTCCAGCAATAGCGGTATTGTAGTCCACATGAACATAGCCAGATTGATCTATAGTATAAACGTAGCGCACATTTGCTGGCGTGGCCCAATATTGAGGTGTTCCAGAAGTTGCATTTATGTAATAATAACCACCGGAGCCAGCATCTGCAGTTGCTCCATTCTGTCCTGATGGCATCGTCCAAGCCTTAGCATGGTGTGCATCTATGAAATGCTGGCCTATACCTGAAGGTACTGTTGCTAGTGCTTGAACTGTCCAATCGTCACTAGCTGACATGACCATATTAATAGCGCCAATTTTAACGCATGGATTAGTATCAAACGCTGTTGTTGGATCTGCTTCACATAGAAAGAAGAAATTATTATCTGAAGGCGTGGCTGCTGGATTAGCATGATAGCCTATATTAGCCGTTGCTGGTACTACTGAAGCACAAGGGTTAGGTGAAATAGCAAAAGCTACGCCAGCATCAGCGTCTTGCATACAGGCGTAAAGGAAGAAAGGTCTTGGATTTGCCCAAGCTACGCTTGTAGTCACGCCAAATTCCTCACCTACAATGTCACTAGCTCCACCATCATCGATAAAATAATTACCGTTAGATCCGCTCCAAGCTGCTGTAACTTCCATCGGCACAACCGTTCCTGCTGTTGTGCTAGGTACTGTTACCCAACCTGGATTAGTTGTAGATAACGCAGCGCCTTGAGCATCTGTTATTGTTAGTGTGCTACTTGCATATGTCAGACCTAAGTTATTAGTCCAACCAGGTGCGTTAGCCCCACCAAACTCTAATACTCCACTACTATTAATTTTAAAATGATCTGCGCCACCTGAAAACATAACAACCTCCTATGTTGGGTTTTTAACCATCGGCCAATATTTAATATTAGCTATCATATCGTTACCACCGTCTGCGTCCACCACAAAGTATGTACTAGCTGTATGTGTCGTGTCTGTTACTGGATTAGTCCCACCGCCACCAGACACATCAACCTGTGTCCATGAGGTATAAGCACCACCCTTAATATACATAGTAAAGACTCCAGCGGTTGTTCTTGTAATTCTAATCGTATACCAGGTACTTAATGCGATATAATCTGCTGCTGTATATCCTAACGCTGTATCTGTACCGGTGTCTATTCGGCTAAATGCCACCCTCTCTGCTGAGTTTAATCTAAGCTGATAACCATCCACACTAGCGTCAGTTACCAGAGCTGATGCGCTTGACATTAAAAGAACTCTAAGCTCCGAGGTATCTAAAACTTTATATAAATCAAACTCCCACGTTCCAAACGCATAAGAACTTTTAATTGAGGCGACTCCAGATGCCACCGACCTTAACGCCTTTGTTCCATATTGAGCTGGAGCTGTAATATCCCAAGTACCAGAGGTTACTTCGAACCCTGAGTTGCCTATATATCCATCAGTTACGTTACCTGTTGATTGCTCCAAATCAATACCACTTTGGTATAGACCGAGTTTATTTGCACCTTGTTCGTATAGTTCACTAATCTGCGTTGGTGTTAATATTGAATCCCACATTTGAACTGAGTCCATCTTGCCGTCAAACGTAGCAGTCCTTCCGTTATTGTTCCCTATTATTAATGATTGTCCAGCATCGCTAACTCTTGTTCCTGATGGACTACCAGCCTCAGTCAGTGAAACGCTCGAACCGTTGATATATATTATTGGGTCATTGGTAGTAGATGAGTTATTGTATGCTACAGCGATGTGTGTCCATGTGTTTAAAGCAACAGTGTAATTTGTAGTTACCCATGTACCGTTACTGCCATCGAAAGCGAAGATGAAAGTTGGCTTAACGAATCCAGAGGCTTCACCACTGTTATAGAAAACATAATAGACCTTATCTAACAGCCTTCCTGTATTGGCCTCTCCATCACTTCGTGTGTTTATCCACATTGAAGCCGTACCACCATCATCAAAAATATCATCAACGGTAGAGCCACTTCCGCAGTGTAACCGTGAACTGTCTCCATCGAAATTTAACGCTCTGCCAAACATCCCCTCACAATCTGTTGCTTTGAGTGCTGTGCCATCGTTGCTATTACCACTCGTATCGTAAACTTTTTTCCCACGAAGATTCATATTGAGATTAAGAACTGGACTTCCAATTACTGCTGTTGACTCTGGAAGTATCGTTGACTTTGGAGTAGCATTAATTGTTCCACCAGCTAATGCTTCTTCGTACAACTTAGCAGCGTCAGCGTCTGTCATCGTTGCGTTCCACTCTCTGTACAGAATGTGAGTACCTTCAAACCTTTCCGCTGCGGAGTTTAACGAGCCTATGTCTGTGTTAGTATATGCAGCTAAGTTACCACTTGCAGTCCCGTCAGACAAATATAACACACCATCAACAAAACATTTCGTCGTCGTTCCGTCATACGTTATAATAATATGCAGAGGTTCGTTCACTTTATATGTAGCTGATGCAGCAGCGCCTACTGAGCCTGTTGCTGCAAGATAACATGCAATTACGTTTGTCGTCGCACGAAGTCGAATGCTGAGAACATTAACGCCCTTACAGAACGGCCTCATATCTGCTGATTCAGCAGGGATTCCGTACCACTCTGCCGTAAGAGCTTGTCCGTAAGCGAAGGAGTTATTATATCTAAACGAATCGCCACCATCTTGTCTGAATCCTTGGTTCGTCCAGTAGCCTGTCTTGGTGTCGGACTGAGTGTAATTGCCTGTCTGGTCCTCAAATGTCTTTCGGCGCAAATCCACATTCAGCTTTAATGACGAGTTATATTTATCGAATATGCTCATAAGTTAATACCCCTCCTCGATCTATTGCTCAATTCTATTACTTGGGTTGGAGTAAGTTCTATCGGAAAAAGTTGTGGATTTAGGTATTTCCCTGAAGCATATGTTGTAAGAAGTCTGCCTATAGTTAATGGATATGCTGAAGGTTCCATCGCAACATACGACCCTGATTGGTTGTTCCCTGTATCTGAACGAACACCATTTATATAAATTCTTTGTCCAGCGGAAGTTGAAGAACCATCGTATGTTAAACAAACATGAGTCCATTTACCAACGTGTTCTACAAAAGAACCAGCACTTCTTCCTATGTAAGCAGATGCACTCCCGTCAAAGAAAACAGAGTACAATATTCCACCTCCTTGTGTTCCGAATATATACTCTCCTACTCCACCACTATAAGCCTTAGCCATCACTGTTCCATTAAGTTCGCTACTAAGATTAATCAAAGCACAAATACTAAACGGACTATCAGTGGTTCCATTTCCAAAAGAAAGTGCGTCATTATCTGAGATCTCTAAATAATCCCCACCATCAAAACTCATACCATGTGGAATTAATAGTGTTGGGAATGTTGTAGATGTAGTCCCATCTCCAAGTTGTGAAGTTCCACCTAGAGAACCAATATTCTCAGTCACTTCAAGTGAACCTGTGTTGTACTGAGACTTTAACGGAAGAGATACTAACGCCTTACTGTCGTCTATCTCTGAGAATGTTGTTGCGTTATAAATATCTTGGGCTTCTGACAGGCTTAAAGCTCTGTTGTATATTTGTGCGTCCCTAACATCTCCTATAAATTGAGCTGTAACTCCTGAGCTATAGTTGCTTGCACCAATATAAATATTTCTATTCGCCGGTTCTCCACTCTGAGCTGCGCTATAAACATTTGACCCGTCAAGATAGAGATTAACCGTTGTTCCGTTCCAAGTAATCACTCCATGATGCCAAGTATCTACATATACAGTGCCACCAGCAATAACTGCCCAAGAATGAGTTCCAATGCCACCAACCAATACAGATGACTGGAACCCTATATAGCATCTTTCGTTTGGAGCTGCTGTTTGGCTACCAACTGCAACCTTGCCAGATATAACATTTGAGGCTCTCATCCAAACACTAATGCTACCAGAGGATTTTGGGATTACATTGTATTCAATATAATTAGACCCATCAAACGTAGCCCCATTAGAAAATGTCGGTGTTCCGGTAATAGACCCACCATTCTGTATAACATCAGATTTAGTTCTAAGCGTGTCTCTGAATGTCAGCCCTATTGCGCTTATCGGTTTCGGTATTATAGCCATTTAATCATCCTTTGGTGTGAGTTCTGTAACCTTCGCTTCTCTCGCCATATCGATTTCTTTAATCTGTCCGTAAGAGAATCCCTGTTTACCTACGCCAACTTCACGACGAACTTCCTTCTTGATTTCTTTGTAGCTCTTGCCGTCTTTAAGCGCAGTGAGAATGGATTCAATCTCAGCCTGTGTTGGCTCCAATAGATTCGAACCGCTATCTGTTTTAACCTTCTTCAAGTCCTCTAGCTTTTTCTCTTTTAGAGCTTTTTCTAGTTCTTTCATTATGTCCTCCTATGAACTGATTACAAATTCTTTAAGTGTTGTGACACCGGCTGAACTTATTTTTAACGCCTCTACTGATGGAGAATATCCATCGTTACCGTCATTCATAACAATAACCATTTGGCCTTTTTCGTCTGTGCCAGTACCCTCATGTGTGACTCTTATTTTAGCCAAAGAGTGAGACGATTCTGGGTCTGTAGATAACGCACCACCAAATTCAATATAACACAATCTTCCCGCATCAGCGTCTGATGGGTCATCATTAACGAGCTGCATATTTACTTCTCCACTGTTCCCATATACCTCTAAACTACCATCTGCGCTTACAGAGAAGCCACCTGAATCACTGTCTGAATACACATCAATCAAATAAACATCATCCCACCCAGTGGTGTCTGTATCAATTATAGACCCACCAAATAGAGTAAATGCGTCATCACCACCCGCTGCACCAGCATCATTTAATGTCCTCTCGACATACAGTCCATAATCATCAGTTCCACCAGACGTTAGAGTTGCTGGAGCTATATCAAAATTTCCAATAGACCCTCTTGTCAGCTCTATATCACCAAGCAAAAGAGTTCCGTCTGAACTAACATTTAAATCTCCAAACGAATTTGAACTTCTATGTACTGTCATATTAGTATCCTTTCTTTATATAAACTGTTAGGTCAGCGTCATTACCTCCGCCTGTACTCGTAACGTATTTCACTCGGATATATTTAAACATCGTTGCATTATCTACAATTGCTGTGAAATCTGTATCCACCCAAGAGGCTACACCAGTTAATGCGCTAGTAATATCTTGATATACACAAGAAGCCGCCGCCGTACCATCATCCTGACAAGTAGCTTCAAGCGTTACAGTCAGTACGTCTGTTGGAGTTGTACCTGAAGTCTCTCCTTGAATAGTAAGGTATCTATACCCGTCCATATCAATGTAACCATAAGCCGTGGTCGTCTGAGCGATGTTCGTTAGATCTAAAAGTGTTTCCTCAACATGATGCTCTGATAATGGATTAATCTCAAAGCCTTTAAAAGAGTCTGTACCCGAATCATAAGCTGGTCTTGAAGAGCCATCTTCACTAACAACCATGACATACTGAACACCGTTCAATGAAGCTGCTGGTCGACACGCTTGGCCCTCTGTGACTGCGTTTGGCAATGCAGCACCATCATAATCTTTAGCCTCTACTAATGGCTGAATACCATGATCGATAACCGCTGTGCCATGATCACCTAAAGTCTCTCCACCCAAGGCTGTTATGTCAGAAGTTCCAGCACCAACTGCACCAGAAGCATCAATACACTGAACCAATAAAACGTGATCAGTTGCAGCCCTCGCAGTATTAGCATCAGACACTAATACTCTATCATCAGAGTCACTATTTTTAATCTCTACTGCGCCTATCTGTATATCAGAAACAGCTAAGTCCAAGTCGGAAGCTGATGTTTTCGTGTTAACCATTTATTACCTCCCTCTCACAAGTGAAAGTATTAGAGCGTTAGTAGCATTAGTAGTAACCCTCTTAACCCTAAGTCTGTTATAAAATATCGGAGTATCAATAGCCCAGCTACCAGTCGCTGTGGCGTTAGCATTACCAGTTAGCAAATCAGTAACATCAATCCACTGAGCGTCACTGGGATCATTAACTAGAGGACCCCATGCTGCCTGAGAATCAAGAACTTTAAACTGGGTTACATTAGCTGTAGTGGCGCCAAGCACTGCATCTAAAGTAGCAGTACCTGTAGCTTGTGCATAATCTACTATCGTTCTTACTTCACCTACGTTTGCAGGAGTAGTCGTATCTGCTGTTACCTCAACCCTCAATCCTATCATGTCATCATCAGCAGCATAACCATGAGTTGTGTTTAATGTAGTCGCCACTAAATCTGCACCAGTACCATCAGTGCCAGAGCAAGTTACATTTAAAACAGACCCAGGTGTCACTTCTGCATTGCAAGATTCTATAGTGAGAGTTGTTGCTGTGATTATATGATTGAGAGTAGCGTGTTTAAAACCTTCTGAAGCTAAATTGAAATACGTATATCTAGTTACTGCGTTACCAAGATCTGACGCAACAACTGTTACTATGTTACCGTCTAATGACGCTAAACTTCTTGCATATGCCTTAGCCATGTTTCACCTCTCATGTCTACTATTTGGCAATAGTAGTTTTGTTAGGTGAGTCGTGGGGGCGGGCGATCCACCCCCACTTCTCAATCCAATTAAGCCGACTGTATTACTTCACATCCATTATTAGCCTGAGCAGCGCCAGAAGCCTGCCAGATACCTGTCTGTGTAGCAAAGTCAGTTACGTTGTAAGAAGCACAGTTCTTTAGAATAATCTGTCCTTCAGTTAAAGCTGCATCTGCAACTATACCTAATGTCATAACCGTCGATGATTTAAGTGTATTACAGAAAAGACAATCTTCAAAAAGCATCAACCTCTCTACGTCAGTTGCACCTGAACTGTAGATAAAAGAATTATCTACATCAGCGGAATTGCGCCAGAAGTTACACCCTATAAAGGACACATCCCTAGCTACTTTCCCTGTTACTGTTTCCCTCACTACTGATACACAAGGTCTTTCACCGTTAGCCGTTACTATAGCTACGTTTGAACCAAATGTACAATCGCGATACTGTGAACTATCACCATTACAGAGAAACTCAGAAGCATCAGTTACAGCAAGCTGTGAAGAAAGATAGAACTCACAACATTCAAATACCGTATATTCTCCGCCATCCTGAACCGTGAACTTACCTTCGGTCAAAGTATTGGAGCTTGAGAACTTAATGTTATGAAAACTATTTCTAACACCTGTAACCTGAAGAAGAGCAACATCAGCAGTATCAGTTGTTACGCCGATAGAAACTCTTGCGCCCTGACCATACTTACGAGATGTACCATCTAAGCCATAAACATGAATGCGATTCTTCGACCATGAGATCATTGCTGTCTCAACAATACCACTGTCACCATCAATCAAGATGACATCGTTGTTGTTAGACGTACAGAGAGCATAAGCCTTTGATAGTGTCTTAACAGCGTTGTCAGTTGACTTGCCGCTATTTCCGTCGCTACCGTTTCTGTAATCTACAAAGTAGACATCACCAAAAGTTGAAGGAACGCTTCCACCAAACACTGGAATTCCAAAACTTGAAACGCCATGTGGGAATCTTGTTAAAGCCATTGTAAACCTCCTTTTGGACGACCCTCTCACCAAGAAAGGGTGGCGGGGAGTCTCTCACTCCCCCTTACCCAGTTAAATTATTTACGCTTTTCTTTCTTCGAGTATAATCAATAAACTTACGATAATGCTTCCTACAATAACCCTTACCGTAATGTCTATAATTACACCCATCAACATCACAAACCCTAGAAGATTTAGCAAATCTAGCGGGTCTAACTTCGGATGGTTCAACTGGGACATAAGGCTTTGTCCCTCTACGGTTTAACATTCTACACTCGTTATACAGTTTAATTATTTCGTTCCACTCTGTCTGTGAGTATCTAACATTATGACCGCTCATTCTTACAGCTAACTCGTAAATTATCTCAGCTTGTCTTTTCTTACTTACTAAAAAAAGGCAACAACTTAGGAATCAACTTTATTACTTCGTGCCTTTTAAAATCAACTTTCCAAGATGGTTTGTGATTCTCAATCTCTTTAGTGCATTTACGAATAGTTCCCATTTCGGTTATTTCAATAACCCTGTTAATAAGCCTCATATCAGTATTACTAACATCAACAACCGTAGGCATCCTGAACCCACTTTTATTCGCATACCTCTTTTGCAAAACGAGATAAAAAGAACCTTCACCGTCCATAAAACCACCAAGCCAAGCCCACTTTATTGCGTCTTCTTTTTTCATAACTACCTTCCTTTCGTTAAGGGAGGTAGTATAAAATCGCTATTGGGTTGTCAAAGAACAATTACAACTTGTTGTAATCATTCAACTATCAGGCTCCAGGGCTACCGAATATTCCAGGCCAATTGCTGAAGCCGCGTGACCAACGTGAAACCATTTTGGTCTTCGCTGTTCCAGAATCAAAATCAACCTCGCTCGATGTCTCAGGTAGCTTCCTGTCAAACCAATACATTTCATGCTTCGACGCTTCACAAACCATAAACCAAGCATCAGGATCCGTAAGGTACTGCCAAACCAAAGGCGTAAGCCTCGTCTGTGCAGAACGGAAAGCATTGATAGCATTCTCTGCATTGTCAGGACGGAGCTGTGACATAATCAGTTCATCAGCATCCCACTGTAATTCGTTGGGAACTACCAAATATTTTGGACGAAGATTAATCTTCAAGCCACGATGATTAACCGTATCTTCCATTGTATTAATTGCCTGACGAAGTGATGTTACTGAAAGATCAGCAGCAGCTGTAAGTTCGTTCTGCTCCGTTCCACCACCAATAAGTGGGTGAAGAAGTGAACAAAGCTCAACACCATCAGGACCAGTGTACGTACCATCAAACGCACGATTGAATACCTGAGCTGCAGAAATCTCTCTTGTCTCTGCCATCGACTCACCAATGTTGCGAGCTGCACGCTGTGCAAGCTGCCATTTGTTATCGTCGATAAGTTCTTCAGTAAACTTGAAGCCCTTAGTGAATTTAGAATGCGTGTAAGTCGTGTCATATCCCTGATAGTAATCATCGTACACAACCGATCCACCCTCAGGCGTTTCTGTTGCTAGACCAAAACCAGTGATCTGAGTTGTTTGCTCAATAGCTCTATCTGAAGAAACAACATTGAATAAATACGATACCATACTCTCGTAGCGATCATACTCATCATCGATTAGGTGATGAATAAATGGCAACGCATCAGCCAGATCAAGATCTGGGAAATTCGCTCTTAACATAACCATTAGAAAACCTCCTTATTTAACCAGTTATACGCCAGCAGCACCGAGGCCACCACCAAATGCATGATTGTTTATCATAACTTCTAGTCTATTGAACTCACCAAACGCATTGTTGAAATCAGGGAATAGCCTGATAACTTTCAACGGAAGTGTAGAAGTGTTAGCTCCTGAACTTTCGTCAATCTCCTGATTCGACATTCCGTCCGCTCCAGCTGCTGTATCAATGAAATCTGCATTGAGATACATTGCTGTCTGCTCAATCAAAACTGTAGCACCATCATCACACTGTGCTTCACAAATTACATCTGGGTTTGTTAGAACGAGAATTGTTCCACCAGACGATGCTGCCTTAGCTTCCATCGCTACACCAGCAATGAGAGCCGATGCCGCAGAAGCTGCATCAACAACACCCGCGTTTGTAAAATCAACCAAATCATATTTTCCAATGATCTGATTTGCGGCAGCTAGTGGCATGGCTTCAATACGAAACTCACCACCACCTAAACATCTTAAAGGACGAAACCCATGTGGGTTATCGACATTCGCTCCACCTGAATACATAATAACCTCCTTGTTATTTTTTAACTATTATATTTAAATTACTTCCCCTTGCTACTCGTAGACGTTTATATCCTCGTCTACACTTTGGCCGTCTGTCTGATGAGGATTGTCTGTATCAGAATATTCAGACACTCTTGCTATGCCATCCCTCATGCGATCAGCTTGAGCTTCATCTCTCAAACTTTTCAGACGATCCGCGTCTTTCGATGCATAATACTTATTTCGTTCCTCTGCGTCTGCCTTAGGCATTCTTGCTAAAATTAAATCACCAACAATCTTAGAAGAAGTAACGCAGGTAGTGTCGTCTTTAATATCACCTGACTGATCCACTAATTCTCCAGAACGATTAAAACCACCTACAGGGGTCCAACCCCTATGATCGTAATTACCGCCGTCTAAAAACTTCTTACGACTGATAAAACGATACGCAAATCTTGGATCTTTGTTTTTAATCTGAAACCTATCAGCAGGCTTAAATGAACTCCTGCCCATCTTCTTTGTTGCACCCTTCAGCGCAGTAGCCTGTTTTTTGGAGCTGCCATGATTCCTCCTAAATATACTTAAAGTTAAATTTACCATCAAGAACTAAACCTCTATTTTACCTTAACTTTTGCCGAACCGAACTTTTTTACAATATCCTTGACTTTGTCATTATCAACGCCAAGCAGCCCTGCTACCACCTTCTGCCTATCTGATGGTTCTGTGCTCTGGCTTAAAGCGCCTGATCTACCCCTTGGTAAACCACCAGCCTGAGCCGCTAATGCCTCTCGCTTTTTCAATGAAACCTCCTGTAATTTCCCGCTTCTAGCCATGTTTGAGAAAGCTCTATCTGCCACAATCCGCATCAAATCTGGTCTATCTTTATACGACGGATCTTTTGAAAGCTCATTGTATATACGATCCCCTTCCTTCCTAAGCACATGACCATCTTCAAACATCTCAGGGTATGTCTTGAATACCTCACTATCATAGAAAGCTTTCTGACGATCATACTCAGCCTTCTGAGTAAATTTAGTTTCTGTTTTGTTAACCATTTTACTTGCTATCTCAGTAGCTCTATCCGTCACCATCTTGTCCAACTTCGCTGGATCTAACTCTCCATCTTCGTTCATGATACTGTTATCCTTAGCCATATTTCCTCCCTCGTTATCGTCTAAATAGTCTAGGTCCAAATCGTCATCGTCATCGTCATCCTGTAATTGCTGCTGCTGTTGAGTAGCCTTAGTAATCGCATCAACCAACGTATCAACCTTGCCAGTTAACGCATCTACCCTGCCGGTCAGCTCGTTAACTATATCAGGCTTATCGTCTGCGCTTTTAGGGTTATCCACAGGATTATCCACAGGATTATCCACAACCTGTGAATTATCATTTACTATTTCAAATTCCATTATTCACCTCCATCTTCAGACTTTTGATATAGATCAACAGCCATCTTACGCTGTGAAGCTAATCTAATCATCGCTTCCATCTCACCACGTAGAAATCTCATCCTGCCCTCATAACGGCCCTCCACTGGAGAACCATCCTTTGATGCTGGAAATGGATTCTCTGCAGCTATCTCCCTTAAAAACAAACCGTTCACACCACTCTCAAACTCAATGTACGTCTTCCACTCTGGCATAGACTGCAACTTAGCTATAGCCATGCCCCACTCCTTGATCTTTGCATCTCTCTCTTTGTTCTCCTTCATAACGATCCTCCTTGTGGTTCCTTCTCTTCCTTAGTTTGTCCACCACCGCCCCTTGACTCTGGTGGATTTGGCTCAGCCTGCTGCTTCTCACCCAACGGCTTGCCGCTCTGTGTCTCTACCGCACCGCTAGACCGCCTAGCTTGATTGTCCTGTGGGTTCATATTCTGCACGTTTGCCGACGCTTGGTTCAACATCTGCTGCATAGCCATGTGCTGCATGATAGCTATCTCCATCAACTTCGGCGCTCGCTCACTGATAGTCTTGTTCTTCAAGCCCATCTCCGCCGCCTCACTTGAAAAGAACATCTGCAAACCCTGTATCTTCGCACCATGATTATCGTTTAATACGATCTTAGGCATATCTCCCTGCACTATAGCTGAAATCTCCTCGTTAACATCAGACGCCTTGTCAGCCATAGCTGGCCTTGTGATGTAATCATCAATATCAACATCACCCCTAGCCCGCTGTACGTCAGCCAGCATATTGTACATATTAAGCGGTGATACTATGCCCATCTGCATCGTCATCTCATTAACCATAGTCTGATAACGCATCATAGCCTTCTGCTCCTCCAACTCAGGAGAACTCATAGCACTGAGCAAATTGATCTTAAAATCAATGTTAGCCCTTAAATCATCTGGATTTTCTACCGTTATAGTCTCTGGCTTACCAGTAACTGGATTGATCCTAGGCTCACCCATGCTGCCCAATACCCTAAACTCCAAACCAGCTGGCATGAAATGAATCATATCAATGTACAGATCCTTGAAGAACTTCTCCAAACAGTCCGCTAGACGGATGATCTGAGGCTTCATAAGGGTAGCGGCCTGCTGAAGCAAAGTTAAGCCGCCACCGACCGTCCTCGAGCCTCCTACGGGGCTTGGTACTGAGCCAAGCTGCATAGGATTTATGCCTGTCATGCGCTCAGCGTACTGCAGCAACATACTCTCTTCTTCTCTACCCCAATTACTCTTGTCCCTCATCTCCATCATCTTAATATCTGCATGTACATCGTCCACTGGAAATAATACCCCAGGCTCTACCCTTAACTCCTCAGGCTTTAAGCTAGCTGTAGCCCTCACTACACCCCAAGGTACGTTAGTTATCATGCCATTATCTACCCGCATATTGTGAAAAGCGTTAACTTCCCTCTGAATTGGGTATAACATCTCGCATGCACCTAAACTTAACGGCCTGCCAGGACGACGTATAAAATCAGCCTTGTATAACATCCGACCCTTAGTGTGAGTAACCCTATCCAAATAGTTCCAATACGGCACCAAGCCCGTCTGCAAATGCACCAATACAACAATCTCCTCAGAGTAACCATCACCCTCATAATCCTTCTCACCTGACTTATACTTGTCTAAATCCGTTCTCAAATAAGCCTTAACGAAATCTATGTTCCTCGTAGCCTCACTGTTCCTACCCTCAAAATATGTACCAGAATCCTTGTCCTTCTTCTCCTTAATCCGCTGCCTATGCTTGTTACCATCAGATTTCTTCGTGTAACTATGACGTTCCAAAATCTCCTTCACTACCTCAGGATCCCAAAACTCCTGATCCTTAAACGTATTTAGGTCATGCTCCTCAAATGATTCATATACCAATACAATCTGCGGCTCGTTCATGTCAGATACATCTTCCATCCTGCCAGGAAATACCACATCCTCAGGCGCTAACGCCCTAACAGTAGGACCATCAAAGATCTTCTCAAATTCAAATACCTCCTCAAACCTGACAGGTGGCTCCATCTCCGCCATCTCCTCGTCGGAAAGCTCCATGTCAGTACCAGCCAATGCCGCTATAGCCCTAATTCGCTCCTGCTCCAGATCCTTTAATACCAACGTCTTACGCCAATATTGCTCCCAACCTCGCTCCAATACCGCCCAACCTATCGTTACCCAGTTCCAAATGAAATCATCTATAACAGTGCCTATGCCCTTATGCCTGTTCACATAACTGATCACAGCCCAGCGCATTAAATAATATACCTGATCAACTTTCTTCTGGTCTAACTTCTCCTGAGCAACAACGTGCATCCAATCCCTGCTGCCCATGATAATCTCCATCACCTTCGCATGTATCGCCCGCACCACCCACATAGTTACCGGTATGTGAAAATCACTGGCGTCAGCCCAAGGCTTCTCATCCTTGGTCAACCGTGGACTAAAGTAATCGTCCCAATTTGACAGATAATCCTGCAGCCTAGATGAAAATACACTGTTATCATCGGTTAAGTTCTTCTCCTCACCCATGATAAACGCACCTAACTTCTTCGTGTCTATATCCTGATTCGGTATTCTTATTATGTCTTGAACCCCTTCAACTTGTTTTTGCATGTCGTTCCTCCATATCCAGCCATAGGCTTGCCCTTACGCCTGTACGTCTTGGTCGTAACCTCAAACCTCGGACCGTCTATAATTATATACCTTAAACAATCCATAGTATCGTCGTGTACCTTCTTTGGCTCCTCACCATCGTCCTTCCAAACATAATGAAACCACTCGTATATCACCCTGTGACAGGTGCTAAAGGTGTATAAGTTCGGCCTTAAATCACCTAAATTGTCCTGCTTTAATATCAATAACTCCTGCACCGCCCTGATGCTCTTGGCCTTCTGTGCAAATTTACTAGCCAATGATGTGTGTATGCCGTTCAATGATAACATCTTCCTAGGTGTCATGTCTCTAGTACCATCAGGCGATTCTGATGATGTGTCTATTAATGTTCTAACTACCCTGTAATGCCCCCTAGACCGCTTCTCCTTGATCATCTCCGCCAACTCTTCTATCCCACACTGTATCCACAAATCGTCAATTATATATAACTCACCGTTCGGCGCTACCCCCACCCATATGACAGCGTGCTCCTTCCTAGGATGAGGATCTATCGCCTCCCATACAGGCCAACTTGGATCCCAATCAAAAGGATCCACTATATGAACACCTCGCTTAATGCCCTTATAGACCAAACCAGACAAGTGCGTGAACTTACCATGCTCCCTAGCCTCCCGCTCGTCAGGTGTAAGATTAGCCAGAAAAGCAGCTATCGCC
>Ga0233413_10000752_pt1 | contig 14984 bp, 9 predicted proteins | sample Na_anoxic_6_MG_FD_189019 | JGI IMG/M metagenome (GOLD analysis project Ga0233413, IMG submission 189019) | Seawater microbial communities from Saanich Inlet, British Columbia, Canada - Na_anoxic_6_MG | ecosystem: Environmental > Aquatic > Marine > Inlet | place: Canada: British Columbia... | reverse complement strand
CCGAGATCCGAAGAACTGCATAATGAATTCAAAAGAGAACTCCCCGTTTTTTGATTACGGTTTTTGAAACCATCTCCGCGAAATCAACCCCTCGATATGTCTGTAATACGTTTGCATTAATAAAAGATAAATTGGGTAATTGTCATCAACTTTTTATTTCTACCCATAATCTCGAATTTTTTAATTTGATCAAAGAATGGTTTAAAAAAGTAAAAGGCCATAATGATAAATGCCGTTTTTATTTGAACGAGCGTATAACAAAAAATGGAGATGAAACTGCAGATATTAGAAAATTACCTTCACTTTTATTGGATTTTAAATCGGAATACCATTTTCTTTTTTATAAAATCAAATCATTTGCAGACAACCCAAGTACAGATTTTGAAAGTCTATATCAATTACCAAATATAATTAGAAGATTTTTAGAAGCATTCATCGGATTCAAATATTCAGCAGGCTTAGGTGAGCTTCGCAAACTGGTAGATAATCAAAGTGATTGCATAAAAGTAAACAGATTTGTACAAGAATTTTCTCATCAACAAAATTTTGAGAGATCTTTAAAATTTCCTGATACTAATGAATGCAGATCGGTTGTGGACACTGTTTTAAAAGCAGTGGAAAGTAAAGATGGTGAGCATTACAAAACTTTGGAGAATGTATATCACAATGCTGGCAGATAAAAGTGGGCATGTGGCTAGGTTACGCTTTGCCCCAAATTTGTCTCCGGAAGACTTTATGTACCCACAAACCGTTATCCTATTTGAAAATTAGGAGAAACTATGTCAGAAGAAAAATTTAAAGACATGCCCACGGGACTTTACTGGAAAGGCAAGAAAACAGAAGTGGACCGGGTGGTTTTGCCTTTCCAGACCATTGAAACCATAAATGAAAGCCGGGCAACCCGTGAGCGGGAGAGAAAAGTATCAATAAGTCTTTTTAAAGATAAGGGCAACGGCGACTGGTATAACCGCCTGATATGGGGCGATAACAAATACATTATGGCATCCCTGTTGGAAGAGTTTGCCGGAAAGATTGATCTGTTCTATATAGACCCGCCGTTTGCCACCGGCGCGGATTTTAGTGTGAAGATGACATTGGGGGATGCTGAATGGACAAAAGAGCCTTCTGCAATTGAAGATAAAGCCTATCGTGATACATGGGGGCAGGGTTTGGATAGTTATCTGCAGATGATGTATGAAAGTTTAGTTTCGATGAGAGAGTTGTTGAGCGAAAAGGGAAGTATATATGTACATTTGGATTGGCATGTTGGGCACTATGTAAAGTTGTTAATGGATGAAATTTTTGGGAAAGAGAATTTCAGGAATGAACTAATTTGGTGCTATACTGGTCCATCAAGACAAAGTAAAGATTTTCCCGATAAACATGATGTTATCCTTAGATATACGAAATCAGGAGAATATATCTTTAACACTGAATTGATCCGAGTTCCCTATAAAAAATCAAGTTTAGCAACTGGGCGTACTACACTTACAGGTAGAAAGGACGATGAATATCTTCTTGAATTGGATAAAAGAGGAAAACTCCCTGAAGATTGGTGGTCTGATATAGCTAATATAGGCTATAAGCATAGTGAAATATTAGGCTTTCCCACCCAAAAACCCGAAGCTTTATTAGAAAGAATAATCAAAGCCTCCTCCAATGAAGGCGATTTGGTCGCCGACTTTTTCTGCGGTTCCGGCACCACCGGCGCTGTGGCGGAAAAGTTGGGCCGCCGCTGGATTATGGCGGATCTGGGTAGGTATGCCATTCACACCACGCGCAAGCGTCTTTTAGGGATAGACAACTGCAAGCCTTTTGTTGTTCAGAACCTGGGCAAATACGAAAGGCAATACTGGCAGGGCGTTACTTTTAAAAAACGTAGTGATGAGCAGATGCCTATCTACGAATATATCCGGTTCATTCTCAAACTCTACAATGCCGAACCCTTAACAGGCATGTTGCATATTCACGGCAAGAAAGGAAAACACTTTGTCCATGTGGGCGCGGTGGATGCGCCGGTTACGCTGACTGAAATCAAGGAAGCTATGGATGAGGTGAAACAGGCCGGTCAGAAGGCGCTGGATATCCTGGGCTGGGAATGGGAGATGGGCTTGCACGATGTGGTGGAAAAAACCGCAAAAGAGAGCGGTATCCATCTTCGACTGCTTTCCATTCCCCGAGACGTAATGGACCCCAGGGCAGCAGCAAAAGGTGATGTCACTTTTTATGAATTAGCGTATCTCGAAGTGGAAACAAAGGTTACTAAAGACGGCCGTCTTGCTGTGGAATTGAAGGACTTTGCCATTCCCAATCTGGATTTAATCCCGCAGGAGGTTCGGGATAAGATAAAGAAATGGTCGGATTACATTGATTACTGGTCTGTTGACTGGGACTGGAACGAGGATACCCCTTCGGCTTCGCTCAGGGCAGGCTTTCACAATATGTGGCAGTCCTATCGCACCCGCAAGGAGCGGAAACTGGAATTAACCTCTGATGCGCATAAATATGAAAATAGGGGCAATCATAAACTCATGGTAAAAGTAATTGATATCTTTGGCAATGATACCACCCATGTCATTGAGGTAAAATCATAATGGCACGCAAACGGAAAGCAAAACGAACAAAAAAAGAGGCCATCATCCACCTGGATCACCGGCTTCCCGAGGTGACGGGCAGAGATCCTTATTCCATTCCGGTGAAACACTTGTTGCCTGACAACAAAGGAGGCTACATCGAAAAGGATGAACGCCGCCCCAGTAAGACCTTGCTGGTGAATCAGATCCGCGAAGATGTAGATAAATGGAGGGAAAACGGCTATGAACGCCCGCGAGGAATTTCCGATACTTCCAGACGGCTGATGGAATGGTGGTTTGATGAAACCCATTTCTTCCCGGATGGAGAACCTTTCAAATACTATTTTGCCCAGCAGGAAGCTATTGAGACCATAATTTACCTGTATGAAGTCATCAAGAAGCAGGAGGCCGCTGATCTTATTTTTAAATACATGGATCCAAAAGCCTATGTAGATGATTTATTCACCACCCGCAAAAAAATAGAAGAAACAACCCGGCAAAAACGAATACTCACCAGAATTGTGCCTGAAACAGGGCTGATTGCCCATCAGGAGATTCCAGCGCCTGATCATCATCGCTATGCGATCAAGATGGCAACAGGTTCGGGCAAAACGCTGGTTATGGCAATGGCGGTTGCCTGGTCATACTTTCACAAAAAATTTGAACCTGATTCAAATCTAAGCAAATCATTTCTGATTATTGCTCCGAATGTCATTGTATTTGAACGCTTAAAAGATGATTTTGAGAGCGGTAAAATATTTAAGGACTGGGACTTAATACCAAATGAATGGAAACATGACTGGCAGATGACCTATATCCTCCGGGGTGAAAGCAGAAAAACTTCCACGGAAGGCACGCTGTACCTTACCAATATTCATCAACTGTATGAACCAAGAAATAACGATAATTATGACGACCCTGTAAATCGCCTGCTGGGACCCAAACCTAAAGAGGCCACCGGCTCCTGGGAAGAGGATTTGTTAGACAGGATTAAAGCGCATGATGATCTCTTAATTATCAATGACGAAGCCCATCACGTCCATGACGAAGACCTTGAATGGATGCAGGTCATTTTTCGTCTGCATAATCACCTGAAAGACAAGAGACATAAAGGGATATCCATACAACTCGACTTCACGGCCACGCCCAAGGATCAGAACGGCACCTTTTTTCCGTGGATTATTTGTGATTATCCATTGGCGCAGGCCATCGAAGACCGCATCGTCAAGGCCCCCTTGATTGTTCACCAGACAGATAAAGCCGACCCGGAGAAATACGACCGTGCCAGTGTTGCTTATGCGGAGTGGATCAGCATCGCTATTTCCCGCTGGAAAGATCATCATAAGGCATACGGCAAGGTCAAAAAGAAACCGGTGCTTTTCATTATGGCCGAAAACACAAAGGATGCCGATGATATTAATGCATCATTAAAATCCAAAGCAGAATTTAAGGGAGACGGTCAGCTCCTTTTAATCCATACGGATAAAAAGGGTGAAATTCAGAAGCGAGACCTGGAAAAAGCCAGGGAAGCGGCACGGCTAATTGATAAACCGGAGAACAAGATAAGGGCCATTGTTAGTGTTATGATGTTGCGGGAAGGCTGGGATGTGCGCGGTGTTTCGGTTATATTGGGCTTAAGGCCCTTTACCGCCAAGGCAAATATTCTTCCTGAACAGGCTGTGGGCCGCGGACTTCGTTTGATGAAAGAAGTTGGCCCGGATTATATTCAAATTGTTGAAATTGTCGGCACCCAGAAATTTGAGGAATTTGTTATACAACTGGAAGTGGAAGGCGTCGGGGTTGGATATACAAGGCAAACGCCGGACATGGGGCAATATGTCTTTCCGCATAAAGCGAAAATGGAATTTGATATTGAAATTCCGTTGTTAACGCCGTCTTACTCCCGTCAGTTAAGCAAGCTGGATGCTTCGTTTATTGATGAATTGCCAGCAAATCCAAGAGGATTGAAAGTAACCGAAGGAGTGATAAACAAGGTAGAATTGGTTGAAACGGTTACGCAAAAAACAGTGGCACAGAAAAAGGTAACTATTGATGAAACCGTTCCTGAAATCAATGAAATATTAATAAATTTAACTAATCGTATTTGCAAGGAAGCACGTTTAGACGGGCATTTTGCGGTAATTTATCCATTGTTGCGAAAGTATTTGAAATACGTGTTTTTTGGCCAGGAAGTTGATCTGGATAATAAGAAGATCAGAAGATTATTCACGGATCCCAGGAACACGGCAGAAATTATTAAAACTCTGGCAAAAGCAATAGGCGATAAAAGCATTACTACAACAACGGTAAAAATGAAAAGCGATCCATTATGCTTGTCCGAACTGGATGGATTTTACTGGAAACGGATGTGGGTCGAGTTGGACAACACCATCTTCAATATCACCCCATGCTTCAATGATTTTGAAAAACATTTTGCGCAATTTCTGGATCAGGCACATGATATTAGCAAATTTGCAAAACTGGCAGAGACCTATACAAAGTTTTCAATTGAATACATCAATCACAAGGGCGCCATTTCCTATTATTATCCTGATTTCGTAGCGGAACAAAAAGTGGGCAAAAAAGCTATTATGTGGTTGATCGAAACTAAAGGCTGGGAACAGGAAGACGTTCCACTAAAGGATGCCAGAGCAGAAAGATGGTGTGAAGATGCATCCAGATTGACAAAAACCACCTGGAAATATGTGAAAGTTAAATATGTAGATTATATGGCTTTATCAAAAGACCTTTCTAAAATGCCAGCAAATCATTTTGCGGAATTCATAGCCAGTTTGGATGAGAGAAACACTGTAAGGCAAACTGGGTTTGTGTGATTTTAAAAAGCTAAGTTTAATTGTATGGAGCACCTGGACAATAGAATGCAAATAATCTCTGACAAGTGATTGTCATAGAGGGAAAGAGACATATCTTTATTCTAATAGATTTTGGACCAGGACAAAGGAAAACCAACGTACCTTACCGTGAAGGGTATGGGGACCAAGTCAAACTCTATTATCAGCAGGCAAGGAAAAACATCTAAAATGCACCTGTCGACGCCTATCTCTATTAGATTACTAAGCCTGAGAGTGGAAATCCAAAAAAATTTAGTTATCACTTACCCGTCCCTATTAAGTGCAACAAGGATGTTTAGGAGGATATTATGGGCAAGAAACGAAAATATGGTTTTGATTTCTTAAAAACTCTTTCCCAGAAAATCGGTGACCTCTCAGGGTTTGCCCTCATGTGCCGTGAACTAATTCAAAATGCCGATGATGAAGAGTGTGATTGGATTCGATTTCGATTTACTCCTAAAGCTTTAGTTGTTCAAAATCCTAGTGCATTTAATGATGATGACTTTGAGAACATTCGAACTATAGGTTCAGAGGGTAAAATAAAAAAGGCGGAGAAGGCAGGGCGTTTTGGAGTTGGATTTGTATCGGTATTTCAGATTTGTGATCATCCCGTCATCCTTTCCAATGGAATAGAGTTAACCATATTCCCTGAAAATCAGGAAGCCGATGAAAATGATTATGAAGGTATCGAAGGCACAGAGTTTTTTTTAGAATGGGCTAGAGAAAAAACGCAAGTTCGTCAAGGGCTTAAGAAAGAGATTATAACTGATAAAGATATCGCGAATTTTGAGAAAAATATCATAGATAGTCTCCATGATACGATGCTTTTTCTACGATACGTAAGGAAAATTGAGATTGATCTTATTAATGGACAAAAAATAATAGGGAAAAGACAACCAGACGATGGGCACTGGAGAACAATTCAAATTTATAGAGGGAATGAAAAAGAAGGTGAATCAGATTGGATGGTTTTTGAAAGGCCTAAAACTAGCATAATTGAAATTGCCGGAGTTGATAGATCTGATGCTATTGGAGTAGTGTTTCCACTTATCCATAACGGAAAAGAAAAATCTGATGGAATGGTTTATTGCACATTGCCAACACGCACTCCCACAGGCCTCCCAGTGAGTGTGAATGCGGATTTCGCAATCAAATCAGATCGTGCCACATTAGTCGACGAAGGGTTTTCACCGGATGTTCAATGGAATAGAACGTTGATTGATCGTTTGGGAGAACTTTATGTTGATGCAATTATGGAAGCCAGAGACCTAATAGAGGATAAGCATTTTGCCTCAATGCTGCCTCCTGATAATTATGCAAACCCGGCTTGTCCAATGCTAGAGGGAATTCAAAATAAGTTTTTTCATGAAGCACAGGACAAACCTATTATCAAAGTTGTAAGAGATTGCTCTTGGTATAAGCCTTCCGATGCTCGATTTCTGAGTTCAGAGAAAAGCCCAGAACTTTTTCAGCACCTCTCTGCTTTGTTTGCACCTCTAGTTGTTGCTCCTATCCAAAAAAGATGGAATCTTTTATCACAGAAGTTGGGGGTCAAGTTTTTCACTCTCAGGGATCTTCAAAAGATTCTGGAGGATTTTGGAATTGAAATTGGAAACCCAATCGACAGTATCCCAAATGAACTTAAAGCTTCTGGTTGCTTGGATGCCATTTGGGGGTTCATAGACTCAGAACTAAAGAGGGTTAAAGATGATGATTTTTTAGAATTGGCACGAACTCTGCCCCTTTGTCCTTGTGTTGATGGATCTTATCGGCCATTCAGCGAATGCTTAATTATAGATGGAAACTTACTCGAAGCTCTTCCTTTGATTAAGACTTTTTACTCAGTCGTTCAGGGAGAATTCCAGGAAAAGAATCCTGAACTATCCATTAAACTCTGTGAAAAGGGTGGTTTGAATCTTATTCCAGAATTATTGAGTGAAAGGGAATCTACAGAGATCATTTCTATGGAACACGATAGCCAAATAGACCTTTTAAAGCTCTATGATTACTTGGCAGATAATGCAAAAGAGTTAAAATCAAACCTCGGACTAGCTGAAGAAATTGCCTCTCTCAAGGTATTTCCATCGGGGCAGTCTTCCTTGTATAGGTCAATTAGCGATCTATTTCTTCCAGGGGAATTTGAAGACCCTATTGGACTGGATATCATATTGGATACTGAATTAGTTGAGGATAGGCATATAGGCGTATTCAAGACATTAGGATTAACAGAACTTAAAGTTTTAGGTTACGTAAAAAAGGTTGCCCCAACATATTTTGATAACCCTTTTCAATTTGGCCCTGAAGATCATCGCGTTGAACTTCTCGATGTTATTCGCCGCCGATTACCTGATATTGAGTCAGATTCAGAAGCCATGGAAATTATAAGACAACAGAAATGTATTCTTTGCAATGATGAACAATATCACTGCCCATCGGATGTATACTTACAATCAGACGAGTTAATAGAAATCTTTCAGAACTATCCTCACCCTCACATACAATATGGCTATCCTTTGAACGAAAGTTGGCAAGATTTTTTTAATAAATTAGGAGCAAGAAAACAGCCTGCAATTGAGAATATAATTAAGGAGATAAGAAACATTGCTGCTCGTCCTTTTGATGAAAGTTTAAAATTGATGGAGCAGGTTTTCTATTACCTTGCTAAACGGTTTTCAGATATGGACGATGATGAGAAGTTAGAGCTTAGCAAACTCAAATATATCGAATGGTTACCAGTAGCTGGAGAAGATGAATACGAGCTACCTGGAAACCTATATCTTTGGTCTTTGTCTAAACTCGTAGGTCGCCAAGGTAAAATTTTAAGTTTCAGTAGGGAAGGTGCCTTCAAGGGTGATTTTCGTGAACACATTGGTTTAAGAGAAAGACCTACAGTGGAATTAATAATTAATAACTTAAGGGATTTGAAAGACAGGGGTGAGGAGCCTGACCTTTTCATATACCGTGAACTTAACAACAGGATTTCAGAATTTACGGATGTAGAAAAAGACACATTATCGAAACAACCATTGCTTTATATCGATAATGAGGTAGGGTTTGTGCATGGATTTAAGGTCTTTTGGAGATCCCAACCCTTCGGAAACTATCGATATGTTCTTAACGAAAAGCTTCGTGAATTCCAGAAATTAATGCAGGATATTATAGGGATAAAAGATGAAGTCAAAGAAAAAGATTATCTGGATGTGCTAGTCGAAATTGGTGAAACAGATAAATTTCATCGAAAAGTTGAAGCAGAAGGCTATAATCTAATCAGAGCCATTTATGCCTTCCTTTCATCAAAATTTACATCCTTAGATGATGATGAAAGAAAAAAAGTGGAGCAAGACTGGACAAATACTCTACAGCAAAAGAGGGTAATTCTAACACGATCTAGTCAACTAAAGAATCCTGAAATTTGCTTTTTCGCTGACAAGGAATGGGCGATTCGAGTTTTCGAGGAGAAAATCGTTGATCTTCTTGTGGACAAAGACCCACAAACTTGGCCATTCCTAAATGCAATTGGGGTTAGGCCATTAAGTTCTGTTGTAAAAGTATTAAATTTTACAAAACCGATTGTAATTCAAAAATCACCTATCCAGGATACCCTGCATTCAAAAGAAAGGGGGGAAGCATTAAAGCGAATCATTGAGACACACAAGCAGACTGTCCCTAGGCAACACTGGAAATTGGATTTACTGCTTAACATGGAAATAACAGAATGTAATGATCTTGAGGTTGAGTTCTTCATTGCTGTGAATGGCACCAGAATTAAATCGGGTTTAAAACATCCTGAATCCCATTTTGATTCTGCAACTTCAAATCTTTATGTTTTAAGAAATCTCCCGGATGAAATAAAACTCCTTGAAACATCACGAAAGCTTGCAAATGTCCTGAATGCGGAGATAGACCCGGCAGTACTTTGTTCACAAATTAGGTACGCAATAAATCCAGAACTCTCAGATGATGATGTTCATAAATTTCTAACCTATATGGGGATCGATGAAATCGTTGAAAAGAAAATTACAGGTTTCGATCATGGACAGGAGCCAGGAGGGGAAGCAGAACCGATTTTTGATGGCGAAGATAGTAGTGGAGCTATGGATGGCGATAAAGAAGCCGGGGATAAGGATGAACAAACAACTCGTGAGACCGATTCTGGCAGGCGCGGCAACACGAAGCCCCCGAGCGATCGAAAAACAAAGGAAAAACCCCAGGGAGATAAAGTAGCTGAAGAACGAAAGAAATATTTTGAAAAAAGAAAACAATACTATGCTGACAGAGAGGATTTTGAGACGGGAGACCCTTTGACAGAAGAACAACTTAAAGATGATAGAAAGCCCCTAACTGAAGAGGAAAAGAGGGAACATGAAGAACTGGCGAAGGTCTTTTACAATAGACAGATTCGTAGTATTGAAAGAAGACTTTATCGACTGCAAGCTGGAGAGGAAACATACGATATTTATTCTTCAGAATGGGAAAACATATCAAAACAAATACGGGAACGCGATGATAACAGATGTAGACGTTGTGGCACCAGTGAAGATGAATTGAGGAAGGTAGGATCTCATCTTACAGTCCATCATATTGTTCCCCGAAAAGAAGGTGGATCCAATTGGCCGAGCAATCTTATCACTCTTTGCATAATATGCCATAGGGAGGTAGAAAATGCACCAGAATTGCTTTAACCCACAGGGCACGGGTTAAATCTACGCTTGAGAGCGCCGATGAAAACCGGCAATAAGCAGGGACTGAAAGTGTCCTATGATGAAGGACGAGCCATCCACATCAGCCCTGAGTCATGCATTGGTAATGGTGACATTACCGGTGAAGCGTTGACAAGGGAAAGTGCCCCGATAAATCGGGATGTTCCACACGCTGAGTATTGAGCCTCGTAAGAGATTTAAATCCAAGTGCCGATGTACTTCAAGAATACAGAAGGCAATATCTTATAGACCGCAACGGCAAGGGATATAAGGACTTGGCGGGGTCGGAGACCTCATGCATGCATGGAAGCTTTTTGCGCGGGAATCGGGAGACCCTGTATCTTACCTTAAGTGAGATTGCAATAAGGTACGCATTGAAAATCCTATAGGGAGTAAAGCAATGATGAACGGATACAGGGAGTCTGACAGCCTCATAGTATCTAAGAAGTCCCTGAACAATATGCGTGACAACAAGCGTATGGCGGAGGGGATGGAGAAAAGGAGGCTGGCCAAGGGGAATCTGACGAGGCGAAACAGGGGCCGGGCACTGAACCGGGTAACCCTGTAAAGTGAGTCCGTTCAGATACGGCAGGAAACTGTGCGTAAACACCCGAGGTAGGAGCCCAGTGCATTAGTAGTGCACGCTGGGATCTGTGCGGGGGGGTGCCGGGTAACCGGCATTCCTACCGTGAACTTATCTTAAGTAAATAAGCTTACTGGGGAAGACTGAATGAAAAATTTTATTGGCGTCACGGATAATGATTGGTTTGCATTTCTCTTCACAATAACCAAGGGTAGATGAAGAACTTCATTGAATTAAGCGCAGGAAAGGCCCATTTTACGTCCGAGATTGCTTAAAGATGAACAAATCAATTTATAAAGATATGAGGTTTTAAAATGTTAATAGCTATCAGCGACATCCATTTTGTGGACGGTACCGCTGGGGAACACAATCTTCCATTCAGCGCTTTTCATAGCGTTTTCCTGTCGGATGTTGTCTCCCTGGCTAAAGAAAAAAAAGCAAAGGAAGTGAAGCTGCTTCTTTTGGGTGATATCGTCGATGTGATACGAAGCACAAAATGGTTTGATGTTGATCCTGAAGACAGACCGTGGGGCACCAGAGGCTTGAAGGACATCCCATCGCCACGCAAACGCAGTACAACCGAGAAGCAATGCCTCAAGGTCCTGGGCCAGGTGACCAAAAAGAGTATGACCAAAGAAGAGCCACCTGATTCACTACCCAGGAACACAATTCTTCACAAAAACTGGAAGACCTTCAAGTTGCTTAGGGAATTGGAAGACTATCTTGAGAAGGGGTGCGGGAGAAGGATTCCTGTTCAAATAATTTACGTTCCTGGCAACCATGACAGGCTCTGCAATCTTTATCCTTCAGTACGAGATGCACTGCGGGACATGCTTGGCCTAACCGTGACTCATGATAGTGTGGATGTTGGCCTTAATGGTGAATGGTGGTACAAATATGTTTACAGGGACGAAGATCACGGGGTGTATGCCATGCACGGTCACCAGTATGATGTCTGGAACTTTGGAGGCGGCAATGACAGAAGACGAGATGGTCACCTGCAGGTGCCGATTGGGGATGTGTTCACCACTGAATTTGCAGTCAAGATCCCCTGGATGCTCGATTCTCTAAGGAAAAAATATCCCGGGATCACAAAGGAGCTGGTAGAAAGCACCAAGGACATAGACAATGTCAGGCCTCTGAGTAGTGTGATGGAATGGATTTACTACCGATTTAAGAAGGAAGACCACAGCAAGTTTCGTGAGGCCTTCGATGAGGCCTTTGGCAGGGTTATCAAGGAGCTATTAGACAATAAATTAGTCAGTCAGTGGAGGAGCCCCCATACCCACATTGACGAGGTCCTGCGGCTTGCAAGCAGCCGGTGGTTGAGTTGGTTTCCCAAGGGCCTTGTTGATGCACTTGATGCAGAAGATCTGCTCCCCTTAGTGATGGGCATGATAGGTGGACCGGATGATCCCGAAAAAGATCCTTATACTATTGCTGCCTACGGTGAGAGGATATGGCGGGAAAACCGGGGCATTCAATTTATCCTTTACGGGCATACCCATATGCCTGTCCAACGTGCTATGGATGGGCAAGGAGGTCGTGAGGTCTTCTATATCAATATCGGTACCTGGAGGACCCGCATTCACAAGACTATTGGATTAGATAAGGCACCTGACTTTGTGGATCTGAAGCAGATTACATACACTGTATTCTATCGCAAGGATGAGGACACAAGAGGCAAGGAGCCAGAGACCCTTAGCTTTGATATATGGACGGGGACCAAAAAGAAACATTACAGTTAATCAAGACATGTTTTTCCCAACATCTTAAAAGGGGTCGTTGGTTCTAAAACAACTTATGGGATAAACCTCCAGTCTTGTAAATTAGTTACTCCCATTCCTTAGTGTAAATTCTGTGATGAAGGGGGTGTTCTGACAGAACGTGACTGAAAAAAGTCAGATAACTTGTGAGGGACAGCATTTTTCATATTGACATTTAGTTGAAAGAAAGGCTTGAAAGGTTCAGAGTTACATCCAATTATTGGCTGATTGTTTAATAGTGAAATAACTGAATGCATGGAAATGAAGCATATTGAAATTTCACAACACGCCTTAGACCAGATGGATGATCGTGGGGCATCAAAGGATGAGGTAAATGCGGCTATTCTTAATGGGGAGCAGGCGCCTGCAAAGAAAGGTAGAATTGCCTTTCGGAAAAACTTTCTTTTCGAGTCCTATTGGAAAGGAAAGCATTATACAACCAAACAAGTCATGCCTGTTGTTAAGGAGGAAAAGGACAAACTTGTGGTAATAACCGTTTATGTTTTTTATTTTGGAGGGAAGTTATGAAGATTAAATATGACCCACAAGTAGATGCAGCGTATATTTCTTTTAAAAAAGGGCCGGCTCAAGTAACGACTATAAGAGTAACAGAGGATCTTGCTATTGATTTTGGTCCTCATGAGGAAATTGTGGGGATTGAAATTCTTGATGCCTCCAAGCATCTGAATATAAGCAAGAAGGACCCTTTAATTGAACTGGAAAACCTCAGAGTAACGTCACTGGCCTAACAGCTTAGATGGGTTTTGAGGTCGCAGTTTTTTCCAATTTCAATCTTTGTGACATGGAAATAATTCGGGTGTTGCGTAATAGGGGACGCTCGTGCAGAACGTGCTTAACTTCTTGGCCTTGTGAGATTCTAAAGCAACTTAATCATTAAGAAATCGCTTTAATCTACTTTGTTCTAAAATATTTTTATTCACTTGATGGCTTTTCTTTTAATATGATACAAGACAGTCTTGAGGTCATGGGTATGATGTGAGTAGATCTTTCAGTTTTAATGAAAAGTTGTTTTAGAACCAACGTTCCCTTTTATAACCCGTCGCTGAAGGCGGCATCATGGCAAGAGCATTACGCACAGTTCCTATTTCACAGATTATCCTGGATGAGGAAATATATCCCAGGACTGGAGTCAACCCCAAACGCATCACCATGTTTGCTGAAAACATGCGCGATGGTTTTGAGATCGATCCTATCGAGGTACAGATTCATCCGGAATATGAGAATAAATACCGCATTCTGGATGGCGCCCACCGCTGGCATGCATACAAGGAGATCGGCGCAACCGAAATACCGGTTCACGTTATAACGCTGGATGGTGTTGATCCCCTTCTTTATGCGGCGAAAAAAGCCATAGGTCCTCTCCAGTTAACCGAAGAAGATGCCAAAACAACAGCCCGCCGGGCATACGAAAATAATCCCCGGTTGACATCTTTTGAGATCGGGCAGGCAATCGGTCGTTCAAGGCAGGCAGTCGACGCTTACATTGTCGATTTAAGAGCATCAACCGAGTTAGAAATAGATCTTAAAATCTTTCGCATGCAGCAGCTTGGTCTGCCACAGGAAAGGATTGCAAATAGATTCAGTATCCCACAGAGGACTTTATCCGACCATTTAGCGAAAATGCCATCATTGGCAATTCCGCTAAATGCCGACTTATTAAAAGGTTTTACAGTCTCCCAGGTGGCCCAAAAGCATAGTTGGATAGAGCCGATGGTCTGGTCGTTAGCACTGGAAGGTAAGGGGGATCTACAAAGATTCAAGGCGCTTAACTGGGGATTGCGGACATGGGACCTGTGGAACTGGAATGATTGTTTACCCCGTGAAATTTTTACCCCGTTAAACCTCTCTGTGTCTTTTGTTTAACTGGGGCATGTCAATGACAGCGAAGCGTATTTCACTGGGGTGACAAACGTTTCGGAGATGATTGGCCCGGTCGAATCCCGGCCCAGATGATTGCCCACATCCTGTATTATTTTTCAGATCAAGGTGACCTGGTGTTTGATCCCATGGCAGGCGGTGGAGTGGTTGCTGACACATGTCTGGCTTTCAACCGGAGATGTTGGAGCTTTGACATGGATGATCGACCGGATACACGATCGGAAATTGAACCCTATTTCTGGGATATCACCAATTTAAAATGGCCAATAAAAGGTAAAACCAAACCGGACCTGATTATTTTTGATCCGCCTTATTTTAAAAAGCAATCAAACAACTACGATCCCGATGGCCTATCCGGGCTATCAAAAGATAAATATTTATTATTTTTAGAAGACTTTTTTTCTCTGGCACACCTGAACGCCAAAAAAACCACACAGATGGCATTTATCAATGCAGACTGGCGCGATTTCCAGAACACCCCTGCCAGAAATGAGACCCGGGTGAATTCTATTTTAATCAATGATTACCTTCGGATTCTAAATCAAAGTGGCTGGCAGGAAACTCATGTCTTTCAGGCGCCCCTCTCCTCAGAGCGTTTTAAGGCAAATGTA
>Ga0233413_10000749_pt1 | contig 15011 bp, 30 predicted proteins | sample Na_anoxic_6_MG_FD_189019 | JGI IMG/M metagenome (GOLD analysis project Ga0233413, IMG submission 189019) | Seawater microbial communities from Saanich Inlet, British Columbia, Canada - Na_anoxic_6_MG | ecosystem: Environmental > Aquatic > Marine > Inlet | place: Canada: British Columbia... | reverse complement strand
TGGACGGTTTCTTGAACGCCAAGGGGATCCCCCACGAGTTCTACTACGGGACCTCTCAAGAGGATCCCAAGTCTGATGATGCTAGCGGCAAGGAGGATGAATGACACCCGTAGACACTCTCAGGTACTCATTCGTGAAGACGCACCTGTTCGGAATCCGTCACGGTGAGTGCTTCCCGGGCATAAGCCTCGTGGACGCGGACAAGTCGGAGTGTATGCAGCTCGGCACGGCACAGGGGTGGCTGCGCACAGCACTTCAGGGATATCCCGTGGTGATTCGTCGAGAAGACGCGCTGAAGTTGCGAATCTGGTGCATGACCACTGACGACGCCTACGGTGACCTCCCGATCGCCGTAGCATTGGACACGCTTGCGTACCTGAAGTACGTCAGCGAACTCCCGCCGGAACGCGCGACGGGTGTTGAGCAGACGCGTCGTAACGATCACGTTCGGGCGTTGCGTGAGATGCCTTTCCTCGTGGTCACTGAGCGCCTGAAGTCGCGTACGAAGCTGAACCCGGTAGGCACGTCCTACTGCAATCACCCACACGACTTGTCGACAGGTCGCCCGATTGGTCACGAGTGCTACGTGTTGCCGCCGAAGGCCCTCGTTGCGGAGCGTGCCGGGAACGTTGAGTTGAGCATCGAACTCATCCACCAGGCCAAGCCGCTGAAGCACCACATGGGTGCACGATGATTGAGATCATCGCAGCAATGGACAAGCGTAGGCTCATCGGCAAGGACGGCGGACTCCCATGGAGCGCCCCCGCAGACCTCCGCAGGTTCGCCGAGTACACGAAGGGTGGGACGCTCCTGATGGGGCGCAAGACCTTCGAGAGCATCGGGCGGCCGCTGCGCGGGCGGCGCAATGTGGTGGTATCTCGCAACCCTGACTGGCGCCCGAAGGGTGTCAGCCTGTTCGGTAGCCTGGAGGCCGCGCTCAGCTCTATGGAGGGCGGTGAGCATGTGTACGTCATCGGTGGAGCGAGTCTCTACAAGTCCACGATCCCATTCGCGGCGCGCATGCGCCTCACCCTGGTCCACGGCGAGTATCAAGGTGACACGTACTTTCCTCGACTCGGAGGAGCGGACGATGAGCCTGTGGGGTGTCGCCGCTGGCAGGTGACCCAATCCAGGCACTACCCCGCAGACGCCAACAACCCGCCAACAACCGACTACACCCTAAACGTGGGGCACGGGCGCTGGCCTGACGCCATTAGGTTGTGGTCCGCAGACGAGGAGTTCTGATGAAGGACATCTACTTTAGGGATATGGACGAGCACGCACTCCGGGTGTTCGCACTCAACCACTACACCGGAGAGATGCATGTCAAAGTCTTCGGCGACATGCACGCTCGCGTGGATAACCCCGTACAAGCCCTCCAGGCGCTTGCTCGCTACGCTAACGCCCTACTGGCGTTCCGTACTTCCAGCGAGGACATCCCGCACCATGTACGCCAACAGCTGGCGTACGCATGTTACTGGGCATACCACCACTTCTGGCGCTGCGCTGGTCGCGAAGGCGCAGGGAAGTACCCGATCCTGTTCGGGCTCCGTGCGCGCCCAACGGGGATGCGCACCTATCATGAGGAGAGTGTCTCCCTGATGCAGGTTCCTGAGGTGTACGCCGATGCCGGCGCGTAAGGCGCAGAAGGTCAGCTTCTCCCCGATGTCGCTGGACGAGGCGCGCGCCTTCTCGTCCTCACTCGTAAACCCTGGCATGCGGCTGGCGCGTGAGTTCTTCGGCGACTCGATTGGGTCCGTCTACCACCCAATACTCGCAATGCGCGCACTGGGAAGGTACGCGAGCGCGTACCAGGCATATCTGTGCTGCAAAGGGCTCGTCCCTGCCGACAAGTCGGGTGTCAGGGTCTACCAGCACCAGTGCTACATGGCGATGTGGGACTTCATACACCACTGCGGCGGAGGGTACATCCTAGAGAACATTCGTTGGGGCGTGTACCGCCGACCGCGGGGCACGCACCAGAGCCCCCACGACCCCTACTAAAACCAACGACTACGAGGTACGCGATGAAGAACGAACAGACAGAGCAAGCCAACACGTCCAAAGATGATGAGGTGCGTATGAGCGTGCCTGTCGTCATGCCTGCGAAGCCGACCTTCGAGCAGGCGCTGCGAGCGCTGATCAACCGGTACTCGATGGAGAACGGCTCCGGGACCCCCGACTACATGCTTGCCGCGTTCCTGATGGGTTGCCTCGACAGCTTCAACGAGGCGGTCAACCGACGTGACGTTTGGTGCGGGTTTGGCGAGGATACCGAAGACCTCGAAGAACTCGCTGGGGGTCAACCAAATGCCTCATGAAGAAGTCATTACTGAAGCTGAGAAGGCGACCATCGATCAGGCGGTCAGTGATTGGAACAACGAGGAGGCTGACGCGACAGTCAAAGCGTTCCTGGAGCTCACGCACGCGGGGCAGCAGGCGCTTTTCCGCCGAGTCGGGCTCCTCCCCGTTAGCGGCGTGTCCGAATTCGTAGAGAGCGTGTACCAGGCTGGGCGCGCACACGGACGTAAGGCGGCCACCGCAGAGCTTACCGCAGCGGCGGTGGCTGAGGTACGCCCCATAGACACCCTCGACGATGAGTGCCCCGCGTGGCCGATCAAGCACCTGCTGTTTGACGCAGACGCGATCGGGAGCTCCGAATGGCGCCTCGTTCACGACTTCGTAGTCGACATGATCGCAAACCAGTGCACCATCGGGGAGATCAGGTCGTGCCTGGGTGAGATACAGGACTGCGCGGAGTACACTATCCAGTCGATCGAGCACCCCGAACGCGCGCTTGTGGACAAGGTTAGTCAGCAACTCTCCTACGGAGACACGCTCATGGAGCTTGAGGGCGAGCACCCGGACCTGGCAGAGCTGCTGAAGGCGCTCGTCGAGTCGGTACCGCCGATTAAATAACTCGCTGGTGCGGGCAAGGCGCCCAGTCCGTAGGTTTATCACACTGTGATAATCGGCTCATTTAGTGAGGACCTCCCGGTCCTCTGTTTTTAGCTAGCGCGCAAAAGAACCGGCACACAAGGCATAAGACCCTCAGTACTACCGCCATCAGGAGGGGTCCAAGTTGAAGCAACGCTACATATACGTGCGCAGACCATACACCACGCGTACAGACGCAAACGGTGGAGCGCCGCATGTCACCTACGGCCCGCCTACCTGCTTCGTTTCGGGCGGGGAATACTCGTCAAACAGCTACCCCGGAGGAGGTACGCAGGTACTCCTTGTGGTAGGTCCGCTGGCGCCGACAGACTCGCAGATCTTGGGGCGGTTCCTGAAGTGCTACCCAGAGCGTGCGTTGGAAGAGGCGATTCGGCGTGCGGCGTTCGAGAAGGCCTTGGGGCTGCTTCGTGAGCTGGAGACCGAGCAGCACCTGCGGTTCATCAGGGATGCGTTTGCAGCAGTCTCAAAAGGGGGTGGGTAATGGCACTGTCTATATCGCGGCACGGGCGTGAATTGGAGAAGCGCCATCACGCCGGCGAAAGCCTGTTCTGCGCTTATGACTACGACGGCGACTGGGGGAAGCGCGTAAGAGGTTGGCGGTCAGACGGTGCAACCGCGAGTTGCCTTGAGGTCCTGAAGGAGCTCGTACAGGACCTACGTGCTCATCTGCCCCTGGTATCAAACGGCCACTACGACACACGGCACCAGCAGGTCCAACTCACATGGACCGCGCGCCCGTCCGGCACAACCATCTTCGCAATCCTGGTTAAGGAGACCGCTGAGATCGAGTGGGCGTTCCGCAAACAAATAAGGGACGCCAAGACCTACACGGGTAATGGCGACGATTGGATACGGCACGCGCCATACATCGCCAAACTTGTGCGAAAGGGGAAGTTCTGATGCCGCATTACGTACAGATGCTCTACGAAGGTAAGCGCGAGACCGTCGAAGAGGCCGACGATGTTCGAGAGGCTCGCCGTCTACGCGACGCCCACCAGCGCAGCAACCCCGCTGCGTACTACTACACCTCAAATCGCGCGTGCAAGGCATGGCGCGACGAAGTAATAGCCGCACAGGCAGAAAAGGATGCACTCGCCAATGACTGACAACGTGAACGATTTCGAGAGCGCCGTTTGGGCCGTGTACCTCAAGTACGTGACCCGCCCGAGCGAAACAGTCCCACAGTACACGTGCCCGGAGATTGCAGTGTTCGCAGATGGCGCCGCGCCGATGCCTGTGCCAGAGGCGTACGCCGCAGGCGGACTGCGCGCTGAGCACAAGCGCTACCTTGGCCACCTCACCATCTCCGAGGTGCGCCTCATCCTGCCGAAGTTAGATCCGGTGGCGGTGGCGGTGGAGATCTCTAGGCGTGATGCGCGACTCGAGCTCATCAGTTCGTTCGAGGCCAACGAGGAGATCCGTGAACGGGATCTACGCTTCGCACTCGGTATCCCGCTGAGCGGTGAGTGCCGGAGTCGTGAGGTGGCTCCCTGGGAGGAGTGGTGGTTGCGCGGGTGGAGCAACCTTGCGTGCGCGTCCGTAGAGCTGGGCGCGGACCAGGAGCATGTCAACACACTCAGCCGCGCGGTCTACGTCACGATGCAAGCAGTTAAGCGGAACCCACGGCCGCTCTTGGACGTCGAGCGTACTGCTAAGAAGACGGGCGGTCACCAGCCTGCCGCGGTCATTTGGTCGCGCGGCCGTAACTGGCTGATGCTCGAAGTGTCGAAAGACGGCGTCCTCCACTGGGGTGCTGGGGAGGGATCTGTGCGGGAGGCGAACATGTCTGTCGCTAAGGGGGTTGACTGGCTGGAGCACGCCCACCTTGTCGCCTGGGATATGGACGTCTCCGTCCCAGAGTACTGCGAAAACGCGTGGGTTGGGCGTTCGAGGGTCGTCTCGGCACTTGGCCTACGGGCCGCGAACCTGCCGCGCCCAAGCGAGCCTGAGTTCCTACAGAACCTGCAGCGCGGTGCGATCACGGGCCGCTACTCGGCGACCAAGGAGAACCGGGTGTCCGACACCATCTCCCCGGTTGAGGCGTGGTTGGCAAACGTGTGGAAGCCCGCATTGCACAAGTACCTGGTCGACGGGCACCTGTACGAGAACATCCAAGAGCTGAGCGACCACGTCGTAGACATGCTCACGCGGTCACCCGTTGTGCCGACGCTGAACGTCGAGGGGAACGTAGAGGGGAGCGAGAACCCGTACGTACGCGTTACGTGGACGAAGGGTGCAGTGAAGCTGGTTCTCTGGAAAGACGAGAACGACACCCTCTGGTGGAGCTGCACGGCGGATTCTAGGTGCCACAACAAGAAGTCGAAGCTTTACGTCACGCCCGACCGTAACTGGCTCGAGCACATGCTCCTGTTCCTGTAGGGGGGGCCCCGAGCGCGTGACAGCGACCGTCGTATTGGGCAGCATTTCTGGCATAAGGAAACTAGGTACCCAGGCACCGCACTCGTTCGGCGCAAGGTACGTTTTTCATTCGACATCATTGAGGAGGACGGCGATGAGTGAAGCAGTCATGCACCTGATCGGGGCCGGCGGGGAGATTCTCGAGTCCCACGTGTACACCCCCGGCACGGTGTTCCTATTCTTCCTGTCTGCTGTCGGTGCCAAGGCGGGCATCGCGGTTGACGCAGCGTGGCACAAGAGCGCCACGCAGTGCATCGGACAAAGCCCGGATGTCCCGGAGTTCGTAAAGACTGCGATGCCCACGACCTACTGCGGGGGCGTCTACCGACGCGCTGACCTACTGGACCTGGCGGACGCCATGGACAGCTGCACGGTCGACTACCACTCCACCGACGTTGCGTGGCACATGGACAAGCAGGCAGCCCACCTGCGCGCAGCATGGGCAAACGAGGCCGTGCAGTATGTTGGGTTCCAAGGTACCTCGCTCGGGTACAACAACTTTTCCGGAGAACAGGCGCACACCACGTGCCCTACGTGCCATCACGAAGAGTACACGGGACAAGACCCATTCAACCTTTTCACGGCGCTGAAGAACAAGCGCGTGTTCATGGTGACCCGACCACACGAGGAGAGTACGGACAGTGAGTAGTCCCGAAGTAAAGATAACCAGGAACACGCTCGTGCTGCCCAACGGAAACGTTGTTGCGGTGCGGGCGTTCAGCCCTCGCCTTTTCTTACAGGCGTACGTCGCCACAGATTACAAAGATAAGCGCGTGTTCTGGGTAGACGGCGGCGGCACCGCGAAGATCCCCGGGAACAACCCTGCGGTCATCGAGTACGCGCAGAGCAGCACGCGTCGCTTCAACTTGCCCAAGGTGACGAAGATTGGCCATAAAGACGGTAACCCCGTCTATGCGCTTCCTGAGTATGCGTGCTCCCTGAAGAAGTCCAACAGCTACAGCGCGTGGTGCGATTACGTGGAAATCCGGGACACGTGGGACCAGGTCAAACTGATGGACCGAGACCGCGGCCGAGGTGAGTGGGGGTACCAGCTGCGGGAGCGGCTACTTGACCGACTGAGGGAGCGCAACAAGCTCCCTAAGGGGCTGTACACGGCGCTCACAGAGCTATCCGAGGCGTGCGATGCGTTCGGTGAGGACTACTCGTTCCAGTTCATGCCGTCGACGTGTGCGACGGATCACCTTGGACGGCTGATCCTGCTTGACGTGGTGTACAGCCCCCTGCTGGTGGAGAAGCACCTGCGTGCGCAGGCTGCCCGCAGGCAGAGCGCGCACCGCAGTGTCTGGTGACTCACTGATGCGGTATGTCACCTGCTGCGTGGAGTCCACCGATGAGTTGATCAGCGACATGACCGCCTCGGAGACGGAGCTGACCTACGCCGAGTTCTGCGCCCTTGCGGACGGCGTTGACGAGTGGGCGGCGGCGCACGGGTACGACACGGACTTCCCGATCACGGCCGACGAGCATGTCTCGTACCACAAGTCCACATACGGGGGAGCGCCGTGCGTGTACCTGCAGTGGTCCGGGATCGAATACATCTGGCTATGGCCTGAGCCAGGCACGGCAGAGGTGCCGCCGGATGACTGGGGCTACGGAACAGTCCCGCACACGACGCGCTTCGGTGCCACTAATTTCCTCGGGGAGCGTTGACCTATGGCATCGCGAGAAGAGTTGATGAAGCTGTACACAGACAATGAGGCGGAGGCGACGCGGTTCAGCGACGCAGGGTACCCAGGGTGCTACGCCATGGGGTACGTACCCGGTGACACCCCCGGGCGTATACGCAAGGCAACCGCCTACGAACTCGAGGAGATCGAGGTGGTGCGCAAGACCTTGCCGCCGCCTAAACTCACCATCGTAGATTAGGCGCTGGCGCGCCTACGGTCCAAGGGCTCGCGCCCTTGTTCTTACCCGTCACTCGATTATCACACTGTGATAAGCGCTAACTCCTCGCACTATCTGGCATAAGTATTTTAGAGGCTACACACAACGTTTAGGGGGCTACATGCCAGGTGTGCGAAAATACGAAGTTCTTCGGCTGCTCGCCCAAAATGGTATCTGGGTGCTGGGCACGGAGAAAATCGCTGACCGTGTCGAGCTACATGCTGCGTGGAATCATGCAGGCGCGGCGGCGCAGTACGTCAAGCACAACCACGCGACTGCTACGCGTTCTGGGCGTATCATCGGCATGTGCGAGTCGTTCGCCGTTCGCGCACCAGACGACAAGCGCTGGGTCCCGGTGGCGGTGCACATCGACTACGCCCCGCGCATCGTCGCCAAGCGTATGACGCGGCCCATGTAAGAGATACGACGCATCGGAGAGTTGGCCCAGCACGAGCCACACATGGTGCCTCGCAGTAATAATTGGGAAGGGTGAACATGTTCGTTCTGAAGGTTCTCCCGCCGAAATCAAGCAGCGCAATGCAGCGCGAAAGGTCGCTATCGTGTGTGAGCCTAAGCAACTGACTGATCTGGACTGGAAGCGTTTGAAAGAGTGTTACAGCGAGGCAATCTTCGAGTGTGCAAAGGATGGTCGGGAATATGAGGGTGAAGGGGTCATGACGTCCCTCGGTTATGTCGATCTTTGGCCTGACGGCGATGTCACGGCATTTGGTGCAGTGGTGGGATCGGCGAAAGCGCAACAAACGTGAAGGTGGTTCGTGACAGAAGCGTGCTGTGCAATTCACAGCACCCGAATGGTAAACCTATCCTCGCCGAGCCCGGCACATTCGTTGTCGCCCTGGCAGTCGAGGCGGAAGACCTCCTCATGGGTCGCAGCTTCGCAACCGAAGCCGAAGCTGCTGACTGCGTAAAGGCGCTGCGCGTTGGCTGGCCTGACGCCGACATTGGCATCATCACCCCAGAGAAGTGGAACGCCGCCTTCGTCGACACGCCCCAGTCGGAGATGGGTGGGTGACATGTCACAGAAACGACCACGGTGGTGCAGAACGTAACTGCTCGCCGCGTTATGAGTATCCCAGCGGAGGCCGGGGAGTACGTGGTCGTGCAGTCGGTTGACACGGACATAGGGGACGGCGTCTCTGTACGCGCGCGCAGCTTCGCGAGCGCCGAGGACGCGACCACCCACCAGAAAGCCCTCGTGGCAAGTGGTGACCTCGAGGCGATCACACTGACAGCCAAAGAGTGGAATGCGCAGATGGTGGACCACCGAAGGCTGACCAGCGAAGAGTGGGATTCCGAGCTTGGGACGGGTGAACACGGATGATTAGGGACATGAAGATGAGTAACACACACCGTGCCGTCGCTGTGGCGGTAGGGCTGATGCTCACCGCAACGATCGTCTACTGGGATGGTACTACTGGTGTCGCGGGCGACACGTACCGCCTCCGGCACGTCGTGAAGCGCGCTACGACGATGGTCACCACAGATGACACCGTGGTCAAATCTATGCAGTGCGTCTACATCGACGACCAAGCTGTGGACGCGCAATGCCTTGCGACGCTCGTCGGCCGTGCGGGGAACACCTCCGTGCGCATCACGTGCAGTCACGGCGAGTTTGAAGTTGCGTGCTGGGTGGCTGACGCCGATCCAGCCGCTGATGGGGGGACATGGTGGGGCAGATACGTAGTACCGTCCTCGCACTCGCCGCAGACGCGGCCTTCGAAGAGGACCCGTCACGCAGAAGCGCGATACTTGCGCTGGTGGAGAAGGAAAACTTTATCCGTTACCTGCGCGGACACGTGAGCCTGGGCCGCGCAATACTGAGCATGGGCGACGCGCGGTGCGCAATCATGAAAGAGCTGTACAGGCGTCGTGCCGAGCTCACGGACGCCGAGCTACCTGTCACGCCGTACACGCTCATCACAGTGCGCGAACTCGGTGAGCACGGCATGTACGCAGTGGCTATGGATGGCTCCATCACGGATTTCCCCGTAGAAGACGCTATCGTGCACACAGGGTCGACACCCAGGACGGGACGACGCTGGTGGGAGTTCTGGAAGCGTGACGTGGTGCTCGTTGTGTGGAACGGGTGGCCGGATCGTGTGGTTGCAAACGTGAAACCACTGCGTGCGATCACGTCCGCTGGCCGCCCACTGCCCGTGTCGGAGGGTCGCTACGTTGCGGTGTTCGATCAGGATGACGGTCGACGCGCGTACTCATTCCCGCTGCGCTCGGTAGCTGCGGCGTTCGTGGTCCGACAGGCCGAGAAGCATGGCAATTTCAACAAAGCGAATGTGCTGACCGCCGAGGGGTGGAACAGCAAGGAAGGATTGCGCAGGTGAGTTACCCCAAGATGCCCGAGCCCGAGCCACACAGTAGTCCGCGTGTGCGTGCGGCGCACAACATGCTGGAGCGGGCTAAGAACGTCCTCTCGGTAGCGGAGGCTGCAGATGAACTACACGTGCAACTGCAGGACGCCCTGGACCGGTCAGTGGCTGACTTCATCTCAAAGATCGACCGCACGAAGCTGGCGTGGCTGCGGCTGAAGTACGACGGGTTGTACTCGGTCTACGCGGCAACGAGCACGTCGTCGGACGAGTACATGCGCCGCAAGGATCGTACCGACCGCGCGGAATACGTTTACCGTCGTGAGCAGATGCGTATTGACGAACTTGGGCACCGGGCACGCGCTATGCGCGTGCAGCACACGTCTGGGACGTTGGCCGCGCGTGACGCGCTTCACCACGCACAGGAGTCTTACGCCGAGGCCTTGGAGGCTGCCATATGACGTACGTGGACGAGGCAATCGAAATCGCGTGCCAGCGCTGGCCGTGGCAAAAGGAGATCTTCCAAGCACTCCGTCACCGTACGTCTGCGGCTGCTTGGCTTCTGTGCTTCAACGACCTGGACCGCGCGCACCACGACTTGCTGGTCGCACAGGAGCGCCTGCGCGCTGCGTTGGCGGTCGTGTTCCCGTGCGCCCCCGTATACTCGCGGGCGATCATGCCCATCTACGCTGTGCGTAGGCAGGCGGGCCTACGAATGGTGTGGGGTGCAGACAAGCTGCGGGACGCGTTCAGCAGTGTAGACGACGCGACGGACCGACTGGACGTACTCCGGCGCGGCCGGGCAGATACGTGGTTCACGCAGTCTGCGGTGGCGTTTACGTGGAGTGGCTGGCCTGTGCTGGCGCTCCAGGAGATGCCAGATGACGCGCCTTGAGTATCCGTAGGCGGTGAGCCGCCAAATTATCACACTGTGATAATCCGCAACATCGGGCACTACGCGGGCATAAGAGTTATAGCTGCCGAGAAGATGACGCGAATGCCGAGGTGGTACGCGGAATGCGGCGGCTTGGCCTGGACACACCTTACGAGGATACGGAGAGCTGAGATGTCACACGAAATGGAACTCACACAGGCGGACGCGGAAACCTTGCAGCGCTGCAAGGTTGTCGTTGAGTGGTTTACCGGGGACGGTATCGTTGCCATCGGTGAGTACGAAAAGCTCGACTTAGCTGGGAAGCGGCGCGTGCTTGGCACGCTTGGGTTCACGCGAACGGGGTTTACGGCGGTTCCTGCGCTCGTCCCAGGCGACCATCGGAATATCGACACCGTTGTGGACCTCATCCACAATGCTGCGGCGTGGGGGGCCGCACGCCGCGGGCGGGAGCTAGCGAGCGACGAGGAGGCGCGTCGGAGTTCCCTCGAGCAGCTCCGCGCAAAAGACGACCTCAAACACGTGGAGCCGTGTGCCCGCGTCGACTACGTGCACACCCGTTGGCTGGATGGGCCGAAGATGTCCGCAGCGCGTCTGTTCCGCATGCTGAGCTCCGAGCGGCAGACTGAGTTCTGTGACTTGATTGGGAATCCGCGTTTGTGCGCAGAGCTCCTCCGCCTTGTGGTCGCCACCATCGACGAGGACCACCGTGCCCTCATCGCGCCCGTGCCCTGAAGGTCGTACGATTGCCTGCGGGTCAATACGCAGGTAGTCGGTGGCGTCCCGGATTCGTAGCGTTGCCGGGACGCCACATTTTTAGCCGTTACCGCAAACACCTACCGACACATGGCATAAGACCTATGTAGGTGTGCATTCCGTACACCCGCATCTAGGAGGATGCAATGAATATCATCGTTAAGCATGTCTGCCATGTGCGCGACGAGTGCGACTGCGAAGGTCCGACCACCGACGTGGTGGTCGTGTTGTCCGTGCAGGATATCGAGGTCACTAAGGCGGCGTTCGCCGACGCGCCGTGCGCCATCCACGGAGCGGGTACGGTGGCCATCCTTGAAGAGGTTGGCGCGCCGCTTCGCGATCAAGTGAGTCGCGCGGAGATGTTTGCGACTGAACTGGGCGTGTTCCAGTCGCGGGAGACGGGGCGCGCCTACGGTCGCGTCGCAATCACGTACCCGGGTGCACACCGGGAGTTTGTGATCGGCGCGCTCGTCGCTATCAACCCGGACGGGGGATACGGCCAGGCTACGGCACTGTGCAGGCGTGCGCGACTGTTCGATTTCCCTGACGTGTTCGAGGGTGAACTCATTGAGTGTGCGCACGCCGCAGGACTTCTACGTGCTGCAGGCGCCACCACCGTCATCTACCAGACGCACGTGGTGGAAAAGTGAGTCGCGTCATAAACAGCTGGGTGTCGGGTGGGGCCAAGTGGTTCGCAATCTGGGACACGTCTTCGGACCGTCCGGTGACGCCTGCGTACACGAAGTCCGAGATGAGTGCTTACCTGCACATGCTCGGACCGTACGAGCCCGAGTACAGCCACGCACACCCGGCCAACAGGATAGCGCGCGCGGCCGATCACGGTTCGTCGTCGCTCGTGTCCCGCAGGTGCGATATGCGTAAGAAGCACAAGGCCCTCGCGTTGGAATACCGGACGGCGCGTAGACAGCCTGCGAGCCTCAACGGCGAGATCGTTACCATCCGTCAGTTCGCTGAGGCATGGCACGACTCGTTGGTGGGCGTGACCAACGTGCTACTCGAGGAGACGCTCCTGGAGGATAGCGCCGTAGGACGGGGGCTGTACCGCAAGTCGTGCGAGTACCTGGCGTTTCACGAAGGGTCTCCGTCGCCGGTGTGGTGGCGTACGTTCTTCGGCCCACTTGACCAAATACAGGAGAAGAGATGACTACGAAAGACCCGAAGTGCGGGCTCAGCCCCGAAGCGCGTACTGCAAGCCGGGCACACATCGTCGCCGTACAGGATGTGCGCATTGCGCGATCCGTCGAGAACCTCGTGAACGACGCAGATGCGCTCGTAGAGCGCTTGATCGATGAGTCTGTCCGCGCCATCGACACGTCCGTACTCCGTGCGCGGCACGCGGCCTGGAAGGACGCGCTGGCTGACCTCGTGAAGTTCACGGATTCAACGCCGGGCTCGCCGTCCAGCATTGACTATGATTTTGCGAAGGCGCAGGAGCTCAGCGCTGAGGCCCGTTTCGCGTATGGCGTCTACATTCGTGAGCGGTACCACGTACAACGCCAGGCGGAAGCCATACGCGCCATTCGAGTGATTCCTGGGTCCATGAGTGTCGGTGCGGCGGAGTACGCCGCAGAAGCGACCAAGGCCGACTTCGCTCTCGCAAAGAAGGCATACCCGCGCACAAACGTCAATGCGTAGCGGGTGGGGCTGCGTGGCGAAGCCTGAGGAGCTTGAGACGTACCTTGAGCGCGACATCGTGAAGGACCCATACTCCGGCAGTATCTACATCGCCGACAAGGGGCACTCATACGGCTCGTTCGCCAACGTGGCGCACTGCAAGGCGTTCATCGACTGGATGGAGAAGCCTGATCGGAGTGTGCACGAATGGGCCGAGACCGAGAAGCAATTCCTTACAAAAAAAGGAGGCCAAGATGACCGAAGTTAAGGAGCCGACGCTGCGTCGGCGGTACGAAAAGTGCAAGCGGTTGATCGATGCGGTGCGCTGGGGGTCGACCATTGCGGCGCTCTGCGTGCTCGGCGGGATGTACGCAGCTGATAGTGGCTGGCGCGACATCCTCATCGTTGGGTTTGCACTTGGCATCGTGGAGCTGATGATTCGCGCGGCGTTGTGGCGGAAGCTCGCCAAGGAGCTGCTCGACAACGCGGTCTCGCTAGAGGACGTGCAGGCCGCGGCACGCCTCCTGACGGTGGAGCTCGTCAACGGCTCACATGGCATTGGGGTGCTGAAACCAGACTAGCTGGCCACACGGATAGCGGTTGCACTCGAGAGGCCTTCGGGTCGATGCAGCCGCGGGTACAGGAGGGGGATTCGCCTCTTCTGTTCTTAGCTGCGGCTGCCCTTTTCTTAGCCACAACCGACCCCAAATAGCGCAAAACGGGCCCCACCTATTGGCATAAGAACTATGTAGCGGAGGCACTTCGCACCCACAAAGACGTAAGGAGTCTATGAGCACCCGAAGAGAAGTTCTCCACGGGGACACGCTGAACCTTGTAAAAGCCGGCGCCTGCTTGTTCGCCCCCGACGCATCGGAAGTTGTGGTCGCGGCCCTGTACGAGGACGGGACAATCGTGGCGTGTGGGTGCGCAAAGCGCGAGCGCGGTGTTGAAATCCAAGCTCTGTGGGCCGAGGCGTACCCAGACGCAGAAGTCGTACTATCCCGCGCAGAGGTGTGGAATGGCGGCATTGAGATCGCAGAGATCAAGCACTGCCTTGGCGACTCAGTTAAGACCGGCGCTCCATTGGTCGGACCAGGGATGTTCGTACTGATCGTGCACGCGACGCGGTGGCGCGTCGGATTCATAAGCACCTTCGGAAGCCGGTGTGCCGTAGACGCGCTGCATGCCCAGTTGGAGGCGTTGCCGTTCTACGTCAACGTTGATGTCTTCAGCGCCGAGGATTGGAACGCGGCGTAACCCACGTGGAGGACGCATGCTCATCATCATTGCGCTCGTTGGCGGCGCTATGCACGCCATGACCGGCCCCGGGTTCCTGAACGGCGTTGCTGAGGTCGTACTGACCCTGGGAGCGTTTCAGGCCGCAATTGACGCGGGTACCCAGGCACACATCTTTAACAAGTATCTCAACGACAAGGAGGCAACATGTTCGAGAAGCCAGTGATTGACCCAAGCCGGCACGCGGAAGGCAAAAACCCGATGACTGTCGAGGAGCAGGAGAATTTCGTAGACGACGCGTCCACTGCCTACCACGCGTACGGCGCGCACACATCTGACTGCCAGGCGTTTCAGAGCCATTACGGCCGGCGGTGCGACTGCGAGAAGGCTGGGTACGCAGCCCTGCGCCTCGCCGGCTACCCGGGGTAGCCGGGTGCCAATCGAAGACTACAGCGAGGAAGTGCAGGAAGCACTCTCGAAGATCCATGCGGACGCACGCAACGTCCTCGTTCTTGCGATGGACCTTGGGTTGCAGCGTGGCATCAGCCTTGAATATTTGGAGCGGGGGGCCATTAATATGGCAAACACGTGCATCGTAGCGGAGCCGTGGTCGGAGCCCGAACTGAATGCCTACTGTGGGGTTGGCGCAGTGCCTTCACGAGGCCGCATCGCCGGCGAAACACGACGCCTGAACGCGCTGCACGACGAAGCGCACCGTGAAATCGCAAATGCCGCACAGTCGCACGCCGAGTACATCGCGCAACTACGCCGCACACTATGGGCAACGAAAGGGAACAGTGTGCAGGTGCTCGCGCGTGAACGCGGCGTCTCTGGGCTCGGCCCTAAGTGGAAGATCATCGCGCGAC
>Ga0233413_10000747_pt1 | contig 15030 bp, 14 predicted proteins | sample Na_anoxic_6_MG_FD_189019 | JGI IMG/M metagenome (GOLD analysis project Ga0233413, IMG submission 189019) | Seawater microbial communities from Saanich Inlet, British Columbia, Canada - Na_anoxic_6_MG | ecosystem: Environmental > Aquatic > Marine > Inlet | place: Canada: British Columbia... | reverse complement strand
CAGCAGGATCGGGACGAAGATCAGCGTGGCGACGATAAAGCCGGAATATTCGACACCGCCAAGCGAAAAGACATCATCACGGATGCGCAGATAGATCACGAAAAACAGCAGCGGTGGCCCCAGTTCAAGGACCTGTTTCAGGATCGGGTTGATGGTCTTTGGCGCGTCCGACATATCTGCTCCTTTAGCCTCCCACTTCAACTATCACAGCGCCCGCAGCAATCAATGCCATCAAGGCCACCCGGCGCGGCCCCACCGTTTCCTTGAGAAAGACAACGCCGATGATGGCGGCAAACACGGTCGAGGTCTCGCGCAGCACCGCTGCCTCACCGACCTTGTCCAAACGTGTTGCCATCATGATGGCACCAAAGCTCAGAAAGGCGACAATCCCGCCGAAAAAACCCCGTGTCATCAACGGGCCAAGGGCCGGCGCATCTGGCATGCGAAACCAGCGCCGGGCAGCGATAAAGGGCATCACCAACCCGTCAATCATGAAAAACCATGCCAGAAAGGTGAATGGGTTTTCCGTCGCCCGAATGCCATAAGCATCATAGGTGGTGTAGAGCGCGACAAAAAGTCCCGTCAGCACCGCAATGCCAAGCGCGGCGTTCAATGTATCGCGTTCTGACACCAGGTAGACCATGTTATAAAGCGCCAGACCAAAGATGCCCGCCAGCAGCACCGCAACCCCCAGCCATTGCACCCCGGTGAACCGTTCATCAAAGATCAGATAGGCCCCGATCACCGCAAACAGCGGGCCTGTGCCCCGCACCACCGGATAGACCACCGTATAGGCCCCCTTGGTATAGGCCCAAGCCTGCAAACACTTGTAAATAATGTGAATAACAAAGGCACCTAGAAAGATAATCCACATATGCGGCTCTGGCCAGGGGACCACGAAAAGCGCAAAGGGCGCGGCCATTACGCAATAGGCAAAATCAATCGCGCCCCGTGTCAGCCAAGGATCATGCCGCCCCTTTTGCAGCGCGCCAAAGACCGCATGCAAGAAGGCCGCCATCAACGCCAGCATCAGGGCAATCTGGTGGCCCTGTTCGGTGCCTTCGACTGAGATGATCCAATCGGTCATCCGTAAAAAACAGCCCGAAAGGCAACGCTGTTAGCGTGGTTCAACGTTCGTATCCCACCAGAGCATCGGCAAATTCCTGCGGGTCAAAGGGCTGCAGATCGTCGATCTGTTCGCCCACGCCGATCGCGTGGATGGGCAGGCCGAATTTATCTGCCAATGCCACCAGCACACCGCCCTTTGCCGTGCCATCCAGTTTGGTCATGACCAGACCGGACACATCCGAAATCTCCTGGAACACTTTTACCTGGTTCAGCGCATTCTGACCGGTGGTCGCATCCAGCACCAAAAGCGTATTGTGCGGTGCTTCTGCGTCCTTCTTGCGGATCACGCGCACAATCTTGGCCAGTTCCTCCATCAGGTCACCACGGTTCTGCAAACGCCCGGCAGTGTCGATCAACAGCAGATCCGCGCCATCCGCCTGCGCCTGTGTCATGGCGTCAAACGCAAGGCTGGCCGGATCAGAACCCTGCGCCGCCGTCAGAACAGGCACGCCCGCACGCTCGCCCCAGACCTGCAATTGTTCCACCGCTGCCGCACGAAAGGTATCGCCAGCCGCAATCACCACCTTTTTGCCTGCAGCCCGGAACTGGCTGGCCAATTTGCCGATGGTCGTGGTCTTGCCCGATCCATTCACGCCCACCACCAAAACCACCTGCGGTGTTTTGGGATAAAGCGGCAATGGCCGCGCGACAGGTTCCATGATGCGGGCAATTTCATCGGCCATCAGTTGCTTGATCTCAGCCACCGAGAGTTTCTTGCCGAAACGCCCCTCGGCCATGTTGGCCGTCACGCGTAGCGCGGTGTCCACGCCCATGTCAGCGGTGATCAGCAGCTCTTCGAGCTGTTCGAGCATTTCGTCATCCAGCGCGCGACGCGGCACGGCCTGGGGGGCTGCCCGGCCCATCAACCGGCCCAGCAGACCGGGCTTGGCGGTGGACGATGACGTATCTTCCATCAGATCGGGGGCGACAGGCGTCATGGTCGCGCGCAAAGGCTCTGGTGCGGCGGCCCGTTCTTCGGCGTCCTGGGCTGCTTTTCGGGCCGCATCGCGCCGGGCCTGTTCTGCGGCCAGACGTTCTTCTTCGGCCTGACGCTCTTGGGCGGCATGGCGGGCAGCCTCTTTGGCGCGGGCGTCCTCAGCTTTGCGGGCCTCTTCCAGCAAACGTTCTTCTTCGGCCTGGCGTTCTGCGTCTGCCTCAAGGGCCGCAGCCTCTGCCGCCTGACGTGCGGCTTCATCGGCGGCTTGCTGTATGGCGCGGGCTTCCGCTGCGCGGGCAAGCTGGGCTGCCTGCGCATGCGCCTCTATCTGCGCCTTGCGTTCAGCGGCAACCTTTTCCGCCTCTCGCAATGCGGCCTTTTCGGCCTTGGCGGCATCATCCGGGGACGCGACAGCCGTCTCAACCGCCTGCGCGGGGGCATCCTGCACAGTCTCACCAACAGCTGAAACCTCGGCTTCATCCCCCTCACCGACAATCGCCTCCAGTCCTTCGTCAATCTTGGACGAGGATTTGAACAAACGATCTTTTAGCTTTTTGAAAAACGCCAAGGAAGGCCTCCGCACCAGTTTGGATAAGGCTTAGCGCCTCTGTCCAGTGGATGGAAGAGAGCCTGCACAATTGACATAGGCGTTCAAACTGCCCACCAACACCCCATGCGTGCAATCTTGGCCATTGTTCTTGCGTTTTTTGCGGCTCCGCTTGTGGCGGACCCCGGTAAGATGTGTTCATCGCAAAAGTGGGGACATTCAGAATGCATCCGCCCGGATCATTTCGTTTATGACACCTGCAATGCGATCAAGACCTTTACCGAACGACACGGGTTGAACACCGGTTTCTTCGCCCGGCTGATCTGGCAAGAAAGCCGCTTTGATCCCAACGCCCTTTCCCATGCCAATGCACGCGGCATCGCACAATTCATCCCCTCCACCGCGCGATTGCGCGGGCTGAACGCCCCCTACAACCCTGCCGATGCACTGGAGCATTCCGCGCAATATCTGGCGGAAATGGTGCGTCGCTATGGCAACGAAGGCATGGCCGCCATCGGCTATAACGGCGGCGAACGTCGCGCCGAGGGTTTTCTGACCGGCAAGGGGCTGGCCCCCGAAACAGTGAATTATGTCCCGATCATCACCGGCCTGACCGCCGAAGACTGGCGCGACCGGCCCCCCAAAGACCACGATATGCGCCTGTCGGCCGCGCAGGCATTCCTGCCTGCCTGCTATGCCATGGCGCAAAACCGCCGGATCACCCCATTGGCCCGGCCCAAGCCACCTGAACCGGCCCTCAAACCCTGGGGCATCCAGGTGGCCTTTGCCCAATCCAGAAAAGCCGCACGTGCCGCCCTGCGCAGCAAAACCGCCTCTTGCAGGCGGCTGGTGGGGGGCGAAAAGGCTGACCTGATCTACAAGCCACATAGGGTCGCGACCAAGCAGGGTTTCTTTTTCGCCCGTTTTGGCCGCAACAGCCGCGACGCGGCGCAAAAGCTGTGCAATGCCATGCGCCGACAGCAATGCGCCTGCCGCGTGGTTCAGAATTGATCCAATTGGGGGACAGGCGGCTGACAAGACATGTCAGCCGGCCATATGCCCAAAGCGTTAAGCGGAATACCCGATAGATCACGCGCCCCTTAACACATTGAAATCTTTCGCTTCAGGCAGTGTTAAGCGTTTCAGGCTTTCCTAAAGACCATTCTAGATCTCATCGGAGAAATGTTTGATCACCATCCGAATTGGATTTGGGGCCGCCTGCCCCAAACCGCAGATCGACGCATCGACCATCGCGGTGCTCAGCTCTTCCAGCAGGCCTGTGTCCCACCTGTCCGCCTGCATCAGCTTGACCGCTTTTTCGCAGCCAACCCGGCAGGGCGTACATTGCCCGCAGCTTTCATCCTCGAAAAAGCGCAGCATGTTCAGCGCTGCGGCCCGCGCGGAATCGTGATCCGACAAAACCACAACCGCCGCAGAGCCGATAAAGCTGCCATGCGGCTGCAGGGTGTCAAAATCCAGCGGGATGTCATCCATATGGGCAGGCAAAAGCCCCGATGACGGCCCACCGGGTTGATAGGCCTTGAACACATGACCCTCCGCCATGCCGCCTGCGGCCGCAATAACGTCCACAATGGTTGACCCTGCGGGCAGCAGATGCACCCCCGGCTTGGCCACGCGCCCCGAAACGGAATAGGACCGCAGCCCCTTGCGCCCGTTCTTTTCCGTGGCTGACAGCACCTCGGGTCCCTCACGGCAAATCCGTGCAACCCAATGCAATGTCTCAATATTATGTACCAAAGTCGGGCGACCAAACACACCGACCTGCGCCACAAAAGGCGGACGGTGGCGCGGAATCCCACGCTTGCCTTCGATGCTTTCGATCATCGCCGATTCCTCGCCGCAGATATAGGCACCGGCCCCGCGCCGCAGGTCGATATAGCCCTTTGCCACGATCCCGGCCCGCTCCAGCGCGTCAATCTCGCGCGCCAGGATCGCCAGCACTGCCGGATATTCGTCGCGCATGTAGACAAAGACCTTTTCCGCCTCCACGGCCCATGCCGCAATCAGCATCCCTTCGAGAAACAGATGCGGCACCCGCTCCAGATAGTAGCGGTCCTTGAAGGTGCCCGGCTCGCCCTCATCGCCGTTCACAGCCATGTAGCGCGGCCCGGCATTGGCGCGCACAAAGCCCCATTTCTTGCCCGACGGGAAACCCGCGCCGCCCAGACCGCGCAAACCAGAGGCCAGCACCTTGTCCTGCACCCCTTCCCAATCGCCGCCCTTGCGCAGATCTTGCAAGCTGGCATAGCCGCCCGCCGCCACATAGGCATCAAAGGTCTCATAGTCGGGGATATGCGCATGGGTCTGGCCTGCCGCAATCGCCGCCTGGACCTTTTCAGGTGTGGCGTGGTCAATATGGGCATGTCCCAGTTCCAGCACCGGCGCTGTATCGCAACGGCCCATGCAAGGGGCCCTCAGCACCCGGACCTGCTTGGGGTCCAGCCCCTCTTCCAACGCGGCCTTGAGCGCCTGTGCACCGGCCAATTCACAAGACAGCGAATCGCAAACACGGATGGTCAGCGCGGGCGGCGGGGTCTGGCCTTCCTTGACCACATCGAAATGCGCATAAAAGGTAGCCACTTCATAGACTTCGGCCATAGACATGCGCATCTCTTCGGCCAAAGCCCGAAGATGTGCAGCCGACAGATGCCCGTATTCATCCTGAATAAGATGCAGATATTCGATCAACAAATCCGCGCGGCGCGGCCGATCGGCCAAAAGGGCGCGGACCTCATCCCAGGACTGATCGGTCAGCTGGCGGCCCTTGGTATGATGCCTGCCCTTGCCCTTGCCAGATTTCCAGACGCCTTTTTCAGGGCCCTTGCCTGCGGCCTTATCTTGCTCATCCAGCGCCATGTTCGATCTCTCTGCTTTGGGTGTTGCATGCCTTCTACCAAGAACGCCGCGCAGCCCGCGATCAAAAAACGACAGTTCCGCCGCCCTTTGCGGGCAGGTATCGCCACGAAGTGTTCTTTGTCACGCCATATTTCGCCTATAAGAAACAGGTGCCCTTGTTGTGAGTCCAAGATGTTTTGGTACGCCACCGCCAGCCTGACCCCCGCCGTGCTGCTTGCACTGGCCTGTCTCTATGGCGGGCCATTCGCCCTGTTGGCCGTGCTGTCGATCACAGTCCTGGTCTTTTTCATGGACAAACTCAGCCGCCATCTGCCCCAGCCCCAGTCCGACGGGCGCGGGCTTTGCCTGCTGCTTGCACTGGTGCATTTCCCGCTGCTGGCCCTGGGCGTCTGGGCCCTTTCGACACAGGCAGGGCACAGCCTGACCGACAAGCTGCTGATCTTTACCGGGCTGGGCCTCTATGTCGGGCAAGTGTCCAATTCCAATGCCCATGAGCTGATCCACGCCAGCGCCCGCCTGCCGCGCAGACTCGGGGCTGCGGTCTATGTCTCGCTGTTGCACGGCCATCATGTATCCGCCCACCTAAAGGTCCACCACATCCATGCAGCCACCGACAAAGACCCCAATTCCGCGCGCGCGGGTGAAAGCTTTTGGGCCTATGCGCTGCGCGCCACGGGCGGCGAATTCTCGGCAGGGCTGCGCGCGGAAACGGCGCTTCGCAAAGGGCCCACTCCGAAAGGGGGCCGCAGCATTCACCCTTACGTGTTCTACATTCTGGGCGGCACAGCCGCGCTGATCGCGGCCCTGCTCCTGGCGGGCATCAAGGGTTTGCTCATCTACCTGGCCATCGCGCTCTATGCCCAGATGCAGCTGCTGTTGTCAGATTACGTCCAGCACTACGGCCTGCGCCGCCATCTTCAGCCGAATGGCAAACCAGAACCCATGGGCCCGCAACACAGCTGGAATGCGCCAAAATGGTATTCCAGCGCGATGATGCTCAATGCCCCCAGGCATTCAGACCACCTTATCCGGCCCGCACGCCCCTTTACCAACCTAGAAATCACCCCCCAAACAATGCCCCTCCTTCCCCAGTCCTTGCCCGTCATGGCAGTGATCGCCTTGGTCCCCCCATTGTGGCACCGCGTGATGGACAAACGTGCCGCGCGCTGGCAGAAAACCGCACAGCCCACTGGCAGCCCCACTGCATTTCTGCAAGACTGATCCCATGAAACGCATCGCCCTTATGATCGCCCTTCTGGCCCCTCCGGTCTGCGCCCAAGAGCTGATGACCGCCGAAGAATTTGACACCTATACCCGGGGCAAAACCCTGTTCTTTGGCCAGGATGGCCAAGCCTACGGCGCGGAAATCTACCGCGAGAACCGGCAGGTTCAATGGTCCTTTCTGGACGGCGAATGCAAGGATGGTGAATGGTACGAAGATGACGGGTTGATCTGCTTTGTCTATGACGACAATCCAAACCCCCAATGCTGGAGCTTCGTCAAAGGCCCAAAGGGACTGATCGCCCGCTTTGAGAACCGCGACACCACCACCCAACTTTACGAAGCCGAAGACATCGGCAAAGAAATGATCTGCCTGGGTCCCAAGGTCGGCGTCTGACCGCAGCGGTGCCCATGCGCAGGCCCCTACCCCCTCTTTTTGGCCAAAAATACCTCAGCACGACAGCCCCCCAACGACCAACGGCTGTTAAGAAACACCTCGCACATCACCGATCTCCCAACCCCTTGAAACATATGACTTCAGATTGCGTTTCGGGGCGATCACTGCCTCAAAACAGACTGCCCTGACCGGGCGGCTTGGCCCCGGCCTTTTTCGCGCCCCCTTTGCCCCCGACCAACATCCGCCCATCGGCAAATTCGATCTCCAGTGCCGCCGCCTGTTTCGCGGCCGCGGTTGTGGTGACCACTTGGCCGTCCCCCCGCACCACCGCATAGCCGCGTGCAAGGGTGGATTTGTAACTCAGCGTCTCGCGCAACCGCTCCAGCGCGGCCAGCTTTTGCCGCCAGCCGGCGGTCTGTCTTTGGCCCGCGTCCGACAGGCGCGCGACAAGCTTGGCAAAATTTTCCGCCTTCACCTTGCGGTCCCGCGCAAGGGTGGCAGGCCGAAAGCCCGCGGCCCTGCTTTCAAACCGGTCGCGTTTCGCGGCCAGACCGCGCATCAGCGCCGGCCCAAGCCGCGCCGCCAGCACATCCAGCCGCCGCCGGTCATTCATCACCCTTTGGCGCAGGGTGGCAGGGCGCAGGGAGCCTGAGACATCTGCCAGCCGCACCCGGCGGCGCTGCACCCCTGCGATCAGCGCGGGCTCCAGTTTTTCACCGGCCCTGTCCAACCGCTGACGCGGCCCGTCCAGCAGCGTCTCTGCCCGTGGCAAGGCCCGCGCCATATCGCGCAGGCGCTGGCCACGCTGGGACAGGCCGTTACTAAGCAGCTGCGACATCCGCGCCTCCTGGCCCTCCAGCCAGGCGGCCAGCTCGTGCCGTACAGGAACCGCCAGTTCAGCCGCTGCCGTCGGTGTGGGCGCGCGTTTGTCGGCCACGAAATCAATCAAGGTCGTATCGGTTTCATGCCCCACGGCGGAAATCAGCGGGATCTTGGACGCCGCCGCGGCCCTTGCGACGATCTCTTCGTTAAAACCCCAAAGGTCTTCGACCGATCCACCGCCCCGCGCGACGATCAACAGATCAGGACGCGGCAGCGCGCCGCCCGGCGTCAACCCATTGAACCCGGCAATCGCACGCGCCACTTCAGAGGCGCATTTGGCCCCCTGCACGGCCACGGGCCAGATCAGCACCTTGCGCGGAAACCGGTCGCGCAAACGGTGAAGGATATCACGGATCACCGCCCCCGAGGGCGATGTAACAACGCCGATGATCTCGGGCAAATAGGGCAGTGGCTGCTTGCGGGCGGGATCAAAAAGCCCCTCTGCCGCCAGCATCGTCTTGCGCTTTTCCAGCAAGGCCATCAATGCGCCCATGCCGGCAGGCTTTATGTCCTCGATCACGATCTGGTATTTTGACTGACCGCCAAATGTGGTGATCCGGCCTGTGGCCACCACTTCCATACCTTCTTCGGGCTGCGTCTCCAGCCGTGCCGACACGCCTTTCCAGATCACTCCGGAAATCACCGATTTATCATCTTTTAGGTCAAGATAGATATGGCCAGAGCGCGGGCGGCTGACACGCCCCACCTCGCCGCGGATGCGCACATGGGAAAATTCGCCCTCGATCACGCGCTTGATCGCGCCGGACAGTTCGGTGACCGAAAATTCCGGGCTGTTCAGCCCTTCGGCGGGATCATCAATCAGGTCCATTCGTTCATCACCACTTCATCACCGCTTCGCCGCCACTTCACCTTGTCACCACCTGCCCTACAGCTTAGAACGCCCGTCAACGAAGGCCAAGGGAGAGCACGCCCATGAACATTCTTATTTTGGGCAGCGGTGGACGCGAACATGCCCTTGCTTGGGCCACCTTGCAGAACCCCAAATGCGACAAGCTGATCGTGGCACCCGGCAATGCCGGCATCGCAGCCATTGCCGATTGCGCCAGCATCGACATCATGGACGGGGCTACGGTCGTCACCTTCTGCGAGGAAAACAGTATCGACTTTGTCATAGTCGGACCCGAGGCACCCCTGGCCGCAGGTGTGGCCGACGATCTGCGCGGCGCGGGCTTTGCGGTTTTTGGCCCCTCTGCCGCAGCCGCACAGCTCGAAGCCTCCAAGGCCTTCACCAAGGAAATCTGTGACGCGGCCCAAGCCCCCACAGCTGCCTATGGCCATTTCACCGATCATGCCGCTGCCCGCGCCTATGTGGCCCAACAGGGGGCCCCCATCGTGATCAAGGCCGACGGTCTGGCGGCAGGCAAGGGCGTGATCATTGCCATGACCGACCAAGAAGCCGCAGACGCCGTGGATGAGATGTTCGACGGCGCATTCGGCGCGGCCGGTGCAGAAGTCGTGATCGAGGAATTCATGGAAGGCGAGGAAGCCTCGTTTTTCATCCTGTGTGACGGCGAAACCGTCCTTCCCATCGGCACCGCCCAGGACCACAAACGTGTGGGCGACGGCGACACGGGCCCCAATACCGGGGGCATGGGGGCCTATTCACCCGCACCCGTTCTGACAGATGCCATCGCCGAACGCGCCTTGCGTGAAATCATCCGCCCTACCATGGCCGAAATGGCAAAACGCGGCATGCCCTATCAGGGGGTGCTTTATGCCGGGCTGATGATCAAGGACGGGGTGCCCCGTCTGGTGGAATACAATGCCCGCTTTGGCGATCCGGAATGTCAGGTGCTGATGATGCGCCTTGGCGCGCAGGCCTTTGATCTGATGCATGCCGCAGCTGACGGGCGTTTGTCCGAAATGCAGGTAAACTGGGGTGCCGATCATGCGCTGACCGTGGTGATGGCTGCCGATGGCTACCCCGGAACCTATAAAAAAGGCTCTGTCATCAAAGGTTTGGATGCCTTGCCCGAAGACAGCAAGAATATGGTGTTTCACGCCGGCACAACAGCCAAGGACGGTGCCATCACCGCCAGCGGCGGTCGTGTCCTGAACGTGACAGCCCGCGGAGACACATTGGCCGAAGCCCGCGCACGCGCCTATGACATGGTCGATCAAATTGACTGGCCCGAAGGGTTTTGCCGCCGTGACATCGGCTGGCGGGCACTGGACTAGGCACCGATCAACCCGCGCCCAAGGTCCTGACCCTACCGACAGTCCATCGCCCGTGCAAAGCTGCGGCGGCCAAGGTGCGGACCAAGGTCAGAGGTTTCAAACCCGTCAGGCCCGAATGTAACAGTCATCAGCCGCGACCAATCAGCGGTGGCAACAATCATCTCAGGCAGACCACGACACAGGCGAATACCGCCTGCGATATCCGTCTCTCCGATGCGGTGATTGGTCAAGCCGGGCAAATCGGCAAGCGGCGTGAGCCCCCCATCCTCAAACCGCCAGATGCGCAGCACCTTGGCCAGATGCGGCCGGTCGATATAGGCCACTTCTATTGCGCCATCACCGTCCAGATCATGGGCACCGATCGGGGCCAGCCAGCGGTTGGTCCGCCCGATGTGCGGGGTCTGTGCAATCTTGCCCGTCGCCCCGTAAATGGCCAAGGCACCGCCCAAGGAGACATCGGTTTCCACAACAACCACTTCGGGCAGGCCGTCGCCTGTGACATCCAGCAAACGTGGTGCCACATCCTCAAACACATGATCCAAGGGCAGCCGGAACGTCACTGTACCTGCCCCGGCCAGGTCCAGTTCCAAGGCACCCCATTCAATGGCATCGCCAAGAATACCATGGCCATACCGGTCTGTCGGCTCCGAAAAACGGGCCGCAGAAATGGTCTGGGCACCTGCTGGCAGCGCGATCAACACGCCCAGCAAAGCACCCAACAGACGCATCAGATCTGCTTTTCTGGCATCTGCACCCGCAGACCGTCCAGGGCATCCGTGACCTTGAGCTGGCAGGTCAGACGCGACCGGGCCGGATCAGGCTCATAGGCGAAATCCAGCATGTCTTCTTCCATGTCGTCCTTGGCCGGCAATTTATCTACCCAAGCCGGATCAATATAGACATGGCAGGTTGAACAGGCGCAAGCACCGCCACAGTCAGCCTCGATGCCGGGAATGTTGTTGTCCCGTGCGCCTTCCATGACCGTCAGGCCATTTGCCACGTCGACCACATGTTCCGTGCCATTGTGTTCAACATATGTGATTTTTGCCATGTAAGACTTCCTCGTTTCAGATGTGTCCAAAGGGTTTTAGCCGCGCAGGCGGGCCACTGCCAGCCCCTTTATGTACCATCCTGCATCCGCTAGGCAGGGCCATTCAAATCGGCTAGAGTTTCACCAATTCAGACCCAGAGGCACGGGCAATGACACAGGCGATTTTTCCTTTTGCGCGGGCTTTGCGCTTTCCCTTGATGCTGCTCGCGGTGGCCGGGCTTGCGGGCTGCGATCCGGCAACCTCTCCGGCGGATCAGGACCCACCCGAACCGGGCGTGCTGGAAGCCACGCGAAACGGCCCCCCCGGTGCTGCCGAAGGCACATGCTGGGGCAAGACGGTCAGCCCCGCCGTTATCGAAAGGATCACCGAACAGGTCCAGATCAGACCGGCACAGGTCAACCCTGACGGAACAATCGCAAAACCCCCTGTCTACAGGACGGAAGACAAACAGGTGATCGTGACCCCGCGCCGTGACAATTGGTTCGAAACCCCCTGCCCAGATGCGCTGAGCCCCGAGTTTATCGCATCACTGCAACGCGCATTGCAGGCGCGCAATCGTCTGGCGGGCCCAATCACAGGCACCTTCGACCCCCCCACGCGCGAAGCGGTGGCCAGGCTACAAAAGCAAAACGGCCTGAACAGCAGCGTATTGTCCCTTGAAACTGCGCGCGGACTAGGCCTGATCGCAGTGCCACGCACCGCGCTGGAATGACCAACCATCCCGCAAAAAACTGACAAAAAAAGGGGCACCCGAACCGGGTACCCCAATATGATCAAGACTGATCAATCGCGTTTTCGAACGACGCTGACCGCCTGACCGCTATCTAAAATCCAAGACAGCAGGAAGCGCGCGATATATCGGGCAGTCCAAGATCCGATCCGGGATCAATCGCCCAGCGACAAGGCCACGAAACGCGGGTCACCCGCCCGACGAACCAACAACAACAAAGACTTGCGCCCGGCATCTTTGACGGCCTGAACGCGGCCCTCAAGATCGGCAATGCTGGTGATCTTCTGCTGACCCGCCTCTGTGATGACATCACCACTGCGCAATCCCTTCTCAAAGGCCTCAGACGCTTCGTCCACGGCAGTTACAGCCAAACCTTCGGTGGTTTCATCCACGCCCAGTTCACCGCGCATCTCATCTGTCAAAGGCGACAGTGTCAGGCCCAGCAGGTCCTTGGTGACTGGGTCTGCTTCCTGCTCTGGCTCTGCACTGCTGGATGGCGTTTCACCATTCGCGTCTTCCCTGCGGCCCAGCACAACTTTGATGGTCTGGCTCTTGCCCTCACGCATAACGGTAACGCGGACAGTGGCCCCAACGGGGCTGTTGCCAACCTGACGGACCAACCCGCGCGTATCGGCCACCTCAACGCCGTCAAAGGACATGATCACGTCTCCCGTCATCAAACCGGCCTCCTTGGCCGGTCCTTCGGGCACATCGGTGATCAAAGCGCCGGTGGCCTTGGCCAACCCCATGGCATCGGCCACATCCTGGGTCACATCCTGGATGCGCACGCCCAGCCAGCCGCGACGGGTCTCGCCATATTCCTGCAACTGGTCGACCACCCGCGTCACCACATTGGACGCCATTGAAAATCCGATCCCGATAGAGCCGCCATTGGGCGACAGGATCGCGGTATTCACGCCAATGACATCACCGTCCATATTGAACAGCGGCCCTCCAGAGTTGCCTCTGTTGATGGCCGCATCGGTCTGGATATAATCATCATAGGTCCCCGACAGGGCACGGTTACGCGCCGACACGATCCCTGCAGAGACAGAAAAACCCTGCCCCAAGGGGTTGCCCATCGCAATAACCCAATCGCCAACCCGTGCGGCATCACTATCCCCGAACTTCACAAACGGCAGCGGCTTGTCAGCTTCCACCTTGAGCAGGGCAATATCCGTGTTCGGATCGGTGCCAATCACCTTGGCCGTCAGCTCCTCTCCCGAGAAAAACTCGATCGTGATTTCGTCAGCCCCTTCAATGACGTGATTGTTGGTCACCACAAAGCCATCCTCGGAGATCACAAAACCAGACCCCAAAGCCGAGGAACGGCGGGGTCGCGGCCCTTCGCCTTCATTGTTGCGGTCCTGAAACTCGCGAAAGAAGTCCTCAAAAGGCGAGCCTTCCGGCACAATCCCCTGCGGCCCCGTGCGCCCTTCCACCACTGTTGACGTGGTGATGTTCACGACCGAGGGGCTGATCTTTTCTGCAAGCGGTGCAAGGCTCTCGGGCTTGGCAAAGGCCATGACTGTTTGAAGTGCGACCAAAACGGACGCCAGAACACCCAGCATCATGAGCCTGAATGTCACCGTTCCGTTCAACTGCCTGGCCTGCACCTTGGCCTGTGCGCCTCTTGACTGCTGCACCTTGACGCCTGCTTGCATGGTGTATCTCCTGCTTTCATCCCTTGGGGCACCGCTGCCCTGAATTCCTTGAAGGCAGAGTGCATTGGTGACGCGCCTGCCGCAATATCAAAGATGGCCTCTGACGCAGGCATTTCAACAGCCCAACCCGGACCATTCACACAGGATTGATGACCGCCTTCGACCTTGCCCCTCTTTTTGGCCAAAAATACCTCAGGGGGCATGGGGGACAGCGTCCCCCTTACTCACATAAAATCGAATGCAGGCTGTGCCTGCTCTACCGGCATATCCGCAGCGGCATAGATCAAAATCCGATCTGAAACGCCACCCAGACCAGACCAAGACCCGCCACAATCACCAATGCACCAATCTGGCGCACTGCGGCTTCAGGCATGGCGCGCAAGATCTCCAGCATACGCTCCAAAAGCGAAGGGGCCAGTGCGTACACCAGCCCCTCCAATATCATCACCAACCCAAGGGCCAGCAGCAATAGGCTCAATTGCGCTCTCCTTCGGCGGATCGGCTGCCCTGATCTGACCGCAGGTAGTTAAAGAACTCCGAATCCGGCGACAGCACCATGGAAGAATTGCTGCCTTTCAGCGCCTCCTCATAAGCCGTCAGTGACCGGTAGAATTCAAAGAACTCCTGATCCTTACCGTAGGCTTGGGCAAAGATCTTGTTCCGCTCGGCATCCGCTTCACCTTCGATGATGCGCGCATCGCGGCGGGCTTCTGACAGGATTTCCTCGTAGGTACGATCGGCCAGGGCGATCACACGCTGCGCGGCTTCCTGACCACGGGCACGTTCGTCTGTCGCTTCGCGGTCACGTTCCGCAATCATCCGCTGCAGCGTGGCAGCAAAGTTTTGCTCGGGCAGGTTGGTCTGGCGCAGACGCACATCGACCACGGCAAGTCCCAGCGCATCGGCACGCGCATCAGAACGTGTACGGATCTGCTCCATCAAGGACGACCGTTCTGGTGACAGGATGGTGTTGGAGGTCACACCCTGCGAACCCAGAACCGCACGGATCTGGGATTCCAGAATACCGCTCAGGTCGTTGACAGCCTGACGTTCGCCGCCCGCACCAATCGCCTGGCGGTACTGCACGATGTCGTCGATCCGGTACAGAACGAAAGCGTCAATCTCAAGCCGGCGATCATCTGCCGGCGTGACTTCGATTACTTCAGTCTCCAGCGACAAGATACGATCCTCGAACCGTACGATTTCGTCCAGCAATGGCACTTTAAAACCAATGCCGGGGTCCGTCACGACCTGTTTGATCTGACCAAAGCGCAGAACCAGCGCCTTTTCGCGTTCGTCCACCACAAAGATGGACGACAGGGCCACCACGATCGCCACAACGACGACCGGGACCAAAAAACCAAGTTTCCGCATTAGTTTGACCCTCCGTTGCGAC
>Ga0233413_10000744_pt1 | contig 15050 bp, 8 predicted proteins | sample Na_anoxic_6_MG_FD_189019 | JGI IMG/M metagenome (GOLD analysis project Ga0233413, IMG submission 189019) | Seawater microbial communities from Saanich Inlet, British Columbia, Canada - Na_anoxic_6_MG | ecosystem: Environmental > Aquatic > Marine > Inlet | place: Canada: British Columbia... | reverse complement strand
TTAAAGACCAGATGACTAATGGTACGCTAACCTCTAATGCTGCTGCCCTCATTCCTGCTAATAAAATTACAAAGATTGCAGACGCTTCTGTTAGGTATACCCTAGTGGTGGACGAAGAAGCTTGTAATAGTATTACTAGAGATAGTAATGATATGAATATTAACGAGGTGGGGCTTTTAATGAAGAACCCAACAGGCAACACCGCAGACCAACCCCTCTTAGTAGCCTATAGAACCTTTAGTAATATACGAAAGACTAATGATTTTTCTTTAATTTTCAGATGGACACTTAACTTCTAATGCCTTTTAACCCAAACGATATTTATACCAGCAGCGGTAGCGTTATGCTGTACAACTCTTGGACTCCTTATGTGTCCAAGTACGATACTAGTTCCTTCTACAACTGGGAGCAGGACAACCTGCCTCTGTATGATCTAGAGGAGCGTACCTATGAGCTTTGGGAGCAGCAGGGGTTTATTACCTCGGCTGGAGTTCCTGGATTAGCTTTAACCGTTTCTGCTGATGCTCCTACTGCTATCTTAGCCGCTAACAACAATGTCTTTACAGACTTAAGTTCCTGCATTGCTGCTATCCCTAAAGTGGTTCGCTTCCCCGTCTTAGTTGAAGTTGGAAACTTTGGAGATCTTGGACTTCTAGAACTACATAATTTCCGAATGGAGGAGAGAGGTTCTATTGAGATCATTAATAGAAACTTCGGTAGAGTTTATAATGCATCTGGGGATTGTGAAGACACAGTAGGGTTACCAACATATAATGCGTCTCATGCGCTTATGACTACTGTAAGCTCTTTGGATTTAAGCAGTACTTATTTGGAGACTTGTTGCGTTCATCTTGGAGCTACGGTTTTGTCGGGTGGTGTCGATATTAGAGTGGCTAACCAAGGAAATTCCTTCTTTTATCCAAGGCATAATTTGAGGAAGGCACCTCTAACAGTGTCAATTAAATCTGCTGCACCACTTACAGGAGTTGCCCAACAATTCTCCTTTACTCCATATGAGAACATAATTAATTCAAACGATCTAACTAGGGCAACTATGGATATGAGTGCAGTTAATCAAGCTACAGCGGCAGATATAAATCGAGCAGGGTTATCAGATCCTGAAAGATTATCTGTAGGTGGCAATACTTACTTTAACCACTGCTCTAAGATTAGCGTTAAGAACTGTGATGGTCCTATTTATATTAGAAACTTCTTTGTTGACGGTGAATCTACTGCTACAGGTGGAAGAGATGTAGGTATTCAAGTAACTAATTCTGATGTTCTTATTGAGAACTGTGCGTCAATAAGGTGCAGAGAAGCAGGATTTAAGTTCAACAACTCAAGAGTTACTCTTTCGAGATCGGCTGCTGCTTATAGAAACTATAAGTTACTCACTACAACTACAAGACAAGCTTCGACTGGATATGGATTCCACGCAATTAATAGTGAAGTCTTAGTAAGTTCCCTTCCGACTCCTCTTGGAACCACATACCCTGGGGACACTGGAGGTTCTGGAGTTGATTGTGCTATTATTGCTTCCAGAAACTACGCAGGGTTTGTTCTTGATAACTCTAAATTAGTAGGGGGAGTTCAAAGAGCGGTAGCTACACAATCCTTGGGTGGTAGTATTATCGGTTCGGAACTAAACACAGGCTACGGATTCCTTCTAAATAATTCCCAAATGGATATTAAAGGTCTTCTTGATGTGTACGGAAATTCTAAAGGGATTGAAGCCGATGGATCTAAAGTAACTTTCCAAAACTTAAGTATTGATCATCATAGTAATGAGGCTATTCGATGTAGAAACTCAGCGTTTATCTTCGATTCTCCTGCTGCCCCAGGTTCTGCGGGACAAGCTGATCGTAAACAATTAGATATGTCTGCTAATGGTCAGCACATTGATCTGATGAAGAATAGCTCCTTCGGCTTTAGAAGAAAAAATAACATCCCTAATATTTATGGAAACTCACAATTCAAAGTTTCTCATGGTGTTATTAAGTGGGGTGGAGCAAACAATAGCACTCTCCCCGCAATATCGGTTAATGATAATTCTACTTTAGATTTGCTTCATGCTTATGTTGATGTAAATGGAACTAGTGAAAACATAGCTAATGTTCCTTCTTTTGGAAGAGGAATTAAGGCTACTGCTAATTCTAAAGTAAGCTGTTATGGATCTAAGACTGGGTGTACTTTTGTTTGGGGTCCAACAGGAATTACTTATCAGGCAAAGATGGCAGGAATCTATGCTGATCAAGCTTCGGAAATTAACCTACATGGTCCTACGGCTATTGGTCAGTTTGGTGTGGATGTTTTGGTAGAGAATAACTCTACACTTAACATAGAACCAGCAAGAACTAGAGATTCCTTTGGTTTAGAAGTGAGTGGATTTGATTTAAGTTCTCAAGGAAACCATACTTCCGTAGAACTCCATGCTACTAGATCTTGCTTGGTAGCCAACAAGAACTCCACAATCAACATGGCTGATCTTGGTGCCTTCCCTGCAAACTGGGCTAGGACTGGGACAGGTCGAACAGCACTTTCTGTAGGTTTTGATTACCCCATTAACACTTTTAATACTAGTGCTTATACTGGTTCTGGATCTCTTCAATTCTATCCCAATCCTCAAGATCCGACTGCAATCGCCCAAAACAATCTTGATGATTTAGTTACTGGTGGTTTTACTGTTCCTGACCCCCCTGTTTTTGCAGAAAAAACCTCCATTAATCGTTTCTTTGCTACTGAAAATATTATTAATACTCTCTTGATTGACGCAGATATTGCTAAGATTACTCAGGGAGGGATGTGCTTACGAGCTACACAAGATAGCGTAGTTAATGCTAAGAATGTTCATTTTCCTATAGGAACGAACACTAGTCCAATGGATGGTCTTTATTACACCACCAGTGGTGATTCTTGCAGTAAGCTTATGATTTGGAATATTGCTGATAGCTCTAGACTGAATGCATCTTTCCTCTCTGTTAGTGGTATGTGGCCTGGAAGTACTCAGTACCATGGACCTAGTTCAATTTATGCATCCTCTGTTGATGGAGTTAATGGTGGAGATGCTAATAACACTCCTGCGTTTGGAGCCCCAGTAAATACACCCGATACAGGATCCCTAAGCGTGTTGGATGCATTCGGAGCAGGTAGTTCTGTATGGACTGTCCCCTCTGGTGTTAGTGTTAATAGCCCCTTTGATGCTTTCTATCCCATCTCTGGAATAGTTAATGATGAAACTTCAATTTCCTTGGCAGGAGCAGGAATTAATGTAAGTGGTAGTACCACTTATAAATACGGATCAGGACCACACAGTAGCAATAACCAAGGAGTTTTCCGTATTTACTGGACTCCAAAATCAAGTGCGAGGGTTCTCCAAACTGATTTGAGTGGCTATCTCAAAGGATCTTTCCCCAATCCAGCCTTCGCTGGAGGAACCTTTAGTGGAGTTATCGGACCAGCATATCAAACTTTTGCTCAAGGATATAATTGCTCTGGTCCCCTATCTTCCTTACTACTACTTGATGCGTTAGGAGATAATGTTACTAGTGGAACTTATCCTGATCTTCTTAAGCTTAGTTACGACTCTGATGGGGATGGGGTTCCTGACGAGCTTTGGACATCTGGATTTTATTACTGTAATGAAATGCTAGAGGAGAATCCAACACAATGTATGCTTGATGAGTCGGCAGGAGGCACTTTTGCTAATGCTAAAAATGCAAGTATTGGGATGTCGGGTAGACCTAAAAAAGTAACTATTTACAGGTCTAGAAGTGACGCTCCAGCTAATAGAGGTTCTGAAGCTTATATTGGAGACACATCTGGAGCAGTAGGATTTAAATCCGCTGCAATCTTTGATCTATCGAGGGACAACTAATGGCTGAACAAATATTTAATGATAGTAATTACCGATTCTCGGATCCAATTAGGTTTTTTAAAGCTAACGATCCTTACTACTTTGAGGTGGATAATATTCCGCTCAAGCAATTGCAAGAAAATTGCTTGTGGTTAAAAGATCAAGTTAGAAAAGACACTACACAAAAGCTTTTAGGAGTGAAGAGGGCTGATTTAGATGAGCTTCGTCCGTATGCTACGGGGGGAGACAGAGTGCTTCGTGTTAAGCCTGGGCGTTATACTGCTAGGATCAATGATGCTTCTACTAAAACTCCACTTGCATACTTAAGTAAGGTTATGGGCATTGCGGTTGGTGATGTCGATGCGTGGGCTACTCCGCTTCCCAACCCTGGGGACTTTCCCGATGGAAAGAATGCTATTCTTCAAGCGGCACTAGATACCTTTAAGAACTCAATTGCTCAGGAAGCTATGGGTATGACGGGTCTTGCAGAAAGAGCCTTTACTTGGCCTGTTATTAACTCTGACACTCCGATTGATAATGACGGAGTAGACTTAACTGGAATGGCTTACGGAGATGAGGATGTTAACATTCCTGGTGGAGGCGCAGCTTACTCCCCAATGGTGATTACACAAGCTTTACTTTGGGCCAAGTCTCAAGGATCTACCGTAGCTTCTTACGCTCTGCCTAGTTTTGAAACTACCAATCCTAACAACGGGTGGGCTAAGTTTCCTAGAACAGAAAGTTATTTCATTAAAAGGTGGAGAGGTGTTTCTCGTTTAGCCATTGTGGATATAGATGACGAAATTTCTATTGAAGTTCCTCAGTTTGACCCTACTGATTTTGACTACACTAATTCCCAGGGAGTTACGACTCCCGTTACAGGGGTGGAAAGCAGGATTGATTTAGTATTTATTTACAGTAAGCCTGTTGATGCTAGTGGAGTTAATATCCTAAAGCCATCTGGTAAGGTGGGCATCACTAAACCAACTCTCGGCATTGTTCGTGGAGCAGGAATTAAAACAAACTTCCAAGAAAGCTCACAAACTAATAAAGATTATATTACCAACTTAAATGACGATCATGGAATTCTTGCTCACCCTGGGGACCAGAAGAACCTAAACATGGGGTTCACTTCTACCTCTGCTAATGATCTCATACAAGATGTTAGAGGTTCCTTTCCTGCCCCTGATGATATCTTAAACATAGCTCCACTTATCTCTGAGAAACTAGAGGATAACGCATACGAGCTTGTTGGTCAGTCCATCCTCCCCGTAGCTTATGTGTGGGTTCAGAATGGTTCTCAAGTGGTTCTTAGTACGGATGTCATTGATATTAGGCCCTTGTTTAGGACTGCCGAATTGGCATACAACGAGAGGGCTGGTATTGGTGCTGCTATGCCCCAACTCTCATTAGCTAACCCTGCGGTTGGTAAAGGTCAGTTAGATTATGAACTCAAACGAGTTTTTGATACTGTAACTGGTCATATTGAGTCTGTAGCAGCAACATCAGACACGCAAAGTGCAACGAACACTTTAGCCACAGGTTATGTATTTGGTGGTTGGAACTTTGGTCCTGAAGGAGCCCTTTACGATTACTATCAAGGAGTTTTTGCAGATGATGGGAACACAGACACTAATGCTGATGCTTATATTAAGCAGTATATTAAGGGGAAATATGGAATAGGTAGTGCCGCTGCACAAATTATTATCCCTTCTTACCCTGATTGGGACTTGTCTCAATGGTGTACGGAACAAGATCTTTCTGATAAGGGGCTCTACCCTAATGATTATATTAATACCTTCTTCAGTCTAGCTGGAAATCTTGACCCCTCCATAGTTGCAGGAAGTATAAAGGATGTAGTTTATCCTGATGGAACTACGACAGGTGGGGGCGTACCTGATAGATTACAAAACTTCGGAAATACGGAAACAGGTTCCCAGCAGTCCAGAGCAGGATTTCAATACATTTCTAAGAAAATTAAGTTCACAAGACCATCGTGGTTGGCAGATTATAAAGTAGATGTTGATTTAATTAATAGTTTGGCGCAAGCCTCTATAGGGCAGGGAGTAGGTGCTGACCCTGGAGGAGTGCAGGGAGCATATTTTGGTCACTGGGTAGAAAAAGGTTTTGATGAGTTTACAGTTTATGTTGCCTTTGTTACTGACGATCTTAATTCTAGATCAGGTACTTCAAGTGCAAGATTCCCAGCCCCGCATACAGTAGTGGTCACTACTGGAGGTGGTAAGAAAAACTCAACTACTAATAGTGTTACTGTATCCGAAAGGGGTGGAGAACGATTTAGTGGTTTTGTGGTTCCCGTTGGAGATATTTTATATTCAAATACCTCACCGATATCTACAGGAAATGGTCTTGGCTATACTGGAAACCCAAGAATTGGAAAGTGTACTTATCCCACTGTAATGTGGTCAATTTCAGGAATTCCTATTGCAGATGCACCGTATCTTTATGGGAATCTTAACGGAACTAATCCAACAATCACTTTAAAGCCCTAATATAATGCCTGTTGAAGATCCTACATTCGGTTGCGGGACCTTCCTTCCTGGGATGGGTCCTGGTAACTTCTCCGATTTTGATGGAGGTGGAACCATTGATGGTGGAGGAGGGGATGACCCTGATGATCCTATTGATGATGGGCCTGGAGATTTAGATGATGTTATTATAGATGATGATACTGGTATAGTCCACCCCCCTCCAGGACCCATTCAACCAAGATTTGAGACTACATATTGGATTTGTACTCAAATTAATCAAATCAAAAAAGAGTGTGTATCTTTAACTCAAGATTCCGACCTAGCACCCCCAGCGAATTCCTTTCTATCACAAGCAGATTGTGAGCTTATTTGTGATGATCCTGGTACACCTTTTACTGGTGGTGGTGGTGCCCCTAGGCCACAGCCTCCAGGACCGAGAAGACCGTCAACCCCAGGTGTAGCCCCTCCAGGCCCTGGGGGTGGAGCAACTTGTAAATGTACTGTTACTAGCCATTTCATTGGCCCATCAATTGCTGTGAATGGTATTTGTACTAGGCAAGTTATTAGATTTAAAACCTGCGTTCCTTTAGGAGCCGCAGAGTCAAACCATCGAGAGGAAGTCGCTGCTTATGTTAATGACGGGTGGCAGCTTCAAGGATCTCAACCCGCAGGCCCTGTTGGATGTGTTTGTGGATCAAACGATTGTACCAATGTTTATCAAACCCTTATAAAAGCTTGCCCAGATGATTTAGATTCTACCCCTAGGGGAGGAGGAGCGGGAGGTGCTTTTGGTGCCCCTCCTAAAGATGACCAGCCAGGAGGCCCTACTACCCCTGGTGAGGACCCCCCAGGCCCTGGGGGTGGTGTTGGTGGAGGAACCCCTGGAGGAACGGCTAAAGGCCCTACTACCCCTGGTGCTGGCCCCCCAGGCCCTGGTGGAGGTGTCCCTGGAGGAACCCCTGGAGGAACGGCTAAAGGCCCTACTACCCCTGGTGCTGGCCCCCCAGGCCCTGGTGGAGGTACTCGTATAACCTTTGGTGGTGGGACTGATAAAAGCCAGGATTATGATGGTGGAGGCCCTGGAGATGGGGGTGGGGGAGGAGGAGTTACTATAGACGGCACTTTAGATGGAAGAGTATTTGATACTGGTGGTGGAGGCCCTGGAGGAGGTACTCGTATAACCTTTGGTGGTGGGGCTGATAAAGGTACTGTTTTTGATGGTGTTGGTGGAGGCCCTCCTGGAGGGGGAGGCTTTACTGGTGGGACTGGGACAGGTATTATTTTTGATGGTGTTGGTGGGGGAGGTCCTACTATAGATGGTACGCTAGATGGAAGTGTATTTGATACTGATGGAGGAAATGGTGGGGGAGGAGGTGGAGGTGCTTCTAGTGCCCCTGGCAAAGAGGGGGAGGGGGGATTCTCTGATCCTTATGCTGGAGAAGGTTTTAATCCAGCGGGAGAAGGAGTGACATCTAGGCATCAAGAAAGTTCTCGTTCTATAATTAGTAAGACCATACAAGCTAAGGAGATTGACCTAAACGATCCCGCTATTATCGCTACGATTCTCAGAAAAAAACCATCGGGGATTGAGGATCCTGAGATAGCCTTTAACACTACCCCCCCAAGGCCAACCATAGTTCCTAATTCTAAGAATACAAATTTATTCAAAGATAGAATTAATAGTAATGTTGAATATGTTTTATCAAACAGAAAGCTAAGAGGGAATTGGGATAGTACTAGGAGCGCGGGGGTAACTCCTACAACAGTATACAGCAGTTTAAAACCAGAGGTCCAGCGTATCCTAGGAGAAATCAGAAATTACGATGGTACACTACTAAGCAAGAACCAAATATTTTCAATGTTGGGTACAAGAATTTTAGATGGAACTATCTCTAGAGTTACTTTAAAATATTTACAAAACTTTGCAGAGAGTAGTAAGAAAAGAGTCCCTACTGTTATCAAGAGAAGTAGTAATAGTAAAGTAAATGAGGTGGCTGCATTAGCTCTTGTTGATAGGAATAAATTTACATTAGATCCTGCTAAGGCTGAGGGGGTTATGAAGAATATTTTACCTAACTGGAAAACACTAGCCTCTGACATTGACAAGTATATCGAAGTATCCGTTGGGGGAGATATAAGAAAGTACTATGTTAAAGATGATGATACCTTTGTTGATAGAAGTACTTTGGGAATAAGCGATGGGGATTACTTTGATGTTAAGGTAGGCTCCGAGACTAATAGGCTTTACGCCAAGTCTGAGAAGGACCATGCGTTCATTCTCCCAGAGGTAACGAGACAAAAAGCTATAAGTCTGTTAGGAGGAAATCCAGGCAGGACACTGGAGGTCAGGGCTAGTATCTTATCAGGAATTGAATTTAATTATTCTTTATCAGCCCCAAGACAGGATTTCTATGTATTAAGTTGTGTTCTAAGCTCTATTGATACAAAACCCTCTCAAGGAGGATCCTTCCTACTTAAAGATACTACCGCGCAGTACGCTTTAGCTGAAACTAAAACCCCCGATGGAATTAGAGAGGTGAATGAGTATATTAAGTATAAAGCAAACCATAGGGTATTTATGCTTGATGATGAGGATATTATGTTAGATTACATAACAGCTACTTCCTCACTTACTCTAAAACAAACAGATATCCTTTTTGATTCTCCAAAAGAAAATAAAACTATACCCTTATTAACTAGACAGATTCCCTGGTATATTATGGTATACCCTACCAATCGAAGTGATTTAAATATTTTTAATAGTAAGTCTAAGATAATTTCATTGGAGGCTTCTGGTGAGGTGGGAAGGAGCTTATCTTGTAGAACTACCATCGTCCCTGAATTTAGCAAGCAGCAAACTAACAAGTTTATTAGGACACAGACGGATGGTAAGACTGCGGTTGATGTTTATGGAAATCCTAATACACAGACAAGGATAACTCAAATCATGCCAACTGATAAGGTTTTCAAAACAGCATACAAAGAGAAAGGAACTCTTGTATCAGCCGAACAGTATAAACCTTCTAGAAAGAAGACTGGTCTTCGATTGCTGAAGGAAATTATTACTGAGTTAGATTCCAATTACTTACTTGGGCTTAATGGTATTGGAAAATCTCTAACTGAGTTTGATGTTTTTAGCAGATTAACTTTACAACAATTTAACTTACTTTCTAGATTAGAGAGCTTTAGCATAGTTAAAAATTCCATTAGGAATGGTCTCGTAGCAGATGTTAAAGTAATCCCTCCCATTAATCGAGCAGATTCTAGGATTAGCTTCCAGAAGACACTGCTTGTCAGGAGACGCAAGGGGGCTTCCGCTGATACCTTTGCGTCTGTGAAGGCAACTAAGAGTGAGGAAACTATTGTCCCTCCGACAACTACGGGTGATTCTGGCTTCGGACCAGTTCCAGGATGAGCAACCAGCTATTTTTAAAATAAAATGAAACAATTTGGCTTAGAAGGCTAGATAATTGTAGAGATTAAAATCTTAACTATTTTTGAGAGATAATGATATGGATCATATGAAATTAAGTGACGAACTTCGTCAACAATTAATGGAGTCTGCCGCATGGGGCAAGGCTGGAATTAGCCCTCGTCTTGACGAGTCCCAGAGTGAGACTGAAGAGTACGAAGAAACCGAAGAGGTAGTCAACGAGGCTGCTCATGTTTGTCCCCTTTGCGTGTCTGAGCTTTCCGAAGCTATTGACGAAGAGCGTATCCTGGAGCATCTGAATGTTGTGGTGGGTCTTGTTGACCGTTTAAGCCAACTGAATGAAGGTGATGAGGATGTGGAAACGGTGATTGATGAGACTATTCAAGAGCTTCTTTTTCAAGACCTAGATGAGGAGTGATCACCATGGATAGTATTAGCGATTTCGCAGAAAATCTAATTCTAAATCAGGTGAACAGCATTAAGGAAGGTAAGGAATTACCCCCCAATGTTGAAAGTAATGGACTAACTCCTGCTGGACGAGATATTTCTAAAGTTAAAGTTCCCGATTCTTTCATGACGGAACTTTTAGGAGAAGCATACCATCCCCAGGACACCCCTACTGTTAAGGAAATTCCCGAACTTGTTTGGACTGATCCTGAAGAGTCTGAGGAACCTAAAGCTCCACAGTCATTAACGGAAGAGACGGCACAACAACTTGTTCCTTTGCTGGAAGAGGTTAAGAGTCTTCTTAAAGAGATGTGTACTGCTGGCATGATGGGTGTTAACATGGGTGGACCTGCAAAGGATGATGAGTCTTGGGATAAGGTTGAGAAAGGTAATGGGTATAAAACTCCTAAGACTTCTAAGACTTCCCGAAAGGATGTCTTGAAGACTGCTATTAATGCAAAACTTAGAAACCGCAGATGAAACTAACTGAAGTAATTACTTGCCTAACCGAAGGAACTAGTGGAAGAGGCTCAAGCGAGGGTAGGAAAGCCTATACCTCTAAATCTGCCACTAAGGATGACAAGAAGAAGTCCTTCAAAGGAAGAGTAAAAACTTACGCTAGTATTAAGTCTGCTTTGTCAGATGGCTCATTCGGTCAGATTTTTTCAACTAAAGCGGCAGGTAGATTGTATGTAATTTCCAAAGGGAAGTGGGGGAAGAAGAGTGGGAGAGGCAAGATTGCTAAAGGGTTTACTCCTGGCAGTTCTACCCCTTCCTCAAAATGGTCTAGCGTTAAGAAACACGCATCTAGAACTTTACTCAGATACGGAAAGGGCTCCGACAAATTAGCTCAAAAATATGGAAGCAGGACTATCAAAGCCAGTCGAGGAATCGGTGGCAAGGATGGGAGAGCGGATAAGGGAGACAAATAATATGCAATTACTACAAGATACTTTTATCATCGAACAACTTCAAGTTATAAATGAAGGTAAGTCTGATGGCCCTACAAGAATTCGTGGGGTCTTTGGTCGTTGTAATGAGAAGAACAACAACGGAAGGATTTACCCCACAGCGGTACTAGAGAGCCAACTTGAAAAAGTTAAGCCCCTTATCCTTGAGAGAAGACTTTGTGGTGAGCTTGACCATCCCCAGAATGATACGGTTAAGTTGTCCAATGCCTCTCACCTAGTTACTAAGCTGGAGATGAAAGGTGATGATCTTATTGGTGAGGCTGAAATCCTTAAAACTCCCGCAGGACTTACTGCTAAAGCCTTGATAGAGGGTGGGGTGAAGATTGGTATTTCCTCTAGAGGAATGGGTACTCTCTCTGAGGATCATAACGGAGACAAGATTGTGAACGAAGATTTCCGTCTTGTAACTTTTGACCTCGTTGCAGACCCCTCAACTAGAGGAGCTTTCCCTGGCTTGTCTGAGTCTACTGAGTCTAAGTTTGTTCGTGAGTCTCAGTCCAAGCTTACAAAAGAAAGCAACTTCATTACTATGCTTAACTCTAAACTGCGTACTGCTTATGATCCTTGGATTGAAGAAGCTAAGACCAAGAAAAAGCTTACCAAGAAGCAGAGAGAGAAGATGGATGTCGAACCTGATGGTGGAGACGGTGATATTGATGCAAAGGATTTAACAAGACTTCGTGCAGGACATGATAAGTTTGAGGAAGCTATGGAATTGGTTAGGGCTGATGGTCACTGGTATATGATCGCTGAAGCTATTTTAGAAACCTATTCGGAGATTACAAAGAAAGAGAAAGCAGATAGCACAAACAAGAAGACATTGAAGCAATTACGAATTATTCGTAGAGAGCAGCTTAGAGCTAATTATAGTGGGCTTGGGGCTCCCATTCCTGGTAGACGCAGAAATAAGAATAAGGAAAAGGAGGCGAAGCAAAATAGAAGGCAGCAGGATCAGGAGCAGATAGCTGCTGGAACTACTTATAAGCAAATTGGTAATATTCTTATGGAGGCGTATGAGGATAATCAAAAAGAAGATGATGCAGAGAATGCAGCGAAAGCAGCGGCTACGGCTCTCAAAGCTCCTAAACCGCGTAGAGGTTCTGGAAGAGAAGGTGCGTTTGCTCGTTCGCTTCGACATAGATCAGAGATTAGACAGCAAAAAAGGGTGAGAGATACTGATCGGGAAGCCGATAAATTCGATAGTTCAAACAGAAGACATCAAACATCCCAAGATGCTATTTCACAAGCAAATACTCAAGTAACAACTGATGCAATTGGACAAAAAGGTTCTCTTGCGAAAGAAGTTAGGGCTGCAAAAGACGCTACTACGCTGAAGAGAGTTCAGCATCAACAACATAACAGACAGGTGAGGCAACGGGACAAGATTTCGAGTGCTGCACCTGGGAGTTCTAGGAGCCAAGGTCTTGGTGGGTCTGCAAGGGAGAAGGCTACTGACCTAGCTGGTGGGATTTCCAAGCTTCCTGGTAGGTTGAAGAGGCTTCCTGGTAAAGTTATTGATAAAGCAGTTGAGGTTTCGGATACTGCAACGAAGGCAAAGATAGTTAATCAGCGGGGCAGAGTTCAAAGGGAAAGAGCGAGGAAGAGTAATGCTGATGCGAAAAAAGCTAGTGGTCCAGGGAATGCTCCCAAGCCCGAGGCTTCTACTACGCCTGATAAGGTTACTGGCCCCAGCCAAGGGCACGAAGGGCGTGGTAAGCCGAGAGGTGAAAGCCCTAGCCGACCCCCCGTGCGTAAATCTAGAGGTCCAGGGAATGCTCCCAAGCCTAGAGATATAAAAGCTCAGGATGATCGCAGAACGGCCCAAGCAGGAGGAAGCAAAAAAGCAAAACGAGAGGCAGAAATTGCTGCTCATAAAGACAGGGTTGCTGGAAAACCCGCACCCGCAGGAGAGAGATGGAAGGATCAGGGTCCTACAAGTAAATCAGGAACGAATATTAACCCCAATCTTCAACGAAGACTTAATATGGTCCAAAGTAAAAAAGCACAGAGCAAACAAAATCTAGCTACTTCACGAAAACGATTGCAAGCTACAGGAAAGCTGGGTCGTACAGGTGAAGGTGGTGACATCTCGGCATCCAGGGCTTACAAGCAAATCGGTTCTATGCTTGCTGAGATGTTCGGTCTTAATGAGAAATTACTCCATACTATGGGGGATAAGGAAACGCAAGAGATGAGGCGCAAGTATAGATTAGATCAACAAGGTAAAGCTCCTCAGAATAGAGTTATGGCTGGAAAAAGTGCCGCACAGAAGGCTACCCTAAACAAAGAACTGGATACTAAAATTGTTCAGAGTGGTGGAGATCGTAAAATTAAGGTCTAACACCTACATTTTTTAAAAAAAAACATATTATTTAGTCTTAAATAATACATACAATAACCTAGGAGATTTTTACTTATGAGTAATGTGAAGAATATCGCTGATATTTTACCTGAAGGACTTGATGAATCCACTGTCGAAGCTATCTTTGGCATGGTGGATTCTGCTATTAATGAACAAGTTTCTGATAAAATCAGCCTACTTGAAGCTAAGGTAAATGCTTACCTTAGAACTAAAGTGGATCAATTAAAAGACCAAGCTATTTCTGAGCTTAGTGAGGAGAGTGAAGTGTTCCGTAACGCTAGACTTTTCGAATCAGTAAGAACTTTGATGGCCCTGGAATTAACCAGTGATGACGAAGACTCTGCTCTTTCTGAGATGACGAACCAACAAGGTGAGCTTCAGGAAGAGTTTGATGTTTTAACGGATCAAGTTAACCAACTTGTTCGTGAGAACGAAAGACTTCAAAGCACTGTTAAAGTTCTAGATACTAAGGTTTCTGTTACTGAAAGTACAGTACAAGATCTTGAAGGCCAGAGAGGTCAACTTCTTGAAGAAGTTGAAAACTTGGAAGCTGCTTCGGAAGAGAAATTTCTCTCCTCTGAGCGAGCGATTGTTGTCTCATCTGCGGATAAAGAGATTAACGAAGAAAGAACTCAATATAAAAATGAGTTCTTAAATGATGAGGTCATGAAGTTCATGCCCTTCAACTCCCAATCTTAATAGGATTATACAATTATGGATATTATGCATCAAACCGATGGTCAGCTTGTCCAGAAGTGGGAGCCCGTGCTTGAAGGTATTGACAACGATTATACCCGCCGAGTTACTGCTCAACTTCTAGAAAACCAAGCGAAAGCTATCATTGACGAAAAATTTAGAAACATTGACGAAGCAATCTCTGCCGCTGCTACCACTACTGGTCAGCTTGGAACTTTTCAAAAGTTTGCCTTTCCCCTTGTTCGTAGGGTCTACCCTAAACTCTTAGCCAACAGTCTTGTTGGTGTTCAACCCATGCAGGGTCCTGTGTCACAGGTCTTCTATCTGGGTAACTCTCGCGCTCGTAATGGTGGTGCTACTGCTGCTAACAGCCAAGCTGTTTTCAGTAAGTTCAACCTGACCTACGCTGGCAATGTGGCTTCGGCCATCGGCTCCCAAGCGGCAGGAAACCTTACTGTTGGAACGGGTCCTGTCATTGGTACGGGTACATTCAAAACTGATCTTGGCACCCATACTGGTGCTGGTCTTGATGGTGATGATGCTCAAAATGGATTCGATACTTCTAGTCTTATCGCTGCGGCTTCTGGGCAGGGTGATGGGGGCCTTGGGGTCGAACAATTTCTAGGTGCTGGTGCTGCTTCTGGTACGATGGGTGGTCGCATCGCTGCTTGGCCTAACTCCGACTTCGTTGGAGGCTACAACCTGTCTGGTGGTGAGCGTCTGACTGGAACGGCCATCCCTGAGATGACCTTCCATATCGAGCAGGAAGCCGTTGTGGCTCAGACTCGTAAGATGA
>Ga0233413_10000742_pt1 | contig 15097 bp, 31 predicted proteins | sample Na_anoxic_6_MG_FD_189019 | JGI IMG/M metagenome (GOLD analysis project Ga0233413, IMG submission 189019) | Seawater microbial communities from Saanich Inlet, British Columbia, Canada - Na_anoxic_6_MG | ecosystem: Environmental > Aquatic > Marine > Inlet | place: Canada: British Columbia... | reverse complement strand
ATATTCAATAATATTAATAGTTATTAGCGCTTTTATAATAAACACAAAGCCTAATGATATAAATAATATTAACTTAATTGCATTTTTATGCATATTATCAATTTATTATTTTTATTATTTATATTAACGATGTTTTATTATTATATAGCATTTGTCTTATTTGCAATTGGAGCAAGTCTTGGTCTTTTAGATGCTTTGTATTTAGAAGAGATGATAACTTTTTATATGTTATCAATATTATTGGTTATGACTGACATTGGATTGACTAAAAAAATAGACAATAATGTTTTTGTTACAAAGGAAAAGAAAAAAGCTAAAAAAAAGTTATTCCTAAACAGAAAGATATAAATGCTGAAATAGAAATATTATTACAAAAAATTGATGAGGCTTTAAAAAAAGAAGATTATCTATTAGCTGCAAAGATAAAAGGCCAAATTGATAAATTAAAAAATAAAGGAAATTAATCAAAATCTCCTGGATCCCATAATTCTATTGTTCCATCATCTTCATCTTCTTCATCATCTTCTTCATCATTAAATGTAAATGTCCAACTAGGATCAATTTTATTTATTAAATATATTAGACAAATCCAGTGTTTATCAGATAATGAAAATATTAAATCTGTTCCAAATAAAAATATAGATCCATCTTCTGCAAATTTAGGAAATTCTCCTATTAGATAATTAAATAATTCTTTTTTTGCATTTTTTAAAGCTATATCCATTCCATCTTTAGTAGAAGTAAATTCAATATCTTTTTTATTAAATCCATTTACAATTATATTTGCTAATATTTCAAATTTTTCTAAATCAACCTCACCACATTTTGATTTTTGTATATGGCTTGTAACACCCATTAGGCTTTTTTCGTCTGGGTCAAGATGCTGAGTATTGCCTTGTTGCACAAAACTATCAAAGCTATCATCCCAATCTTCTTCATATGGATCATCACTCTCTCCTCCAGAAGTAAGATACTCCCATTCAGCATAAGACATATGCGTTGCTGGATCTCTCCCTTCTCCTTTTAATTTATTATATAAGTCTAATACTTTATCCATTGACTTACCTTCATTAATCAGACTAAATCTTTTTATTCGAAACATACGATTTTATTTTTTATTATTTATTTAGTATAGTTTAAAATATAATAAACTTTTTTTAAACAAAATTAACTATAATGAAAAATCATGATGGAGCCGCACTAATGGCTAAAATGAAAACAGTGTTAGAAACTAAAAGAAAACATAAGAAGGGCTATACTAGAAGTACAACTCGATGGTCTAAAGATGATTTACTACTTTTGCATTTGCACGTTGCTCGAGTAACAAAAAAACAAATTAAAGAAATGGGAGGAATTGCAAAATATATTGGAAGTTGTGCACCACTTAGAATAAAGTTCCCGTCTAACACGATTTACAATAAATGGTCAAACCTTAGATGTAAAGGAGAATCTAAAATGGCAATTAAACTAAATGATTACTTGCACAAAATTAATTCAGGATTAACGGATGTTACAAATCCATATTCTAAAAATCTTGAAAAATATGCTGATTTAAAAACGCCGCTATTATTAAAAGAAACAATTACTGTTTCCAAACCAGAAAAGAAGCCACCTGTAAATAAACCAACAGCCGTTGTTGTTAATTCTCCTATAAAAAATATAGTTTCTCAAAAAGCTAATAGGAATTCAACAATTCTTAATTTCTTATCTGTATTATTTAGCAATGATAGTGTCTTTGCTGAAATTGAAATAGAAGGACTTTCTGAAACTTCTGATGGGATTACAATAGGTAAAATTTCATTCAGAAAATAATTTACATAAAATAAAAGCTACTTAGTTATATGGTTATTTAAATAAAACCAACTAAGTAGCTTTTTTAAAAATAAAATAATGAGCAGAAAATTAACAATTGGAACTAATCCAAAGACTAAAGAAATAGTTGATGTTGCATATGGATATGACTGTGTTCCTGGGTTGCCAGAAGGTTATTTTTTTCAAGTTTTTTCAAGAAATAAAAAAGAAATTGAAAATTGTCCAAGCGGAGAAGGTATTTTAGTAAATGAAGGCTTTGTAACAGGTATTTCAAAAGGAAGATTAAATGAATTATTTAAAAAATGGTCAGCAGTTACGTAATATATAATTAAAAGTGATTAGCTTATATGAATAACCTAGATCTTGAAAAATTAATATCTTCGTATCTAACATATAAATATGAAGATTTGATTAAACCAATAAAGATATCACACATTGATATAAATACAACGGTTTGTCAAGTATTATATTGTGATGCTGAAGATACTGAAGTAAAAAACGAATTAATAAGTATTTTTGAAGTAACCGCCTTTGTTTTTTCACAAATTAATTCACTTAAAATAACAAAAGATGACTGAAGATGAAATAATAAAAGCTGGATTTATAAAAACTTCTGAACATGGTATTGAATGTACAGATTCTGAAGAAAATAAATGGCATGAAGATCCATATCATTATTATACATATCAGATTGCATTTGGTTTGGAGTTTATAACAAGTGCAAGCGATGAAGTATTAAATGAAAATGAGTGGTATATTGAAGTTTTCAATACTAGTCCAACTTTTCGTTTTACTGACATTTCTGAATTTAATAAACTAATCGGTTTACTTAAGCCTTCAATAGTTAAGAAAACAGAAGAAGTAATAATGCAAGAACAAAAAAATAAAATTTATGAACATGTTCATGAATATTCAACAGTTGATAAATATGGCTTCACTAAAAAAGAATTTGAAGAAATTATTGCACTGTATCCAAAAATAAATATGGATAAAGTAAAAGATGCTATGATGGGAAATACGTGTAAAGTAAATAGAGAAAATCAAATAATTTATTATCATCGAGATGTTTTTCTTGCAATAGTCTGTGGAGTTCAAAACAGAAATCTAAAAGTCGGCGAATGGGATTAAGAAAAAATACTAAAACTCATAATGAAATGTTTACTATTACTATTAACAATTATTTTATGTATACAGTGCAATAATAAAAAAAAGAAAAATATAAATTGGTTTGAAACTGCAAGTTGTATTGAATTAGAAGATAGCCTTGTTTGGGAAACCTACAAAAAAAGAGCAGATATATATTTACAAAGATTTGATGGCACACCAATTACTGGTAAAATCCTAATGTTATGTGCAAGAGAAGCATATAGCAAGTATGGAGTCTTCATACCAGTTGAATTTACACTAGCACAAGCACAAATGGAATCAGGAATGGGTAGAAAGGGCAGAAGCCCTAGAACTAATCCATGTAATATTGGGGAATATTCAGATAAAACAGTATTAAGATATACTTCTACTTATGATGGAATGAGAGCTTACTATAAATTTATTTGTGTTAATTATCTAAATTATGGAAAACGCACTATTTATGATCTATTTGATAATTTTGTAGATCGTAGAGGATATAAGTATGCTGCTAGTAAAACATACGGTGAACGTATGGAACGACAATATGTTTTTATAATAAGATTTATTAACGAAAATGAAAACCTATAAAATGTTTAACATTACTAAGAATGATTATCATGTTTATTACACAGGTGGAGATACAATATATCTTAATGGTGTACCCCATAATGTTCCTAAAAAAGTTAGAGGATCTTTTCCATATTTAACATTCATTGATGGAGAAGTTTTTATTAATGGTTATGTATATAATGAGTCAACAAAGACTTGGCATATGGCAACATCAAAAACAATAATAACAATTGTTTCTATCATTTTATTTGTTATATTTATGTTTGCATTATTTAGTTTTATTTAAAAATTTAGTATAATATTAATATGACAAATACACTAAAAGATATTTCTAAATTAGTTGATGAGTGTCGACTTATTTTAGAAGAAAAAGGAGACTGTTGTCCAGTTTTAGTATCATATGAAAAGTCTAAATATACTTTAGATAAAACTGAAATAATAAAACTTGCACAAACGCTATATGAAGTTGATTGTTATCTTGAACAAATAAAAGAATATTTAAATAACAAAAATACATTATCAACACGGCTAATGCGTAAATGTAATAAGCTAAAAAAATAAAAATAACATGGACCTTTTAAATCAAAGACTACGAAGAGACATACCTGAAATACTAAATAATGGTACTACGATTAAAAAAGGAGTACTTTCTGGATACTCAATTGATTTAATCGATAATCCATTAACCTACACATCTTATTGCTACTATAATGAATCTAAGAGAGATAGCGATTTTGATGAACTCGAAAAAATTATTGACAATAGTGCTAATCATCTGGAAAACAAAAAACTCTAATTAAAACTTACGAATTAGTAAATTTGGCATATTTTGTAATACTTTTAGATCTTCTGGTAGAATTTGATCATGTCTTGCTATTTTCAAAAATGTTAAATTCTTAAGGTTTTTTATTGATGGCAGTTTATCAATATTTGCATTAATCTGTAACTCTTCTAAGTTTTTAAGATTTCCTATTTCTGGCAATTTTTCTAAAATCGTCCAAGATATGTCTAGCTTTTTAAGATTCTCAAGTTGTCCAATTTCAATAGGAAGTTTTTTAAAAAAATAATTTTCCTTTAAGCTTAGATTTTCAAGATTTTTAAGTTCACCTATTTCTTTAGGAAGCTCTTTTAAATTATTATTATATAAATCTAAATATTTAAGTTTAGTGAGATTACCTATTTCTGGAGGCAATTCTGTTAATTGATTATTAGTTAACTCTAATATTATTAAATCAGTAAAAACCTTAAAAATTTCTGGAATTATTTTAGTTAATTTTCTTCGATTGTATGATAAACTAAGCAAAGCAATATTATTAATATTATTATACATAGTTATATAGCTTTTAAAATATGCATTACGTGCTCTATATTTTAATTCCTCTGAATAAACATCCCATTCTTCTAAATTAACAATAAAATTATATGCTTTTATTTCATCATAAAACCCAAACTCAATAAAGTCTTCTACTGCAATACCTTCGTTATTTAGACCAGCTTCTGCCAGCCCATTGTCATACTCAAGATCACTAGCAATAAGATTTTTATAAAACCTTACGTCTTTTTCTGAAAGCTTTTTGAGATTACTTAATGAATCAGGAAAAAGATTAAGATCATCTCCAAAGTCATCTCCAAAGTCATCTAAGTCATCTAAGTCATCTAAGTTAAGCTGTTCGTTTATAAATTGTTTAAAGGACTTCATACTATCTTGTTATTTTTTACAATTCGATTAATTTAGCTATGCCACCTTGTATCATTGTCGGAGTAATCTATTTTGCAGTCTGGTAGCTTTTGCATTATAGTATTAAGTATTACTTTTATTTGTTCATGTGAAATATTATTATTCGATATATATATATCATACAAATTTCTAAGCTTTGAAATCTCCTTTGGTAGTGTTTTTAGTTTATTGTTAGCGAAATAAAGTCTATTAAGTTTTCGAAGATTTCCAATCTCTTTAGGTATTTCTTCTAGTTGATTTTTAGTTAAGGTTAAATTATTAAGGCGTAACAGTTTTCCAATTTCTTTAGGAAGCTTTTTTAATTGATTATTTTCTAAATATAAACGTATAAGTCTTTTAAGTTTTCCAATTTCTTTAGGAAGCTCTTTTAATTGATTATCTTCTAATCTTAATATTTCAAGATTTTGTAATTGTCCAATCTCTTTAGGAATCTTTTCTAATTGATTACGTGCCATAATTAACTCTTCAAGATTTTGTAATTGTCCAATCTCTTTAGGAATCTTTTCTAATTGATTATGTGTCACAACTAACTTTTTAAGATTTTGAAGCTGTCCAATCTCTTTAGGAAGTTCTTTTAAGTTATTATCATATAACTCTAAAATTTTAAGCTTTTTAAGTTGTCCTATCCATCTTGGTAATTTAGTTAAGTTACAATAATTTAATTTTAAAATCTCTAGGTTTTGAAGTGTTGAAATATATTCAGGTAATATAATCTCTCTATATTCAGATTTTAATTGTAAACGACTAAGGTTTATAATTTTAGAGACTGCTCCATAATATGCAGTAGGGCCTGAAACTCTAATTTTTCCAAATTTTTTAAATTTTGTTTTTAATAATTTAAAAAAATCAAGAAGGCCTGGCCACTTTGACTCAATAAAGTCGTTTAGTGCAATACCTTCGTTATTTAGACCAGCTTCTGCCAGCCCATTGTCATACTCAAGATCACTAGCAATAAGATTTTTATAAAAAAGTATGTCTTTTTCTGAAAGCTTTTTGAGATTACTTAGTGAATCAGGAAAAATATTAAAGTCATCTCCAAAGTCATCTAAGTCATCTAAGTCATCAAAGCTAAGTTGTTCGTTTATAAATTGTTTAAAGGATTTCATAATTTAAGATGTTATTAGAGTATTTGGTAAATTTTGTTGCATTTCTTGAATTTGTTCTACTTTTAAACTATTGTCATTAAAATATAAAAAATTTAAATTATCTGAAAGAGAATATAAAACCTCAGGTATTTCACTAAAGTTATTACCTACTAAATTTAACTTATATAATAATTTTAAGTTAGAAAAACTTTCTGGTAACTTTGTTAGTTTATTATTATTAATGAATAATACTTCAGTGTTTGTTAAATAACCAATTGTTTTTGGTATTTTTAATAAGTCTTTGCCAGAAACACTCCAAGATTTTCTATTTATAATATACAATAATTTATGTTTAACTTTGCTTTCTTTATCATCTAACAATATTGATTGTCTTTGTAAAAAACGAGTTTGTCTTTCGTTTAAGCCTATGAATGTAAATATATCATAATAAATTTCTTCAATTAATGCATCAATATCAATGTTTTGACCATGTCCTAACATATATGCTAAATCAATCTGTTCAATATCTCCAGATGTTAATAAATCTATTAATAAACTAATATCAATATTCTCATTGATGTTTTTAATTAAACCCATAGTTAATAATATTTAATTTCACCATCTTCATCATATAGATCATCATCACTCCACAAATGATCAATTCCTTTTGGTGGATATCCACTAAAATAAAGCTCAGAATCAAATGTAGTATTCGTTAAGTTAGCATCATAAAAGATAGTTTCCATTAACTTAGCACCTGTTAAATCAGCATTAGTTAAATCAGCATAACTTAAATCAGCATTACTTAAGTCAACATTACTTAAGTCAGCATTAGTTAAATCAGCTCCACGAAAGTCAGTATTTTCACACTCGGACCCGCTTAAATCAGCATTACTTAAATCAGCATTACTTAAATCAGACTCATATAAAGAAGTATTAGATAGATTCGCGTTACTTAAATTGGCTTCACTTAAATCAACACCTCTTAAAGTAGCTTTACAAAAATCAATTCCTTTTAAATTAGCATTACTTAAATCAATCTTTTTTGATGTAGTGTGATAGTCATGTGAAAAAACATTATTTATAATTTTCCAAATTTCTAAATTATGCTTAATACTTAGTTTAACTGCAAATTCAACACTATTTTTGTCTTTAGTTTTAATTAACACAAGTATAATATACATGGCGCGAATAGTCTCAGTATCATAGTTACCTACTTCCTTCGTACCGAATTCTAACGTAATTTGTTTTTTAATAAAGTCGTCTAGTGCAATACCTTCGCTATTTAGACCAGCTTCCGCCAGCCCATTGTCATATTCAAGATCACTAGTAATGAGATTTTTATAAAAAAGTATGTCTTTTTCTGAAAGTTTCTCAAGATTACTTAGTGAATCAGGAAAAAGATTAAGGTCATCTCCAAAGTCTTCAAAGTCATCTAAGTCATCAAAGCTAAGCTGTTCGTTTATAAATTGTTTAAAGGATTTCATAATTTTTATTTTTATCTATCTATTATCTATAAATACTTTATTATTTATTCTACTTTTAGTATAATTATATTAATAAAAAATAAAAATATGGAAATACCAAAATATGCACTCGTTCGTTTACATAATTCTATTGGATTATACTTAAAGGAGGAGTTCGAGAATATTGGTCACAGGGGTGGATTTCGAAGGGCCCATCAATATAATCATGAGCCCGATTGCGGTGTAATGATTTACATAATACCCCTATCATTAAAAGATAATGGTATGTATTTTTATATGGACAGTACATCTCTTTCACGCAATAGACACTTCTATCCATTTAATAATCGTGGTGTAGAAAAGACGTATGAATATATCAAAGAACACATACAGGTTTTGTCAACAAGCATTGTAAAGCAATCTGCTCAAATGGAAAATTTTTTGGAGAAGGAATATGTCCCGAATCAATTCCTAAATGAGGAAGCAATGAGCATTTATAATCAAATACTTTTAAAATGTTTAATAGAATAACAAATATGAAACGACTTGATTTAGAAAGACTGTATAGCAATAAAAAAGATATAGAAAAAATAATAAATTTAGCATTTCCACAACGTAAAAATTATTTTACTGAAGAAATGCATAAAAGTGCTAGATATGTCACAAATGAAATTCGGAATTTAGGTTTAGTAAGACAAAATGAAGAACTTCAGTTTGACTTAGGTGCTGACTTTGGACTAATCTTTGGGATTAGTGAAAATGGTTTTGTCGTATATAAAAATTGGGGTGATTGTAAATTTCTATTTGAAAATCCATTGGAGATATATCAAATACTTTTAAAATATTTAATAGAATGACAAGTAATAATATAACAATTGATGAATTAACATTGTTTTGTGCAGTTAGATACACATTAGGTAGAAAAACATATATTGTTAGTCATATCGTTGATGAAGTTTTAAAAAATTGGGATAAACTATCTGATGGTTTTAAACGGCAATTAATTAAAGAAATTAAACAATATAAAAAAGAACATTCTAATATTGGAATGGAGTGTGATGAACAAACCTGGCAAAAAATAATTGATAAATATGAAATGGACAGATAATGATATGGTTCAGTTTGCAAAAATTTGCAGTCAAGGATCGTACGGAGATTACAGAGGTTGTAAGTCTTCTAAACAGAAATTACAAAGATATAAAGAATTACAACAAACTAATGTTGATATTGAATTACAAAAATCTGTACATGATGATATACTTGTAAAGATTAATTCAAATAGCTGTAAACCTAAAGTTTGTAGAATTGTTGTTGATAAAAAAGAGTGTATTGAAGAATTATTATTAAAGTTAGGTTATGATAAACGCAGCGGAAGCGCAGCATATTCAGAAAGACTTAAAACAATAGTAATTATTCCTGCTAAAAAATGGTATTGGTATGATACTGATATTCCTCGTGGATATAGTATGAGACACATTTAAAGTAAAAATATACTATTGTAGCTTAAATAAACTAAAATAGTACTTAATAAACTAAAATAGTACTTAGATTAATTAAATAAATTAAAACTGTATTTTACACTTCGGTAAGGCAGATCGTAGAGAAGACCTTAGAAGTTTTTTACTAGCATGCTGTGACCAATAATGCTCGCTTAAATAATTGTTAAATAAAGATAGAGCTTCAAGATTTTTAAGCTGTTTAATCTCCTCAGGAAGTTTTATTAGTTTATTATTATTAAGAAATAAAATTTTAAGCTCTTTAAGCTGACCAATCTCTTTTGGTAGCTCTATTAAGTTATTATAACTTAGATGTAACTCAGTAAGACTTTGAAGTTGTCCAATCTCCTTAGGAAGCTCTTTTAATTTATTATTTCTTAGGCCTAATATTTTAAGGTTGTATAATTGTCCAATCTCCTTAGGAAGCTCTTTTATTTCATTATCGCTTAATATTAATCTTTCAAGGCTCTGTAGCTGACCTATCTCTTTAGGTAGTCGCCTTATCTGTCTATTCGCAAGTCGCCGAATTTTAAGATTTTGTAATTCAATAATTGCTTCAAAAATATCAGAAGTTCTAATATTTGTTAATATAAGTATTTTAGTGTACTTTCTAAACAAAGCTAATTCTAATTGACCAAATAGCTGTTGGCCCTTAGCTACTTCAATCGCCAACTCAACATCTCCACTTTCTACTAATTCGATTAATAATTTAATTTTATCATCTTTAGATTCATTAATAAATTTTATAAAAGACTTCATACATTACATTTTATTTATTTATTTTAGTATAGTTATACTATATAATATTTATTTAATTGAAACTAAAATTGCTTATGGAATTCATAAAAATAGAACAAGCAAAAGCATTATCATTATTAGGTTTTAGTGAATCGTGCATTGGTGGTTTTGATGATAGATCTAATGAATTATATATTAGCTATAATAGTTATGATGGTGAGTGTTTTAATCGTGAACATTATTTATTGGCTCCGACATATGCTCAAGCTTTCAAATGGTTTAGGGAAAAGCATGATTTGGATGTTAATATAATTGCAAGTTGGGCAGATGATAATAGAATATATGAAGCTGAAATATTGAAAGATTCTAAAGAGATTAAAGTTACATTAGAATATCAATCAATTTTTGGAACATACTCATTAATATATGAAGAAGCAGAATTAATATGTCTTAAAAAACTAATAGAAATTGTAAAAAATGATAAGTAAAAAGCAAAAAGCTATTTCATTTTTTGAAAACGAAGAATATAAAAAGGCTTTTAAAATATTTAAGACCTTTAAATTAGAATTTAACAAAGATGAAAATAGAATACTTGATCTTACTTATGAGATATTAGCTGGACGTGGGAGGTTTTATGAAAATATAGGAATAGATTGTAATGAAATGTGTAGATTAGGATTTCAATTAATTTGTGAAAAATATAACTTAAATAAAAACAAAGATGAGTAAGAAGAAACCAATAAAAACGGAATGGAATCAAGATGATAGACGAGATTTATCTGATATGACCAAAGAGGAAATAAAAGAATTTAGTGAAAAACTAATAGATGCTTTTGTAAAAGCATATAAGATACCTAAAAAGTATTTTGACCCAAACCAAAACAAAGATGATGAAAAATGAATTTGTACCACATAAAGAAGCAATTGCTCTAAAGGAATTAGGGTTTAATGAGAAATGCATAGTTTGTTATTTTGAAGGTGAACTTCGATTAACAACAGCCGTTCCATATTTGATTTATGAATTGGAGGATAATTCTTGGAGAAGAAATAGTGATTTTACTAACTCAGTTACAGCACCGCTGTATCAGCAGGTATTTAGATGGTTTAGAGAAAAGCACGGTTTTAATTCTTATATTATTGAGTCTGTTAAAGGTAAATATTATTTCAATATAGCAAAGTGGAATGATAGATCATTTATATCTCCTGATTTATCTAAGACATATGACAAAGCTAGATATAAATGTTTAAAAAAGTTAATAGAGTACGGGGTAAATAATCTATTGATTAATAAATAAATATAAGTATAGATAACACTTAAAAAAAATGGACAACAATAATATAAAATTAAGACATAAAATAATAATTAAATTTATCAGTAATGAATTAGGCGGTATGGTAAAACTATTGGATTATTTAATTTCTGAATTAAAAAAACGTGGTTATGGTGAAATAAGTAAAAGATCTTTGGAATATGATGTAGAATATCTAAGAAAAACATATAATATTAGAATGAAAAATAAGAGTTATTATTTTGTGTCAGAAGAAGAAAAAGAAGAAGCGTTATCAGCGTATGGGATCTTAGCTGATTCTGAAAAAGAAATAGTAAAGCAGTTAATGGAAATGATAAGAATAAATTCGCCAAAATCATTTTCTAGTAACATTAATACTGTACTTCAAAATAATTTCTTATTAGATTAAATGAAAGCGTTAACCTTAAAAGAAAGAGAAGTATTGTGTTCTCATAGAGGAGCAACTTGGGATTTGCCATTCACACACAAAGTGGCAAATAAGTGGAACATACCTAAATATAAAAACAAACTAACACAAGCACAAATAGATATTTTAAACCAAAATAAAATTATAAATGAAGGTGGAATTAATGGTTTAGGAAAAGGTCAGGTAGATATAACTGATAAAGACTTCCTTTTTCTAAAAGAACAAATCTGTCTTGAATCAAATAAACAAATTGCAATGAGTGAGTGTAGTTGTAAATCTCCTACATTACAAAAAGATACAAAACAGTGTGGCCACTGTAAATTATATATTGGTAGGATTAAATATATCTTATTAACAAATAAATCTGAAAAATAATGAATAAAAAAAAATCAGTAAATATGTTAAATTTCAAGAAGTTTTGCGATAAAAATAAATTATTTGAATCATCAGATAAGTGGCTATCAATATTACAAAAGAGTTATGAAGATTTTCAATATAGTGAAAATTATTTTAATAATCCAGATAATGATTGGTTAGATAGTGAAAAATGGTGGATCTTTGAAAAGCCTATACATATACTAATGAAAGAATTAGGGATATTAGAAGTATTTGACGGAATTGTTAAATATGCAGAATCACATAATTTTAATCAAAAAGATATGTTAATAGAGCATTATATGATGAATGATTTCACAGTAGGGTGGAAAGATGCATTCGAAGTTGAAAAAACTATTGAAGCGCGACAAAATATGTCTTTCAGTTTTGAAGCAATCTTTAGTTATCCACCCGATGAAAATAATGTTAAAGCTATAACAAGTGATCAACTAAAACATTATACTGCATATAATAGACAACCTTCTTCCGATATAGATAATTATGTTGCAGCATCGTTTGACGGACACCCTAATAAAAAAGAAATGAAATGGGAACTTCGAAATATGGCTGATGTCGCCGATATGATGATGGACTTATATGATATTGGAGATCTGGGTCCTAGGTTATAACTAAAAAAGGATTTCATATATTGCATTTTATTTATTTAAAACCCAATTATAAAGCAATGATGAGTGAAAAAAAAGAAGAACCGGTCATTAATAAATATGAAATCTATTCTAATCTTACTATTGAGGTCCGTACAATCATAGAGGCTTCTTCAGAAGAGGAGGCTTTGAAGATAGCTAAAGAACGAGGAGTAATTATCTGTTGGCACGGTACAGCAGACCATGACGCTGAAGATAACTGGGTCATGGTAAATGATTCACATGAGGTTAAACCATATATAAGTGATATTTTATAAAAAAACAAAAAAATGGAAATAGCGATGGATGCAAAGGAATGGTTTAATCAAAGTAAATACCTTTATGAATTAGATGAATATGATGAAGGCGGTTTTTTAGGAATAAACGAGGAGAAAGTAGCAGAAATGTTAGAGGAGTATCACCAATTTCAATTAACAAAAGCAAAATTTAAGGTGGTAATGCACCAAAATACTATTCAAGAGTTAAAAGAGGATGGACATTGTGAATTACAATTAAAGAAACCTTTGTATTTTAATACAATTAAAGAGGTTGTTGAATATTTTTATCCCTATTGTAGGGATAATTATATAGTAATACAAACTGACACAAACATAGATGCGTATCTATCGGAATTACACGGCACTGAAAAAAACTTATTATAATTAAAAATAAACAAAGATGGAAACAACTCCGCAAATGATGCTATACATAAATAAACGAATTGTATATACAGCATTACTTTTACAAGAATACGCATATCGGGAAATATTAGATAATCCTTTAATTAAAGGTGAAACTAAATACTTCATTTCCTCAAAACTAAAATACATTAAAAATCAGTTAATGCAAATTGAAAAGAATTCAGGTGCTACAAAAGATCAGGTAAAAGAGGGAGAAGATATTATATTAGATAATGTAAGTTTAATGGCCAGCATCATTGGTACAGTTTCAGTGGTACCTAACTCTCAAGTAGATTACATAGAACAAGAATTTACGAAAATATGTCTTAAGGCAGTAGAAAGACATGATGCTTCTGTTATTATAAAAACTGAATAAAGATGAGTACTACCTTTGGAATAAAAATTCCTTCTACTGGTAAAGAAGTAAAGATAGCCAGAAGAGTTGGAATCGGTAATAGTAAAGTTAAAGTGTTTTTTATTAATGATATTGCAGAATTATTACCTGACGATTTAGAAGTAATTGCATTAGATAATTCTAATCAAGGAATATTTACAATAAAAGATATTAAAGATTTAATTAAATTAAAGCAAAGATGAGTAAGAAAATATCATTTACTCTAGAAGAGTTGGAAAAAGAAATTAGACAAGCCTTCATACACGGTCAAGGTAATAAAGAAATGATGGAGGCTGGTTTAGAACGAGATGAGACTGAAGATTATGTTAATAGTAGAATGAGAATCTTATTAAACCAAAACAAAAAAGATGAGTAAAGACTACGGAGTAAGTTAATAGTCTTTTATATCGCATTTTGGTAACATATCTTTTAACCAACTTATGTCTCCTAACTTATTTCCACTTAACTCTAACTCATAAAGGTCTTGTAATTGTCCAATTTCCTTAGGAAGTTCCTTTAAGTTATTATTACCTAAATTTAAATATGTAAGATTAGTTAATTGTCCAATCTCACTACTTACTTCTTCTAAACTATTATTATATAAACTCAATATTTTAAGATTTTTTAATTGACAAAGTTCTTTAGGAAATTTTCTTAAGTTGTCATTACCCGCTAAGAATAATGCTTCCAAGTTTTGTAATTGTCCTATTTCTTTAGGCAATTCTTCTAATTGATTATTTGATAAATCTAACACTTCAAGTTTTTGTAATTGTCCAATCTCCTTAGGAAACTCATCTAATTGATTACCTCTTAAATCTAACGATTCAAGGTTTTGAAGTTGTCCAAGTTCTTTAGGAAGCTCTACTATTTTATTATTACATAAGTTTAAATTATTAAGATTTTGAAGCTGTCCTATTTCTTTAGGCAATTCTTTTAATTTATCATTCTCTAAATCTAACCATTCAAGACTTTGTAATTCATTAAACGCTTTAAAAAAATCAGGCTCTCTAATGTGGGATAATCTTACTGTAAACATTCTAGTTAATTTAAATATCCTATCATATTTATTCATTAAAGCTACTTTTAATTGATCTAATAAATCTTGACCCTTAGCCATTTCAATCGCCAACTCAATATCTCCACTTTCTACTAATTCAATTAATGCTTGAATAGGATCATAATCTGACTCATTAATAAATTCAATAAAGGATTTCATATTACTTTTTATATTGTAGTATTTGGTAACTGGTCTTCT
>Ga0233413_10000741_pt1 | contig 15099 bp, 22 predicted proteins | sample Na_anoxic_6_MG_FD_189019 | JGI IMG/M metagenome (GOLD analysis project Ga0233413, IMG submission 189019) | Seawater microbial communities from Saanich Inlet, British Columbia, Canada - Na_anoxic_6_MG | ecosystem: Environmental > Aquatic > Marine > Inlet | place: Canada: British Columbia... | reverse complement strand
TAAATGCAAGAAATTTACAACCCGCACGAATACGCTGACCTATTCCCATTAATTACAGGTGATGAATTTGTCGAGCTAAAGAGCAACATAAAAGAACGCGGTTTATTGAATCCAGTTATTACGCTTAACGGTAAGATATTGGATGGTAGAAATAGATTTAGAGCCTGTAAAGAGGTTGGTGTTGAGGTAAAAACAGTTGAATACGATGGGGATAACGCTTTAGCTGACGTATTGAGTTGGAACTTACAGCGCAGGCACTTGAATGCCTCACAAAAAGCCTGTTTAGCAGTGGAGTTATTGCCTATTTATGAGACAGAGGCAAAGCAAAGGCAAGTTGAAGCTGGAAAGGCTGGTAATGTTAACAGGCATAATGAATCGCCGGTTAATGCAAAATTGCATGAACCGGCAGAACAAGAGCCTGCTAAACCTAAAGTAAAGCAATCCACAGAAAAAGCCGCAGTCGTAACTGGAGCAAGTGCGCGTTATGTATCTGAGGTTAAAAGAATCCAGCAAGAGAAGCCTGAAGCATTTGAGCTAATAAAATCTGGCACTAAAACAATTCAGGATATTAAGAAAGAAGAGAAGTCAGAAAAGCTTGAGGTTAAAAAGCAAGAACTAATCAAAGAAACAGCTAATGACATAAAAGAAAATAAGCCTGTAATTCATCATACGGATTATGGAAACTTATTCCACATGTTAGATAAACATAGCATGGATTTATTAATAACTGACCCACCGTATTCAACTGATATTGATGATATTGAGGGCTTTGTTGATGAATGGTTGTTTGATGCTTTAGATAAGGTGAAAGAAACAGGTAGGGCTTATATTTGTATTGGTGCTTACCCTAAAGAGCTTCAGGCGTACTTAAATAAGCTATCAGAGCAAACAAGATTTATAGTTGATAACCCGCTTATTTGGACATACAGAAACACACTAGGGATTACTCCAAAAAATAAATACAACCTAAATTATCAGGTAGTTTTGCATTTATACACTACAGAAACTCCTGAGCTTGATACTTCTATTACTAATGAAATGTTTAGTGTTCAGGATATTAATGCGCCAGATGGAAGGCAAGGCGATAGATACCATACATGGCAGAAGCCTGACGAGTTAGCTATGAGGCTAATTAGGCATGGCAGTAAAGTAGGAGATAGCGTATTTGACCCATTTACTTGTACCGGAACATTTCCTATTGCTGCTGCAAAGCTTGATAGAGAGTCTGTAGGTTGCGATATATCAGAAGAAAATTTATTGATAGCTGAGAAAAGGGGTTGCGATGTCCGGTTTTCTTAAAGACTTTAAGGATGCTAATGCTGATTTTTCAGGATTCAAAAAAGAGCTTTTAAGTTATATGGGGGGTGATCTTGTAAATATAGAAACAAATGACTCACAGCTTGCAAATATGTTTGATCAATATTCTGGAATTGATGCGTTTCAGGTAGTTGATAAGCAGTTAAGAGGCGTGGCAATTAGAGTGCAGTGGGGGAATGCATGGAACACTTTTACCATTAGATATAAAAGGGCTAGTGGCGCTAAAACAGAGTATCAAAAGCGTTCAGAAGCAATACTAAATAATAAGGGGTATTTATACCCTTACTTAACTATTCAGGCGTATTTAGATAAGCGAGGCAATACTGGCGAAATACTTAGTTGCTGCGTTATTAAGACGGAAGATTTATATAAGTATTTATTTTCAAATATGCCGAGTTTAAAAACCAGAAAGTGTCCAGAAGGTAATGAATTTTTATATGTTGATTTTGATGAATTAAAGAAGCATACAAAAAACATTATTACCTTTGGAAGCTACTACTCAATAGCACAAGCAGCATAAACGAAAAAAGCCCTGCACTCGTCGAAAAGTAAACAGGGCTTTTAAACCAACTAAGTAAGGAATTATACATGATTATTCTAAGAGATTATCAGAAAAAAATAATAGAGGGAGTAAGGGAATCATTTCAGAAGGGTAACAAGCGCGTTATCTTACAAAGTGAGGTAGGTGCGGGAAAAACCTTTATCTCATGCGAAATAATGCGGTTAGCGATTGAGAAAAGACAGCGGGTTTTGTTTATTGCTCCACGCCGCCAATTGATTTATCAGACAGTAGAAGCACTTGAGCAGTTTGATATTCAATGCGGCGTAATAATGGCGGGTGTCACACCTTTCTCAATGCCATTAGTGCAAGTTGCATCATTCGATACGATAACATCAAGAGTGTCAAACGGACGAATGGCGTTACCGCAGGCTGATTTAGTGATCGCTGATGAAGCGCACATGATGTTTAGCAAAGCGCGTATCGATATTCTAAAGGCTTATCCTAGAGTGCTAGGCTTGACTGCCACGCCCACACTGGCAAACGGCAATGGAATGGGTGAGCTTTACGATGATATTGTTGAAGGAATGCCAATGGGTGAAATGATTAGCAAAAATCATCTTGTGCCTATGCGCTATTTTATCGGTGAAGCGCCTGATTTATCGGATGCAAAGCTGAATAAGGATGGTGATTACACGGAAAAGTCGCTAATGGACGCTAACGACAAGCCTGCATTAATCGGCTCTATTTACGAGAACTGGGAGCGTATCGCTGGTGACAGATGCACATTGATATTTGCGGTGAACTGTAAACATGCCGTGCATTTACATAATGAATTTTTATCGCATGGCGTTGTATCTGAATACATAGATGGCATGACAGAGCAACAAGATCGCGAAAGCATTAAAAATAATGTAATGAGCGGTAAAACTCAGGTGGTTATTAACATCGGGGTTATGGTGGCTGGTGTGAGCTGGGATCGCTTCGATTGCATTGTGATGGCTCGGCAAACTAGAAGTGTTAGCCAATGGCGACAGTGTTTGGGGCGGGGCAGTCGTAACTATCCTGGTAAGAAGGAAACGCTTGTTATTTATCACGGTGATAATTTTGAGGAATTAGGCCGTCTAGACGATCCGATTGAATGGAGTTTGGATTCTAAGGAGTCTGTTAAAGAGCGCATTAAGAAAGCCAAGGAAGAAGGTAAAGAGCCGAAAGAAATTACGTGTGGAGAGTGCGGTACGATTTTCAGATCAAGAAGAGATTGCCCTGCTTGTAGCCACGAAATGATTAGTAAAGGTGAGCCTATTCCATACCATGAAGCTGAATTAGTTGAAGTAAAGGCATTCAAGCCTAAACCGGTTGAAAAAGCGCAGTTTTACGCTGAAATGCTGGGGTATTGCCACGATAAAGGCAAGAAAACCAGTTATGCACTGGCTATCTTTAAGCAAAAGTTTGATTCATGGCCTAATAAAAAGCATGGCGTACAAGCAGTTAAGCCTAGTAAAGAAACATTGAGCTATATCAAGAGCTGCAATATTGCTTACGCCAGGTCCAGGAGCGCGGCATGATTAGCATTCACGAACAAACAAAAGGGCGCTGGACTTCAATCTTATCAATGCTGGGTATCGAGGAGCAGCATCTTAATGGCAAACATCAGGCGTGTATCTTTGGTCACGGAAAAGACTGTAGCCGCTTTGATCGCAATAGCGAGTATTACTACTGCAACCAGTGTGGGCATAAGAGCGCACTCGATTTAGCGATGGAGTTTCTAGGGCTATCGTTTAAAGAAACATGCGAAGAAATCAGACAAATGTTAGGAGAATCCAAAATGAATGCACCAATTAAGAAAGCCGATCCACTGCCAAGATTAAAGCAAATTCACAAGGGGCTATTGCAAGTTAAGCGCGGTGATGTGGTTGCTCGGTATCTAAGAAGCCGAGGTATAGCGAAACGCGGGGATGATATTTTTACGCATAAGAACGTGCCTTACTATGGTGGATTTGTTGACGGCAAAAAAGTAGATGGTGTGTTCAATGCGATGGTTAGCAGGGTAACTAATTCAGCGGGTGAGCTGGAGACTTATCACATTACGTATTTAACGGATGAGGGTAAAAAGATTGATTTCGCACCGGCTAAGATAATTGTTACACCTCGCACTACGATTACTGGCAATTCGGTCAAGCTAGGAAAGGCAGGTGAGCATCTTTGTGTTGCCGAGGGTGTTGAGACTGCATTGATGATAATGCAGGAAGAAGGGGTTACGTGCTGGTCTGCATTGAATGCCAACGGCTTAATCAAGATAGAAGTACCTGAGCATGTGAAATTGGTGAGTGTCTTTGTGGACAATGACAATAATTGCACTGGGCAAATTGCGGCATGGAAGCTAACAAAGCGATTAAGAGAAGAAGGTTTTGAGGTCAATGTTATCTGTGACTGGGGTATAGGCGAAGATTATTTAGATTGGGCTAATCGCACTGTCATTAAATCGCGTGAAGCCGCATGAACTGATATTGAGCAAGACAGTCCCGCGATGGCTAATGATCTGGAGGGATTGAAAGAAGTATTTAGTGATGTGCGGTTGATTTCACTGGATTTAGATAACGGTAAAAAATATAGATTTTAATTATGAAAGCATATTACAACGAGTTCGTTCTTCATATTACGAAATATCCAGAACAATGCGAAACCCTACACGAAAAGCTTTTATTTTATGTGTTTGAATCAAGCCCTAAAAAGCGCGAAGAGGTTGAGATAGAAAGTTATAAGCGCAGCAGCATCAGTCAGGAGCTTTGGGTCTGCACAAGTAAATTTCTACTGATGGAGACAGGCGGCCTTCTTTATCTGACTAGAAAAGGAGAAGAAAAGCTAGAAGAAATCAGAAATAAAGATATGACACGGTTTAGTCAAAAACGCGTTTTATCCGCTTTCAGATTGCATGATAACTTCACTGTTCGCGATGTACTTTATCAGCTTCATGTAGAAGCTACGCCTACAAGACTAAACACTGTCCGTACCAGGCTTAGAGCCTTAATCGGCTTAGGCAAGATAGTGCGCGTGGGCGTTGGTGAGAAGAAGCAAATCTTATACGCCAAGGCAACAAATGAGAAGGGGCGCGAGCGACAAGACTCTGTTGGTGTTCAGCTAAGAATCCGGAAGGCGAAACAAGATAAGCAGCGTTTAATTATGAGAGTTTTCCAACTGGCTTTACCTGGTATTTTAACGGCAGACAGGGGGCAGTGCCAAATAGATAAACTAAGAGATAAATTATATGGATAATCGAGAATCTGATAGTAAGCCTAAGCCGTGGGCCAGACGGATATGAGGCTTCGTATCGACTCGCAGGAAGCTAAGGGACATGCGATCAAATGTCTGGTTGATTGTGATATAGAGTCTGGACAGCAATTTATTTTAGATGATGTCGATTTGACACGCACGGCCGCCCAAAACTCTCTGATGTGGATGATTTACACCGACATGGAAAAGACGGCAATCAACGAATTCTCAGGAAGCACCAAGAACGAATGGAATGAAATGATGAAAGAAAAGTTTTTGATAAATATTTATGAGCGGGACATTGATAGCAAGGGTGGTCGTCATTTACTCGCATTACAGGAGCTTGGAGGCGCAGGTAAGGATGAAAACAAGGACGTGCATGAAATCATTGTGTATCTCACAAGTACAACGAGAGCGACACCTAAGCAATTCTCAGAATATTTGGATAGTGTGATGACCTGGTGTAATGACAGAGCGATAACGTATCGGCATCCGAGCGATTTACTCAGTAGGGCGATGGGCGCTACCTGGAGTGGTTCTTTTAAGTGACGAGTATCAAGGAGGATTAATGAGTGCAAAGCAAAAAATAAAGCCCTGGCGCTGTAAGGGCTATACGGAATGGATGCGTAGTTTGCCCTGTCGAGTTACAATGAATGAAGGAGTGGATTGCCATCATATTATTAATGTATTACCTGGCTCTACGGGTGGGAAAGTCGCTGATATTTTCGCGTTTCCTATAGGTAGGGAGTCGCATTCATTATTACACAGTATGGGGGGTAGAGCGTTTGAAAAGCGAGCTGGGATTAACCAGTCTGAGGAAGCTCTGTATACGATTAACCAAGCCCTAGAGCAGGGCTTAATTACAATTATTTGGAATGGCGATGAATGACGCAACGCACAACGTAAGAGAGACGATTATCAATGCTAGTCTAGCATATGAACTTCACGGCAGGACAGGAAGTGCCTGGCGCAATGTTTTCAAAAGAGAGATATGCGCCATGAAAACAAAGGCTGGGAGAAGACATATCTTTCTCTCGCGCATGTCAGTACAAAAAAAGACGCAGATGGATAAAGTGGTCAGTACACTTCTCAAGTTGAGTTAGTTGCTGATAGTAATAATAGCAGTAATCATGTTTCTATCGTGGTAGAATTGGTCTAAAGTTGTGGCGACTTATGAAGAAGAGTTTAAAAAAAGCTGAATTTCTATTTTGTGAGACCTATCTTCGGTCAACGTCACCACAAGTAGGAGTTTGGCTTTTTTTATGCACCCATCAGTCACTGAATATTAATCTAGGAGTAACAGCATGAGTAACGTATTTGCATTTACAGGCACAGTCGGTCGGGATGCCGAAGTCAGAACTATCCCTAGTGGCCAGACAGTATTGAATGTCACTGTAGCCAATAATATAGGCTTCGGTGATAAACAGACGACACTGTGGATTCGAGTGGCACTTTGGGGTAAACGCGCAGAAGGTAAGCTACAGGATTATCTGAAAAAAGGGCAGCAAGTATTTGTCTCTGGCGAATTATCTCAGAGAGAATACCAGGCAAGCGATGGCACGACTAAGTCCAACCTGGAATTAAATGCCAATATCATTGATTTAATCGGCAAAAAGTCAGAAGGTGGCGGAGTGTCAGCAGCAAGCGCACCGGCTACAGCAGCAAAGTCTGAGCTTTTTGATGATGACATCCCGTTTTGACGCTTTTGATACCTAAGCAGTATCAAGCAGTGCGTTAATAGCATCTCTATATTTCTGTCGCCTATGCTCTGGAAGTCCCTTTAAACGCATAAGTATACGCCTGTCCTCAAACTCTATTGTGTCAGTGTTGATAATTCCGTGCGTTAAGAATTCAGCACTGACCTTTACGACCCTGGCCAGGTCTTTTATATATTTTTCGGCTGGATTTGCTACGTTGCCACATTCAATTTTAGCAATATAGTTTCGATTCACTCCGGATAGCTCTTCGAGTTTATCTTGAGAGTACCCCCGTGCTTTGCGAGCTGTTTTTAGACGTGTCGCTAACGTCTCTGTCGTATTTATCATATTCTTGTCTGCAAAACTAAGAGATTATATTTAATCACAAATTAAGAATAATTGTTATTTTTAGCAACCAGTATGTGCTTTAGTGTTAGATAGATATTCGTTTAAATGTTACTATTAGCAATGGAATTATTTTAAATGTTACTCAATACAAGATTTCTAATTACTCCGGTTCCTAAACCACGCCAAACCAGGGCTGATAAGTGGAATAAGCGACCTTGCGTGATGCGGTATCGTGCTTTCGCTGATGATGTGAGACTGTGTGGAATTGAGATTCCAGAAAGCGGATCGCATGTCACGTTTCACATGCCAATGCCACGCACATGGAGCAAGAAAAAGAAGGCGCTAATGGACGGGACACCGCATCAGCAAACGCCTGACTGGGATAACCTGGCAAAGAGTTTATGTGATGCAGCACACAGTAACGACAGCTTTATCTACGACTTCAGAGCGACCAAAGTATGGAGCTACGTAGGGGCTATAGAGATAACAAAGACAGACGATGACTGCAATAAGCTTTGATAATTTAACGGGTGATGACAGTAGAATCGAATGGCTTGAGAAAGAATTGGCGCTACATCAAGCGCAGGTTGACTACTATGCGCTACTACTAGAGAAAGAGAAGAAATTACAAAATGAGTGAAATCAAAAGTGTATTAGCTGAGCGTGGGTCGAGGTATGGCGAATTTAAAGATAATGCCCGTGTATCGCAGAATATAAAAGTTGCGATGCAGGATAGTAGGTGGCATGACTTATCAAGCGATAAAAAGGAGGCATTAGAAATGATAGCGCATAAGATGTCGAGAATAATCAACGGCGATCCCGATTACAAGGATTCCTGGACGGATATTATTGGCTATGCAAAGTTGATCGAAGAGACTTTAAACGATGAGTGATGGCGGGAAGGGCGATGCTTCTCGAGTCACTGATAAAAAGCGGTTCAATAGCAATTTTGATAAAATTACTTTTGATACTCAAGAGCCTGAGCTGATTAAAGATAGATTAGGTCGTAAGACATATCGTTTTACTCCAAAGGATGAAAGAGATGATTAGCTGGCCAGAATTCACGTTACCGCCCATCAACCTATGGTCCGCACCACATCAAAAAACAGACGAGCGACAAGACACAGAGAATGATGGATATTTTATTGAAGTTAGCGTCCCTATCGCTGTTCGCAGTGTGGGCTACGATTATTTACAGATTAGATAAATACCTGGGAGCGATGAATGATAAGCGAAAAACTAAAGCAACATGTAAAAGAGAGCGAGGGACTGAGATTGAAGCCATATCTCTGTCCAGCAGGGAAGTTGACGATCGGCTACGGTCATAATATCGAAGATAACGGCATCCCTAAGAAGATTGCTATTGCTCTTTTGGATATTGACTTGGGTGTCGCTCAAGATGAGCTGTTCTCTGCGTTTCCTGCGTACAAAACTCTCACGCAAAACCGGATAGACGCGCTTATCGATATGTCATTCAACTTGGGCATAGCAAGATTAAAGAAATTTAAGCGGATGCATAAGGCCATTGCCGATCATGATTATGAAATCGCAGCAAGAGAGCTGATGGATAGTCATTATGCTAGTCAGGTGGGCAAAAGAGCTAAAAAGAACCGAGACTTGATAATCAATGGCTAACGAGGACGCACATTCAGCAATCGTGGCGTACTACGACCACGAAAGAGAAAAGACAGGGAATGGTTATCCGACAGTCTCATCGGGCGGTGAAAGGGTAGGGGCATCATTACCCTGCTCAAGAGTCCCAGCGGGAGTAACGATGACGGACGTGGCCTTTTTAAAGTTAATGCGAGCCGTGTCTTCTGCGATAGATAGCATGAGAATGAGGGAGTATAAGGCGTACACGTACATCGAGCTGAGATATGAGCGAGAGATGTCATTAGATAAAATCGCTGATCTAATGGGTGTGAGCGAGCGACAGTGCAGGCGATACAATGAGATCGCAGAGGAAACCGTCTTAAAGTATATGTAAACAAACGTAACGATTATCTAAAAAATATTACTATTAGTAACAAAAAAGATGGAATGTCCGCTTTTTAACTGATATAGTGTAATTAACAGTATTGTCAAAGCTAAGCTTATTAAGGTCTTGGCTTTTTTTTTGCCTGACGAAATGTGATATGTGGACTTTAATAGCAAGCGCAGTGAGCGGATTAGTGGGTGCCGTCATGACACCCGTCAATGAATGGCAAAAGCGAAAGACGATCAAGGCGAAACAAAATTTCGAGATAGATAAGCTTGAGCATGAAGCTAATGTTGCCAGGGCTAATGCTTCGATTGAACTGGCAAAAACAGGTCAAGCACAAGACTATGACCTGGATAAGCAATCACAGAAAAACATGCAAAATAGCTGGAAAGATGAATTCATTCTAATTGTTTTCATATTACCAGTCATCCTGGCCTTTGTGCCGGGCTATCAGCAGACAATCAAAGATGGTTTTATAGCCATAGAATCAATGCCGGAGTGGTATATCGCTATCGTAATCGGAATGGTCGTAGTGATCTATGGTCTACGAGGACTTCTGAAATCATATATAGAGCGTACGTCAATAAATGGAAGCAAATAAAATGACACTGACTGAACCGACTTTAGTCGCTATCGCACTGACTGTACTGGGTGCAATAACAGCACTCAGCGCAAGAATAATTAACGAGCATAAGAAGTCGACTGATGAAAAGATCAAAGATTTATCCTTAAAGCTTGATGATATGGACAAAGAACTACAGCACACACGCGAGAACTACGTGACTAAACATGACTTCGGCGAAGCGATGAGCCGATTAATCAAGCAATTAGACAGAATAGAATCGAAGATGGAAGGTAAGCAATCGATTACTGCGTGTAATGCTAATCATACTAGTTAGTAAAGAATGTCGTTAACTGTAAAGCAAGAGTCATTTGTAAATAAATACATAGAGTGCGGCAATGCTTCTGAAGCTTATCGTCATGCGTATGATTATGAAAAAATGAAGAGTACAACCGTTAATCGCAAAGCTAAAGAGCTAATGGAAAACGGCAAGATAACGGCAAGGCTAGATGAACTAAGGGCTATTAGCGCAGAAAGGAATGCTGTGACAGTGGATTCACTCACTAAAGAGCTTGAAGAAGCAAGGGTTATGGCGACAGATCAAGAGGCGGCACAAGCAATGATTGCAGCAACAATGGGCAAGGCTAAGTTGCACGGAATCGGACTTGAGCGCAAAGAAATTACAGGCAAGGATGGCGAAAGCCTAATGCCGACTGGACTGACAGTGACTTTTGTCGGTGTAGATGAGTAGAGTTTTATCAGCTAACTAAAAGGATTAAGAAGGATGGACGAGCAATTTTCACCAATGCAACAGGAATCACCCGCAGAAGAAGCGCAAGAGCATAGTAATAGCATCACTATTACCAAAACTGCTGAGGGCTTTATTGTCAGCGGTATGGGAGCGGACCCGGTTCAACTGACAAGTATCGATGAGGTTTTAGATAACATTAAGACTAAGTTCGCACCCGAGACTGATAGTCCAGAAAGCTTGAATAAGTTATTTAATCAGTCGGCTGATGCCGGCATAGAACAGGGAAAATCCTATTGATAAATGGTATTGATATTACTGAGCAAGCTGGGGTTCTAGCAGATGGGCAGGCAGCCTACTTCTTTAGTGCTGGCAGTGAGACAGGAGTTTATGCGTTCAAAGATCAGGTCGATTCAGGCGAGATCAAGCGCGAAGATATTTACGCTGACTTAGCGAAGATGGTTATTATCAACAGGGACGTTGAGCTTGTACAAAGAGATAGTACCGAACCTTGAGATAGCAGCAAAATTTCAATTTCTATTTAAACCGAAACGCATCAAGGTAATGTATGGCGGTCGTGGTGGTGCAAAAACCATTTCGATTGTTCGTGCCATTCTTACGATGTCAAGCAATCGCGCTATGCGTATTCTGTGCTTGCGTGAGTTTATGAACTCGATTGAGGACTCAGTTCACTCGGCGTTTAGCGGTGAGATTGATAAGCTGGGCTTAGCGTCACTTTATAATGTCAAAGCAAACTCTATCGACTGTACCATTAACGACAGTATCATCCGTTACGGTCAGCTATCACGCAATATTGCTTCATTAAAGTCTAAGTATGATTTTGACATAGCCTGGGTGGAAGAAGCGGAGACAGTGACTTCTAAGAGTTTAGAGACGCTGATACCTACTTTTCGTAAGCCTGGCAGTGAAATCTGGATGAGCTTTAACCCCGATGATGAAAACGGGGCGGTCTATGATGATTACGTTAAGCCTTATCTGAATGAGATACAACAGGACGGTTTCTACGAAGATGAGGATGTGTATGTCGTCAAAGTAGGGCTAGAGGATAATCCCTTTGCACCGCAGGAGTTAATTGATTCTTCGGCGAAGATGAAGAAGGATAACTTTAAGCGATGGCTACATATCTATGGGGGTGAGTGTTTCGCGGACTATGACGATTCAATCATTCAGCCAGAATGGGTTGAAGCTGCGATTGATGCACATGTAAAGATACCATTTCAAGCAGTTGGCGTTAAGTGTTTAGGTTTCGATCCAGCAGACAGCGGTAAAGATGCCAAAGCACTGTGTATTCGGCATGGCTCAGTCATTACTCATGCAGAGGAGTGGACACACGGAGAGCTACCGGATGCAATTAATATCGCATTTGATACGGCACATGAGAAGCGCTGCGACACAATTGTTTATGATGCAGATGGCTTAGGTGCTGGCGTGAAAGTGGGGCTAGAGCAAAGACTCGAAGGCAAGAATATATCAGTAGAGCCGTACCGTGGTGGATCAAGCGTTGATTATCCGCACACTAAATATATGGATGCGACCTATAAGAACGTCTTTAAGAACAAGAGGGCGCAGTATTGGTGGCTACTGAGAGACAGATTTGAAGCAACGTATAATGCTGTTGAGAATGGAATTTATACGGACCCCGAAAAAATGATTAGTTTAAGCTCCGATTTGAAAGGGCTTTCACAATTAAAGACTGAATTAATAAAATTACAGAGAAAACGTACAAACAATAGTATTATCCAGATAGAAAGCAAGCAGGACATGAAGTCCCGTGGGTTTCAATCTCCCAATATTTCCGATGCACTCGTTTATTGCTTCGCAAATAAACCAGCTTTTGATAATTATCGTCCGCCTATCGAGACGTTTAGTTATGATGAAGGTGCAGGATATTAAAGGCAAGGAGCCGATAGCTAATGGATTTAGCACAAAAAGATACTGAAAAAGAGGATGCGACCGAGTTTGAAAGAACAGCGCGAATTAATGCGTTAGGCGTATCTCTAGCTAAGAAGCGTGATAAAGCAGTGAACCATCGCAAGTCTACCGGTATAGAAGCCATCTGGACTGAGGATGAAGAGTTCTATCAAGGAATTGATGACGCTAATCGCGAAGATTTAAAGATCACTGATGAGCAATTCACTACTCGTCGACGCAAGAAGTCAAAGGGTAGTAATATCTTTCTGAATATCACGCGGACTTATACGGATATTGCAGCAGCGAGTATGTCTGATATGCTTCTGCCGAGTTCAGAATCCCCGTTTGAAATCCAAGAAACGCCCATTCCCAGCATAATCGCTGATTCTAAGAAGTCGGAAGAAACTGTCCTGGTGAACGGGCAAGAAACTCCGGTCAAAGATATTGCCCTGGCAATGATTGAAGAAGCCAGGGAATCAGCAGCTAAAGCGAATACTCAAATCGAAGATTGGCTGCTCGAAGCCGACTGGAATGGCGAAGTAAGAAAAGTCATTCGTGATGCCGCTAAGATCGGTTGTGGCGTACTGAAAGGCCCACTCCCTGTTAAGCGTAAGTCTAAGAAGATTACACGTGACGAAGAGTCGGGTGAAGTTAATATCGAAGTGCTACAGGAAACTAAGCCCGAATCTAAACGCATTGACCCTAGAAACCTATACCCTGACCCTGATTGTGGTGAGTCTCTTCATGACGGCTCGTATGTCTGGGAAAAGGATTATGTGACAGCAAAGAAGCTTAGAGAATTAAAAGGCACAAAGAATATTGATGATGAGGCTTTATATATTGAAGGTCAGATTGATCTTATCTTGGCAGAAGGACCACAGAAGAAATACGCCGATGATTCTAATACGTTCACACAAGATGATGAGCGCTTTGAGATTTGGTATTTTACTGGCGAAGCAGACAGTGACGATATAAAAGCAGCAGGCTGTCATTGTGATGAAGGCGGGGCTATATCCGTGACGATCACAATGGTTAATGAGCGAGTGATTAAAGCAGGACTTAATCCGTTAGATAGCGGTGAGTTCCCTTACGATGTCATGACCTGGCAGCAAATGGCAGATACCTGGACGGGTATCGGTGTAGTGAGGCAGATTAGAGCCGCACAAAGAATTATTAACGCTGGTACACGCAATCTGATGGATAACGCAGGAAAGGGCGGAAGTCCGATAACAGTGCTATCTAATGACATTGAAATGGAGGGCGGAGGTCAGATTAATCTAAATCGTGGCGCAGTGATGCGTTTACGTCCCGATTCTGTACTTAATGCACAGCAAGCGGTATCCAGTGTGATTATCCCGATTATTAGTAATGAGCTGATGGCGATCATCCAATTCGCACTGAAGATGGCTGAAGATGTCACCGGGTTACCTATGTTGCTGCAAGGGCAAGCAGGAGCTGCACCCGATACAGTGGGTGGGATGACGATGATGCAGAACAATGCGTCAACGATTCGTCGTAACATCGCACGTACTTTTGATGACAGTGTGACTAGACCGCATATCCAAAGATATTACGAATGGCTATTAATCTATTCAGATGATGAAGAAGCAAAAGGCGACTTTCAAATTGTGGCTCGTGGCTCTACCGCTTTATTTGAGCGTGACGCACAGAACCTAGCGATTCAGCAGATGGGTGCAATGGTTCAGAACCCAGCGTTCGGAATTAACCCGCAGAAATGGATTAAAGAAATGTTCGCTTCACAGAAGTTGGATGCTAAACGCTTTCAATACTCTGAAGAAGAGATGCAGGAAATGCAGGCAGCGGCACAAGAAAATCCACCACAAGACCCTAGAGTTGCCGGTAATATTGAAGTAGCTAAGGTTCGTCAGCAGACAGAAATGGAGAAAGCGAAACTTAATCAGTCGAGCGATATGTCTGAGTTACAGCTTAAACAGCAGATGTCACAGACTGAGCATCAATTCAAGATGCAGCAAGCAAATGAAGATAGACAGCTTGAGCTACAGCTTAAGTCGATGGATAGAGAAATTAAGATTATGGAGTTATCGCAAGCTCAAAACATGAGTATCGATAAGATCAAGGCAGAGTTAGCTCAGACCTCGCTCAGACTCAATACTCAGAAAGACTTGTCGTTAGCTAAGGATGGCGCACCTCAAGTCGCACGAACGAACATGGAGCCGGTAGGCAGAGCTGCTAACGGTCGGGCGTTTGAGCAATGAGAATAGAGCCGCACGAAAGAGAATCGCACTTATGGCAATCGATTAGAGGCCATTTGCAAGAAAGGCTTGAAGTCCTTAGATCAAGGAACGATAAGCCGCAAGATGAAATTGACACCGCTTTAATCAGAGGACAGATTAAAGAAATAAAGAATCTATTAGTATTAGATACAAATCAGGCGCATGAAGCCCCTGGACGTTAAATAGTCGGCTCACGCCCACTAATATGGAGCAGTAAAGATGGATCAAGTCGAAGTTGAAAGTGATGTAGTAAATGTTCAAGATGCGTTTGAAAGCGGATTTTCTGATGTGCGTGAAGAACCCGCAGAGGAAATTGAAGCTGATGAGGTTGAAGAGCAGAAAGAGGACGCAGGTTATTCGCCTGAACAGATACAAGAGTTTATTGCAAAAGCGGCAAGAGTGGACGATCTGGAAAAGCAGATGGAAAGCACAACGCAGAAGCTATACGGTAAATTTGGAGAAGTTCAGCGTGATATTCAAAGCTTAC
>Ga0233413_10000739_pt1 | contig 15136 bp, 18 predicted proteins | sample Na_anoxic_6_MG_FD_189019 | JGI IMG/M metagenome (GOLD analysis project Ga0233413, IMG submission 189019) | Seawater microbial communities from Saanich Inlet, British Columbia, Canada - Na_anoxic_6_MG | ecosystem: Environmental > Aquatic > Marine > Inlet | place: Canada: British Columbia... | reverse complement strand
ATATGCACCAACCGCATCAAACTCATTACTCTGAGATAATACTGCTTCATAAAATTCTGATACTTCAAAGGCTTCATATTCTTGAGAAGGAGTCGATACAACTTTTCTTTTTTCACATTCAGCAAGCCCAATTGATATTTGATTATTATAAATAAATGCAGTTGATCCTCCAGAAGAATTAGGAGTAATTGCAGCAGCAAAAGTAGATGCTGGAACTAGTGAAGTTTTATAATCTTCATTTATATTTTTAATTGATGGAATTAAAAGATCTATGTATCTATCGAAAACAGCATTTCCTAAAAATAAAGGTTTTGAATTAAAAATAATTAAGGACCCTACTGTTTCCGGAGCAAGTAAAATACTTGAAAATAAATTACTTTTACCATCATTCTCTAAATGTTTTACATTTAATAATATTGCTTGAAATTTATCAAAGTCAAAACCTGAAATAAAATGAAATCTTATTTTATCCATTACTACATTATATCCAGTAATATCTGTTTTTGAGATATTTGTATCATAATCTAAGTAGTTTGGAATTTTTTCACTATCTATATAAACATATGTATTACTTGATATTGGAACAACAGTCAAGTCTAAAATATTTCTAGTAGAGCTAAATGAACTATCTGTATTTACAATTTGATGAATATCTAAATGATCATTTTGTAATAATACAAAGTCGTCTGTATAAAAATCTAATGAACCTAATTCATCAAACATATATTCTGCAACACAATATTGTGTAAGTCGTACAAAGTTACTTGTTCTCATCTTTTCTTTTTTCTTTTGAAAGATCTAAACTTATAATAATAGCTTAAACCTATTTGTGGATTAGTTGTCACATTTAATAATATATTATGAGAATGATCAAAACTAACCCCTAACCCTAAACTGAGAGCTCCCCAACTAGATCCAGTCAAATCGGCAAGATATCCACCTCCAACAAAAAGCTGAATCCGTTTTTCAATATCTGGTACATATTCTTTAGGAGGTAAACTAATTACTGATAATGAGTCAACTATAAACCAGTCTGGGCCAACAATTCTATGTCTCCATAAACCTCTACTTTCTTCAGTTACTATTATATCTATTGGTAATTTATTAAATTTCCAAAACCCTTTATATTTTGCAGTTAATCGATTAACAAATCCGTCCCATATAATAAAAGGTTTTTCTTTATCTGGATAACTTAAAGTGATATCAATTAAATTAGTATCAACTTCATTTACAACTCCAGTACCTTCATCTAATTTGTCTCTTAATGATATAATTGTTTTTGTAATACTCAATAGACGCTCATCTTGACTTTTTATCATATTATGCAAATCACGATCAATTTTTTTTAATTCATCACTTAAATCATTTTTATCTGCATAATAATTAACAAGCTTTGTATAATGCCCTTCTGCTTCTTTTGTTAATGAGTCTGATGCAAGTATAGACTTTTTTAATTCATCTATTTGTTTTTCAGAAAATCGATTTAATCTTTCAAAGTTACATGAAAAAACACATAATATAATAATGATTACTATTAGTAAGATCGTTATTATTGTTGTATATATGCTATTTTTATTCATTTATCTTTTGACATTTCAAAAAGCTCCTGTTGTGTAATTTTTCTACCCAATTGCTTTTCTATTTTATTTATTAAATTTTCTTCATTTTTTCTATTTTCTAATAATTGATTATGTATTACTTCTTGCTTTTTATTTAAGTTAATAGTTTCTTTTTCTAAAATAGAAAGTTCATTTCTAAGTATAGAATAAGATGATATTATTTTTTTTATTTCAGTTTTAAACATAATTAGCTTACTATTTTTACATCTAATGGATTAGTTAAAATATATTCAATTCGACTTAGCCTTTTTTCTAATGCTGAAGAATCAGAAGATTGAGTTGATCGTGATATAGGAGTATTTTCAGATTGTTGTTTAGGTTCACTTAATGCTATTTCATTTTTTGCAGAAGCATTATCTGTTTGTATAGTTGGTGTATCTATCGTTGGACTAGCAACTGGTTGTTTACTAATAACTGGAGTCGGTTGTATTTTTTCAGAAAATTCAACATCAGTTTTAATAACCTCAGACTGTGGAATATCATCTAAAGTAAGACCACCTAAATTATCAGTAGTACCAGTTTCAAGATTTGACGTAGGTAACATACTACTTGCTTTACCTGATAAAGTATTGAGTTGCGCATTAAGATTCGAAAATCCTTTATCTCCAAGTATCCGCTTAGCATCAGTTATTTGTTTGTCATCATTTGGGCTTGGAATATTTAATCCATATGATTTTTTAAAATTATCAAGAATAGCCTGTGTCTTAGGATTACTGGCTACTTTATCCATTATTTTAGTTAACTGCGTATTATTATTTATAGTAGAAGCGCCCATCGTTGGAATATCAATACCACCGGTCTGATCTATTGAAGTAGTGTTAAGTGTTTCGGAACTAGTTAAAGAAGCATCAATATTTGTAGTACTTATATCACCACTGCTGGTCGTTGTATTTAAAATATCGGCTGTGTTTACACCATCGGTTTTACCCGATAATTGGTTAAGCTGTTTAGTAAGATTTGAAAAAACATCTTCTCCAACTACTTTTTTAGCATTGGACACTGTTTGATTTTCATTAATTACGCTAGTTTTATCTAATCCACCATAGTCTTTTTTAAAGCTAGAAGTTAGTTCATCAATTTTTGTTTTTGGTTTGACGTCAGGCGTTACATCTATTGGAGTAGTATCACCACTTGGTTTTTCTTCAACTGTTACATTTATTGGAGTAGTCTCAGTTGTTACTTTTTCTTCTGGAAGATCAACCAGTATTGCTTCAACCTCATTTAAAGATTCTGTTGTTTCTAACTTTTCAGGTTCTTTTGTATTTAAAGCAGCTGAGTTAGGTAACTTAGAAGCTTCTTCTTTTTCTTCTTCTTGATTAATTGGACTTTCTATTTCTTCACTAGGAACAATAGTCTCTTCTTTTTTATCTTGAGAATGTAATTCTTTAAGTGCACTTTGTAATATTACAGTATTTCCAATTCTATGTGCATATAAAATACTATCAGGTAGATATCTGCCTATTTCATCAAAATCATCAGGGTCCATATCAAAAACTTCATCTAGTTTCCAAATAGACATAATCTCTCTATTAGATGCTATTGCATTATATTGTGTTTGTAAAAACGCAGTTGGATCTATTTTTAAGAGATTTTCATTTCTTATAAGTTTTCTAAGACCTTTGCTTCCTCTATTTAATCTATTATAAAAGGCTTTATCGAGATTAGCGGCATTTCCCATATGCACTGTCTTTACATTTTGTGGAAGCGGACGTTCTCCATTTTCATTAAATAATTGTTTAAATGGTGAATCATCTTCTAAACTAGATAATTCGTCAGCTGGATATGGATGTTTTTCAGCATATGCTTTATTTTTTGCTATCTTTACATCACGACTACTATTATACTCTGATATATATTTACTTATACTCAAAACTAAACTATTTTATTTTATTTATTTAAGTTTTAGGTGATCTGGTAAATTAACTTTTATTGGACTAGAATCAATGCTGTTTTCTGATTCTTTTATTGTACTATTGTTTTTATCTTCAATATCCTTTTTTACTATATTCAATAAATATGAATATTCCATGTATTCAAGGTTATATAAAGTTTCAAGTGATTGGTTAAGCTTCACCGCCAATCTTGCGTTAAGTTTAAATAAGTTCATCAAGTCCAGCTGAAATAATGAAAATATCTTTAACAGTGAAGCTTCCTCCCAAAAAAATAGCACTATCTGTTTGGGTTCTACACTTTTCACAAATACAAATGGCTTTATTTATTGATGCGTTTTCTAATAATTCAACAAATTTATATATTATTAGAAACTTTCGCTCTGACCAATCTAAAGTAGACATTTTTAAATTAGTTAAATACTTTAAATCTGCATTTCTCCAATTATCAATTAAGTACTTGGCTTGAGAATAAAAAGATTTATCTGGTTTAATATTTCCTCGATTATCATCGGCTTTCTTTTTTTGTCGAAGTCTAGATGTTGTTCCAGAAGATGGCATATAAAAATACAGCGTTTCATTTAATTTTTCAGAAGTAATAACAAAACACCTTTCTTCTTTTGAATACCACTTCATTATCTCATCTGGATACTCAAAACCTTTTAAATTTTGAGTAGTTACTTGAGTTTGATTTTTATGTCCACACGTAGTAGAGCTACATTTAATATATGCAAAAAGTTTATTTTCCTGATTAGGAAAAGTCAATTCATATATTCTAAATAAAATATGATATCGATCAATTTCTAAATAATCATTAAAGTTTAACGCAGTTGGGTTTCCTTTTATTTTAAATTTAGTACAGCTATTTAAAATAAAATTAATTTTTTCTAGTACATCAAGCGGATCATGTTCATCTAATGTACTCCAATGTCTTATTTCTTTTGTTTTAGCTGATCGTATTAATAGCTCTGATTTTTCTGGATAAAATAAACCAAGACTCGGTAAAGTATTAAAATTTAATAATTTCCATGGAGATTCAGCAGCCGCTGATACTTCTTCTAAACTTCCATAAGTAGATATTTTTCCTAGACTTGTTACTTTTTCAGAAACATTATTTACTCCGCCTTCTTTATCAAGTTGATCTAGATGACCTTTTGCTTCTTCTGGATCTATGTTTTTTTTCATTTCCTTAGTTTTTATATTAAAAAAGTGTATAATACATAATTATATTATACACCTGATTGCATTATTAGTTTTTATCTTATGAATTTATAAATTCAGAAAAGGAAAGCGCCCAATATGAGTTAGCCTCATATATTTTTTCCATAGAATTTACATAAATCTCTTGGATTTTTAAATTTTTTGGATTTTTTATTAAAATACGTATTGTATTATCGTTATAATCTGGTATTATTTTATGAATTCTACCTAAAATTGTTTTTTCTTTTCCAGTAATATGAGAATTAACCAGCATTCCCCTAACTCTATCTCCAGGTTTAAAATAATATCTTAGTTTACCCAATAGCTTATCCAGTTCAGAATATCCAGGGTCTCCATTTTTTGAAAGGTCTTTAAGTGGAACAAGTTTAATTGAAATACCAGGAGTAAAGCTACTTCTGCTTAGTGTAAAATTATAATCTCCCTTAGTATTACGAAACGGTCCGCTTGTAAAGTCTCCACGGTTTGCCATTGAACTTGGCATATTTTCATTTAATTTCAAAGCATCTAATTATTTTTATTACCATACAAATGGAATAACTCTCTTTTTATATCCAACAATTAAATGTGGAAGTGTTGGAGCAACTTCATTACCTACAACATCACAAAAAATAAATTTTTGTAAATATACATGTATAAGTCTTTGTTCATTTACCATAGCAAAGTATGCTTCTGGATAAATAGGAGCATCTGCTCCTTGATTATCGATTCCCCATATTTTTAAATATCCGCCTGGGCTTGCTCCAATAACATCAACAAATTCCATTTTAAAAACTGGACCGTGTGTAACACCTTGTTGAGCATCTGCACCAATTTGCCAATATCCAATAGAAGTTGACTGTCCAGGACCACGGCGCCTATCAGTACTTATAAAAGTAGGAGAATAGTTTATATTATGCTCTAATTTTATTAATTCGGTTCCACTGTCTAACATTTGTTTATATTTTTTTATTTAGCCTTTCCAAATAATACTAATGCTGAAATTTTAATATCATATAGTAAATTTGGATTTATAATCTTTATCTTATTTATTAAGTCTGATGTTGTATTAGATTTAGGATTAGTAAATATAGAGAAAAAAGTATATAATGGAAAAATAGATTCGATTAAAGTGTCTGCATTTTCTAATGAAATTGAAACAGACTTATCATATATTTCAATTTCATCACCGTTACTATCATTTACTGGATATATTATTTTTAGTAAAATTCCACGAGCATATAACTTACCGCTTTCTAAAACACCGCTTGGTGAAAGTCCACCAACTTTATTATCAAAAAGAATAAATTCACTACCGTCTAACTCAACAGCAATATGCGCACAAGTATATCCATCAACTGGAACTGCAAAATCACCTAGGCAGAATTCACCAGTTGTTTCTTTACCGTCAACAATTTTAAAACATTTATCATCGAATATTTGTAATATTTGTTGATCGTCATCACAACAATTACAAATTTCATTTAGTTTTGTTATCATTTTTTTCTTGTTTCTTTTTTTGTACTCTCCTCATTTTTACATTAAGCAGCGATGACTTCTTTATTTGTTTTGGAGGAACGACTATTCTAGTTTGTGATAATTTTTCTCCAGAAGCTTTTTCTGGTTTTTTAACTTCTTCTTTAGGTTCTTCTATCTTCTCTTCAACAATAGGTTCTTCTATCTTCTCTTCAACAATAGGTTCTTCTATCTTAGGTTCATCAACTTTATTTAAAAGTATCGGAAAGTTTTTTTCACTTTCCCGTTTAATAATAACTGGTGTATTTTCAACACTGTGTTTATCATATTGTATAAAAAAATGTAAACACGTTAGTGAAATTAATGGCAACATTCCTCCTTCAAGTAAAGCTAACCATCTTTTTTGAGAAATAATATTTTCAATATCACTTCCCATTAATTCAAAAACTGGCTGAGTTAGTTCAACCCAAGCTAAAAATGAAGCAGATGCTTCGTTTATTTCAAGATAACTAAAAAAAATATTTCCAATAAACTGTATTAATGTAACTAATATAAATACAAACCACACTGAAAAGCCTTTTACTTTTACTGAAGCTGCAGCAATTGCAGACATTGCTGCTATCTCAATTGCAATAGAAAGATATATTGCCCAACTAAGCGGATTAGCTAAATCATACCAACTAACAACATGTGAAATAGATATTATTGCAACAAGTATAATTGGAATTAAAAATGCAAATCGTATTATTGTATTTTTATTTCTACTAAAAAAACTAATCATTCTCTTCTATCTTATTTTTGATATCAGAAAGAGAAATTTTTCCTTTATCTAAATCATCTTCATATATTAAATAGTTAAACATAACAACTTCCATTTGATTTCTAATTTCAAGAGCCGTTGCTGTTTTCCTAGAAAGTACTTGAAGTGAATCAACTTTTTGCTCAAGCAATATACTTGTTTTTTTATACTTTTTCTCTAAATTTGAAATTCTGTTATTTATACAGCCCTTAGATAAAAAAAGTATAAAGAAAACAAATGTTGATATTTTCCAAATATTTTTTTTGCAGAAAGATACGATATTTTCCATATTGTTTTTGTATATCTATTTATTTTATTTATTTTGACAAATGTGTGATCTTGTCTAGAATAAATAAAATAAACACTAAATTTAATTTTATGAAACAATTAGGAAGCTTTAATCAGTTTATTAATGAAAATACTGATTCTGATAATATTTTTGATTTATTTAATCGGGGTATAATAACAAAAGATCAATTAAATATATTTATGTCACAAGAGCAAGGAAAAGATAATAGTAGTGGACTTGGAAATATTGTTCTTTCCGATGATCAAATTAATTATATTAACAGTATTGTTACACCATATACTTTAAAATTAATAAGTGAAGATGGAGATTGTGATAATGATGAAGAGTGTTTTGCTACATATGAACTAGTTGATGAAGAAAATAAATATGATTCAGAGTTACAAATGTATCAAGAAATGGATGATGATGTTTTTGATGATGAAAAGGCAACAATATATCTTACTTTCTATTATGGACAAATGTTTCAGTTTTTTATGGAAAATCAACCAATTCCAACAATGTTAAATACACAAGAAGAAATACTTGATATAGAAGAAGGTGAACTTATCCCACTACCTTTTTATAAATTAAGCAAAGAGCTTTGGAATGATATTGAAAATAGAATTAGTGAATATGATGAATATTAAAATAAATAAAATAATCCAAATATAATTGAACTGAGGATACTTAAAAAATATAAACTTGAATATATTAATTTACTAAGCTTATACTTTTTGTAATTATATGATATTTTAACGATATATCCATAATGGTCAGCACTTTTTATACGATCATATTCAACTTTAATAGAATCTAGTATTCCCTCCTTTGTTAAAAAATCAGTATGTGTTTTTAGTTTTTCAGATATCATTCTTAACTCAGCAGTTTCAACAGAGGTATCTTGATAAAATAATAGTTCTGGGTTTAAATTTATGCCGAGGTATAAGTTATATTTAAGATCTACTCGAAATCCAGCTTTTTCTAATTTACCAGATTCTGTTAATTCTTTAATAATACTGAGATATATTTTTTTTTGATAAAAATCAACAATGCATTCTTTTAAATCATTAAATACTTTTATTGGATTTATTTTCATAATATCTCTTTTATTTGTTCTTTTATTAGTGGGTACTTTTTATACATTGATATTCTAACTTCTTTTTTTATTTTTCGAAGTTTTGTTTTTACCGTGTTTTCGTTCATTGCAAACTCAATAGCTATTTCTTTTATTTTTTTATTTTCAATCATCTTACAGATTGCTATTTTTCTTAGTGTTGCATCATCTAACGATAAAATCTCAAAACACGTTTTTTTGTAAAGCTCATTAATTTCAACTTCTTTTGTTGTAAATTTAATATTTGCATTAACTGTTCCGTTAACTCTATATTTCAGTGGAATTAAAGAACTATATGTTTTTCCAGTTTTTAAATTACAAAAATCTAATGGAATGTGTGTATTTCTTTTTTTGGCCCAAATAAAATATAAAGCTTCATTTCTTGCTATTCTATATATCCAAGTAGTGAATCTTCCTTTTGATTGTGAATATTTGCTTAAATTTTTAAAAATCTTTTTCATTGTCCACTGAACAGTGTCTTCCGTGTCTAATTTATTTTTACAAAAAGTAGAAATATAATAATTTAACATAGGGTAGATTAGCTCAGCAAGTTCATTTAATTCTAGTTTACATATACTATTATCTCCAATTTTTTTAGAAATATTATGAATTCTAGAATTAATTTTAGAATTAATTGCTTCGAATCCCATGAGCTAAATATATGTTTTTGTTTTTAGATAGTTTATTATTGTTAAGCAACGATTGCACTTTTCATATTCCTCAATTACTTCAAAGGCCTTTAATGCATTAGTTAATGCGCTAATAAATTTAGTATGGGATAAGTCAATTGAATAATTAAAGTCATTAATTTCAATATCTACAACTTTAATTTTTTTAGTATTTGTCTTATATATTTCTTCAATTGCTGATAAGACTCGATCGAATATTTCAATCTCGTGTTGGTGAAAGACATCGTCTAATGTAATTTCACCCATGAATTTTAATTTAGCCATGATGTAGTATTGAGTAGGTTATTAAATCTTTTTTATAAAGATACTAAATATATTATCTTTTAAAAAATTTATTTTTGATTTTTTCCATATGTTCCTTTGACTCTAAATCAAAAACGTTTGGTTTTGCATATTTGTTTCCAAGTTCTTCACTTTTTAGGTTATTTAGTCTTCTGAGTTCATCAAAATTATATAAACTTTTTGAGTTTTTATTTAAATAAACACTAAATATTTTTTCATCAACTTCTTGTCTGTATTCAAGTGAAGTATTTTCATATGTTTCTATTCCAATATCCCAAAACTGAGATGTTTGAAAAAATGGAGATAAATTAATTGATGTCATGGCTAAATCGTCATTTCCATTTTGTCCATGGTATGTCCCACCCTTTGTTTTTCCAAATGACATTAACTCAGCAACAGTAAAAAAATCATTTGGAATTATTTTGTTTATTGTAACTAAATATTTAAACTGTTCACAGTATCTTATTTTGTTTGTTGGACCTAAACGTAATCCTAATTTAGGATTGGTTGCCATTGCTGTATGTTTAGTATGAATAAATTGACTGGTCCAGTAATTAAAATTATCTCTAAATAAATTATGTACAATATCTCCCTTATGGTTCATCTCAAGAACAATTCTACATTTATCTGGATTAAAAATTTCATATATTATATGTTCACATGCAGCTGAAAACCTATTTATGTCTAATTCATTTGTTCTAAAAATACCGATTTGTACTAAAGAAATTGTATCTAATTCTGAACGAATTGCTTCTTTCTTTTTTAAGAGTTGAGAAACCGGTAAAGCAACTAACTTATAAATATTTAAAACTGAATAGTCTCCACCGATTCCATCTGCGGTATCTATTGAAAAAACAAAATTTGCAATATCTGATTTAAAATCATAATTTGTATAATTTGAATATTTTGGATGAACTAAAAAATAATCATTAACATGTGCCCAATCCTCAGTTAGAGTTAAATTAGTATTTTCGTACCTAATATGTATTGAGTGAATCTTTTTAAGTTCTCTAGAGTTTAAAAGAAGCTGGTCTGACGAAAAAAACTGTAATCCATACTCTTGATTAAAATCTTCAATTGAACCTAAATCAGCAATAATTCCTTCTTTCCATTTATCATCTCTTCCTTTTATTTGCCACCAATCAACTCTTAAAGCAACATAATTACTTTTTTTAGAAACAGCATCGCTCCAAATTTCATGAAATTTATTTCTTCCATTTGGAGTTGAACTAATTATTATTTTAGAGTTGGGGTCAGCTGAGACTGTTGGAAATACAGCACGGTAAAAATCATTTAATTTTTTAGAGTCAATATGCGCAAATTCATCTACATATAATAAATTAACAGTTAAACCAATTCCTGATTTCTTAGTAGTTGTTCTACCAATTATTCTACTATCATTATCAAAACGTATTGTACCAGTATTTATTGTTTTTATACCAGGCTTCATAAAAAACGGCAAACCTTCTAAACTTATTCTGAATTTATCTAATAACTCTCTAGTTGTAGTATAATTATCTGCAACAACTAATGCTGTCTTATCAGCATTAAAAATACAATACCATAAAATAAAAATAGCAGAAGTTACAGATTTACCTATCTGGCGACTTGCCATTAATATATTATAGTTATTTACTTTAAATGAATTAAGTATCTGCTCTTGAAAATCTCGTAAACCTCCAGCATCTTTTAATAGCATTACGCCATTGTTTGTTTGAATATAGCAAAATTCATTTGCAAAATAAAGAACATCTACTTTACACTTATTTAAAATTTTCCACTCTTCTGGGGTATATTCAAAGGCTAGGTTTTCTCTTTTTAATGAATGATCATTATCTTTAAATGGAGAATCACGTAAACCTTTTATAGATAATCCATTTTCTATTTTTAAATAAAGAGCATCTATTCTTTCTGTTGTCCAAATAAAACTATTTATTTCTTGATCATCCCCATTAATTTTTGAGATTTTACTAGAACTAAATGCTCCTTGAGATGATAATATATCTTTCATAGTTTTTAAAGTATTTCAGTAAGATCGATGAAGTCATCCAAGTCATCTTCTTCAAGCTCAATGTTTTTCTCCCGCATAAGTTCATTTTTTTTGCTAGGGTCAACTAATACTGTTTCTAAACTTGTTTTATTTTCAGAGTTTTCAGCCTCATCTAAACTCTTAGACATATTTTTTGTTCCAATTGTAATAAAAAATTGTCCTTCATCATCTTTTGAATTAATTATTTCAGAATTAGCATTAGTTGGTTTTTCGCTATTTAGCTTTCTATATGTATCTTCTAAGAAAATTATATAGTTTGCTTGAGTTTTTGTTATTGCTGCCATTTTATCTTGAAGTGTTCCCATTACTTCTAATAATCTAGGGTGAGTATTACCGCTAGTTATTTCTTCCATTACTTTAATTATAGTAAGCTTTAATGTTTTTAATTGAAAAAACAAATTAGATATATTTATTGTATCTAATTCCTTTTTATGTTTAGCATAATCATTTTCTTTAAAAATTCCAACATCAACGAAATTCTTAAATAAAGAATCAGTTATTTCTCTAGCTTTTCGAGTAAACTGTCTACTCATTTGTTCAAAATCATGAGGACACTCATCTCTTGTTTCTTCAGCAAGTTGATTATCTATAACCATCCCGGTTTGATCTTCATGTGTGATTGATCCAAGTAAATTTTGAATTTCATCTCTTAAATGTTTTCTATTTTTCTTATCCACGATTTTCTAATTTATTTTATCTTCGTATTTATGTATTGCAGGATTTGCAAAAATCTTTATTTGTTTAACAGCTTCTACCCACTGATAAACAATAGAATTAATATTTGTTAGAAACATATCTAATGTTGAATTTACATCAAACATTTGAGAAGATAAACTACGTTTTAGTATTTCATCTTTATAATCAAAGCCAAGATTTGTTCGTATTTCTTTTCTTTGAAATGCAGGTTTAAATATTGAGTCTTTTACCATTTTTTAAATATTTTTTGGTCTAGGTACAATGTCTTTTATTTTTATATTTACTGAGCCTAGCGATTCATCACTGATTCCTTCAGCATATATATTTCCATATCTATCTGTGAATCCTCCTCGAATTAATGGCAATTCTCGTATTTCAGTAACAATATCATTAAAATCATCTAATCCAATATCTGCAGCATTTGGATTTGCTATTTTAGATATTTCATTTTTCTTACTTACAATATTAATTGAAACCGAATCTACTCCATTAACCTCTTCAATTATTTTAATTAAATCAGATTTTGGAATTCTAGTATGTCGTGTATTTTCAATAAAGAATTTTCCTAAGCTATTGAGTATATCATTCTTGATTATTTCTGTATCAACATCATCAAATACAATAACTGTTGTATTAATAACATAATTACTTGGAATTGGATCGATTATTTGTATATCTGTTGATATTAGTTTTGATCCAGACTTTTCAATGTATTTTAATAATTCATTTTTTTGAAAATCAGTTAATATAAATCTATCTAAATCAGCATTAAAGTAATTTTGACCTGTATTAAACGTTTTTCGTATATCTGGAATTAAAAACAGATTTAGTACCCTTTCATCAATTTCATCTAAAAAAATATTAATAACCGAAAATAGCTTTAATTTTCTTAATAATATTTCATAGTGGTCTGCATTAACTAGTGCAAAACTTTTTGATGTTCGTGGAGCAATTAATCTAGTTAAATTAGAATCTTCTGCGTTTGCTCCAAAAAATGGAGGATGTGTTGTCACAACACTAATGAATTCATTTATATCAAATTCTTCGCCCAATATGCTAAAACCAGTATCAATAAATTCAAATTTTACTTGTTGTGGATCATTTGTTCGAATATTTCCATTTGCTCCTTCGTTTATTAAAAATTCAATAATAATCTCAGAACCTCTTGGTGGAATAAGACCAAAATTATTATTACCGAAAAATATATCAAGTCCGCTAGTAATTCCGGTTTTTGCTAAAAATGCTTTTTCTCCCAATGGCATATCTAAAATAGAGTCATACTTTTTCCATTTTTCGCCATTAACATAAACACTTACGTAAAAATTATCAATAAATGAATTTTGAGCACTTCCTATTGAAAAACTCTCCATTGCTGCACCAGTCGAGACAACAGTAGTTGTTTCTATAATACCCTGTCGTATTGCAAGCTTTAAATCATTTGTTGTTCCATTATATGAAAATCTAATTTCATCTTGTGGTAAATCTAAAATGTATGTTAATCCGTTGTTTAAACACGAAAGTCTAGATTGATTTGGAATAATAATAAAATCAATTGTTGAATCTGTTGCATCATCATTTGTAGAAAGACTTATTTCTCCAATTGACGACATTGCTCTGCTTGGATTATGACCTGATAATGCAGCTAGTGAATAAACTGAGGTTAATCGAGTTGCTTCATTAATATTTAATTCAGTAATTGAGTCTTCAACATAATAAAAAACAAGCTGTGTTAAGTTCTCAACAACTAATAAGATTTGCCCAAATGGAGAAGCGGCTGTGAATATTCCTCGACTCTGTTTAAACTTTTCTGTTAAATAATTAATTGTTTGTAATAAAATATCCTCAACGAAGATACTAAGTTTTGTTAAAACTTTAAAATTATCTGTTCCGTTTGCCATTTAATTTATATTATTTAATTTATATTATTTATATAAGAGATACTATTTTTTAAATATGCTATTTTTATAATAAATAATTTAGTATTCACTCGTTAAACCTTGTATTTATTTTTATATAAATAGAATAAAGGACTTTTTAATGTTTAACTCTGTTTCAAATAAAGAAATTTACGATAATTCATATTTATCATTTGTTTTTGAATTTTTTACTCCACTTCCTAAAAGAGAAGCTGCTGCTAAGTTCTCAAGAGCATTAGGTAAAAAGGTTAAGTGGTTTAATCATCTTAATTCAGACTTTACACCTACTGTTGAAGCATTTAAAGTTTCCCCAGTATATTCAAATGGATATAAAGAAATAAGCCTGGAAACAGGAGTACTTCCATATCAAGAAGCAATACATATGTTTTTAAAAACAATGCATGTAATTGAATCAATTGGATATACAACTCAAAGATGTTCAGTAAAAACAAAAATTAAGCTAGATACGGATTCGTTAAATCTTACTGCAAAACTTCATAATCTTAATCAATTTAAGTATTTACTTGGACTTGATGAATCAAAGTTACTTGATTTGTGGCCAATTAAAGAAAATGAAGAAAAGTTAATTTATCAAAATCATTTAGTTTTTATTCAACCCAAAGATATTTATAATAAAATTATAACAGAACAATATTTTGAAAGAATGAGTCCAGTTGAATTTAATTTTCCAACCTCAGATTTTTTCGCTAATGATTTTTCTGAATTAGGTCATGGAAATTTAATTGTAAAATACATAGGTGGAAAAGACTATACTAAAAAACGTAAAGAATCAGTCAATACTATTAATTTAATCATTGAACATTTATATAATACTCTTTCGAATAACTGGAAATATTCTGATACTGAAAAACGAAAAATTTCTAAAATTGTTGAAAGCTACCGAGGTGCAATATTAAATACAAAAAATTATCTTAATTTTAAATCAAAATATGAAAATATTGATTTATATGTTGATTTAAATAATAATAAATTCTTGATAGACTCGCACTATACTAAAATTAGAGAAAAAATATTTAAATTAATAGTTGGTGGTGAAATAACAGAAGCTATAATAAATTATGATACTGAACGTGGTGCAATTCAAATAAAAAACGCAAAA
>Ga0233413_10000737_pt1 | contig 15155 bp, 12 predicted proteins | sample Na_anoxic_6_MG_FD_189019 | JGI IMG/M metagenome (GOLD analysis project Ga0233413, IMG submission 189019) | Seawater microbial communities from Saanich Inlet, British Columbia, Canada - Na_anoxic_6_MG | ecosystem: Environmental > Aquatic > Marine > Inlet | place: Canada: British Columbia... | reverse complement strand
GCGTCATCCTCATCCTCATCATCACCCCAAGTATCATCTAATTCCCCTGCAACGCCTATAGCTTTTACTATTCCTTGCATGCTTTGATTAAAAGCCTGCGCTCTCTGTTGTTCAAGTGCCATCTCCATTTGCTGCTTTCTTGCCTCTGCTTGCTGTATTGCTGCTGCATTTGATTGTGCAATTCCTGTAGCTTGTGATATTGCTGCAAGTCTTTTAGCTTCTGCTGCTGGATCTAAGGCTGCTATTCTTTCACCAACTGAAGCAGTTAATGCTTTAGCTCTAGATGTTAATGCTTTAGTTAACCTCTGTCTTTCAAGAGGAGTGAGAGTCTGAGGCATGGCTTGTATAGCTGCCAATTGCTGTTCAGCTGTTTGTCCTATTGTTTGATTGATGCGAGCCACATCCTGAGCACTAAGCCCTTGCTGTGATTGCATCTTCTCTATGTTAGATAATTGTGCACTCTGTATTTGTTTCTGTGCTGCCGTAGCTCCTTGAAAATTAGGATCTTCTGCATTCTGTGCTGCTAAGCCTGTTGCTGCCGCTTGTCCAAGTGCTCCACCTATCACCATTCCTTGTGGGCCACCAAAAGCTCCTGCTGCTGCACCTGCTACTGGAAGTAATGTTTGTAGTAAATCTGCCATGATATCCTCCCTATCTACTCTCTATTAATTGTACCTGATCTAAGTAATATTGCAAGTAATTGACGCTACCTTGTTCCATATCATCAAAGAATTGATCACTAGAAGTATTGAGGTTTTCCCTCTCAACAAGAGTTAACTCGCCACCAATTGTTTCCCAAGTCTCATCTATAAACTGTCCCGTGGTTAGCGAATCTATTTGTAAGTGGGTGATATCATTAATCTTAATGTAGAGGTTCCTAAAGAAATCTTCTATTGCTTGATCTCCTACTGTGTCTCCTTTTCTAAACATTGCATTCGTTGGCATTATCTCCTCCTCCATGTGAAACCTTGTACTAGTATTGTAGCATAATCTTCTGTAGCTGTATCAAGATTTCTGGTTAGTATCTTTATATTGTTTTTATTTCTGACAATATAACAAGAGAAATCAGCATCTTGCTGTTCTGATATCTTCCAGTTATATGTACGTTCTGGACTATGACCTTTAGGAATCTGTTGTGTTCCAGTGCCAGCTATATCTACCCATACACCAATAAAAGAATTGCGACCATCAAAGCCATCTGGCAATGTGACAACTGCTTCAAAATCATCAGAGACTATATCCACATATTTAAAGATCTGTCTGTACTCATAGTTGTTAACTTTCAAATAGTTAATCATTGAATTTAGTTTATAGGTATCTATGCTATTAATACTGGATAAGTTATCATAACTATAATCTTTACCAAGGAACCCTTCAGCCTTGTTTATAATTAAAGGGTTGAAGAAACTTATATTCTCTGGTGTAATTTCATTCTCTACAATCCTTCTTAGCTCTATAAGCTTATCATACAATACACTGTTAAAAGAATTGCTGTCTAAATCTCTCATGGTAACACCTCGTATAATGCTAATATTGTTACGTCTACATTTATATAATCTGTACTTTCCAATGGAGAAGTAGTTAGATTTACATTAAAAACTGTCTCATCATAGCTATCTGCACCAAGTTCTACTGTTACTTTAGATGAATCTTCTTCAGTTAAATTACTCCTTACATCTATGCAGGTAGTAAACATTGCTGGTCTCCAAACATCACCATAGTTATCTTCATTATCTGGAAAGAATTGCCTCATAGAATCCCTACTGACCAATTTAAGGAATGGAGGTTTCTTTATAATAACTTCTCTATTATATATATTAGTCTCTTCACTAAGCTTTTCAGTTAAAGCTTCCCGCCTTTTCTGTGCTTCTGTTTTCTTCTTCTTAGGTTTACTACCCCAAAAGCCACCAGCCCAGTCACTGACAACATCATATGCCTTCTTAGCACCATAAGCTTGTGCTCCCCACAATCCTGCAACTGCATATGGAGCGAATGACTTGATCTTATCCCATGCATTAATTTCTTTCTTTTCTGGTATCTCTGGATTAGAATTAATAAGGAAAGACTCTCTAGCTTCAATAGGTATGAAAGTTTTATTGGTATTCATAAGCGTAATCAATGGATCAAAGATATCATCTCTGAATTTATAGTTACTGTCTGGTGTGCTGCCGAAAAACTTATTCCCCTCTACAGGTCTTGTATCATCTGCTAAATCAATAATCTTCTTAGGTGGTATAGGTATTGTAGTAAAGCCACTGCTAAATAGATTGTCATTATCCAACTTGCCTTCCAGTAGATATTCTATTTCATTAATTAAAGTTTCAAGCTTTGCCTCTGTATTAGTTATGTCAGTTGGTAAACTTATCTTTGGCATATTAATCTCCCTCCACATAAATAGCACCTGCTGGTGTAAAGTTTATGTTGATTATTTTAAATTCATCAAGTGCTTCTACTTCTGATTCAGCATTATTTTCCATCACTGCTTCTATCCTTAGTTTAAAACTATGCCCATTCCTAGAGTTAGGTTTAACTTCTTTGATGCAAAGTTGTCTGGAACCGTCCAATCTAACAGTTGTGTTATCAAAATCTCCAGTCTCTTTATAATCATCTTCTTTCCTTCTCATTGGCACATATTTTTCTTTAGAGTTAAATTCATAGTTACCATCATAACTCCATGATACACGCATGTTAGCCATTGACATAGCAGTAGTTATAAAAGCTTTTAGTACATTATCCTTAGCCATTTCGTTGTTTCTAAAGCTAGGATCTAAATATATATCTGCTGTTTCTAAGTAAGCTTCATATGTGGAAATACTCTCCTGTTTATAAAAACTCCTATAAGCTACTGCATATACACCGTTACCTGCACCTACATTAACTATCTGTCCAAGCTCTTTATTATAAGCATATTTTCCACCAGCCCCCACATAATAATAAGTATTAACAGGTGTTGGTGAATCACCTTTCTGGTAGTAGTCTTTAAACCCTGCACCGTGTATAATAACTGCTGAATCTATAACATCATCAACTAGGTCTGATATTGCTATGCCTACTAGTGAAATCTTCTCAACAGAATCCTCTTCTATAAAGTCTGTGAATGCACCTGTATTATCCTGACCTGTATTATCTGGTGCAAACTTAATACTGTAATCTATAGCATTAGTTGATAGATCTCCCGTAAGATCTGTTTTAAAAACAAAGTGTTCAGTTGTGCTTCTTCTTCCATAGTGATATACTAACCAATTATCAGTATCAACGAATATGCTATGAGAAGTTAGATTACCAGCAACATCATCATAACCTATCGAAATATCTTCACCTTTAACTAGTAGCTCACTATAAGTCTGCATTAATAATTTGTTACTAGCATCTGCTCCACAAAGGTATATTATATTTGTACCAAGTATATTAGCCACATTTAAATCATAAAAGGCTCCAGTTAGGGATGCATTGTCTATATATTGATTTGCCAGAACTCCCGATAATGCACCATTAACTGAAAAGCCACCACCGTGAGAAATCTCTAAATCAATTGGATTGTCAAAGTTTCTAAATTGTGCCTGAAAAACATAAGAATTTGTTTTTAAATCTTTTAAATTAAAATCATATAGTATTGAATCTGCATCTGGAAATGTTGTAAACGTTTTAACGAACACTCCAGTAAAGGGTGCTGGGTTTTCTAAATTTATATCTAATTCTACCCCATTAATAGTTAGAGACCAATCGGGGTTTCTTTTAAGTTGTATGTCGTAATAATTATTACCTGTAAAAGTAAATGAATCATCTGTAGCAAAAACCTTTTCACCGCATATACAAAGACTAACTTTATTTATCACATCAGCATATAATACTAGATATTCAGTAGTGAATGATTGATCATCACCAAATTTAAATATAGGAGTGCTAGTAAAGGGTGGAAAGCTATCTCCATTTAATGAGAATTTAAAATTAATCTCAAAGTCACTTATACCTATATTATATTCGTCATACATATTCCAAGTACATGCGGTTTCAGAGACATCCCGAAAAGCTGCTGGTCTTTGCTCTGTTTTATGCAGTGTGTTACCTTCAAGCCAATAGGAATAATCATCTCCATTGGATTCCCCTCTTGTTGGGGCTGCTGAGAAGTTGTCAGTAATATTCTTTAAAATAGTACTAGGAGCTGGAAAACTGGCTGGGTCTGTTGAATCAATTTGTATTGATCCTATTAATATATCAGATCCTTGCTCAATTGCGATACTAACTGCATAATATCCGTAATCAACATTGTTTATTTCTGTAACAATTGTTATATCAAAATATTCAGTGTCTGCAACTCCATCATAAAAAGAACTAGCTAGTGCAAATGTATTATCTAATGAATGTATCGCACCATTAGTAACACTGCTAGCTACCCTTCTGCCAGCTACATATATAATATCATCTACTATTCTAATGCTATTGATTTTATCTGAAGTGTTGCTATCAACAATTGTTAAAGTGGAGATGGTTGAAAAGTCAGATTTCTTTATTTTTGATATTTTAGCTTCAGTAGCAGTATTGTATATTATATAGATATCACTTGCATCTTGTACCATTACGTTTCCAGTAGCTTGGTTAGCAAATGTAAAGGAAACTTGTGTAGAAGTTGTTCTTTCTGATATATTGATTTGCTCTGCAATAATATTTGTTCCGATTCTATGAACAGCATATGCAATATTATCATCCTCGCTATCTATTAAAACTTGATCTGGGGTAACTGTTGAAGATTCAGTCTCTCTGAAAATACCATTATCAATTAATGCTGTTGTTATAGTATCTGAATATGCGCCCCAAGTGCTTAGATCATAATCATATTCTGCTAGAGTAAATTCATTATCAACTGTTGTTGACAGCTCTACACCAGCGCTATTATCTTTTAAACTATCCTCATAGGCTTCAAAACTCTCAACGTTACTTTCACCTTCTACTGTATCTGGAAAAATTATCTGGCTGGTTTCAGCATTCTGTCTCCTATATTTTATTGTCATACTATAAACCCTCCAGTTTGTGTATCAAGATATTCTAATATCTTAGTCTCATCCTTAAAAGAAACAACTAGTTCATTATGAAAATATGATATGTCATTGATTATTTTACCCTCGTATAGGTATCTCTTTGTCCAAGCTCCCTGTCTAAAGCAATATATATCATCACCTCTAGCTATCCATAATCCATCATCAAAATAAATCATCTTTGGAGAAGCACCCCAATTTAAATGATAAATCTGATTAGAGATTAATTCTGATTTTGCTTGCCTAGCTGAATTAATATTATTTGAATAAACCATACTTAAAAAATACACTTCATCTTTTAATGTGATAAAAAAGATTCCTTTATAGCCCTCAGTTATAGCTTTGACTCTTTTATTATCTACTTTAGTTATATCTCCAGATGTACTAACTATATATATACCTTTATCAGTAAACAATGCAATACCATTATTGAATCCTGATACGAAATCCACATTAAAATCTATATCAATAGGTTGTTCTAAAAGCATTTTGGCTGTTTGGCCTAACCATAATCTCTGCCCTTGTATGGCATACAATACGCCACCATTACTAGCTATATGTTGTGGATTGTTAATATATTCAGTTAGTTCGTTAATATCATATGGTGTTCCTCTTAGTCCTTGGTATTCTAATTTGCAAACAGGTAAGTAGGTTTTGATTAAACTCTGTGGTATTTGATTTACATTACGACCACGACCATCAACGGAATCATTAACCTCTTTACCAGCATAATCAGAATCATAAACATCATAAGCTATATTACTGAGTGCTTCATTTTGCCAACCAACTTGAGATACACCTACAATTGCACCATCATTCCATACAGCAAATCTTATTCCATCTGTAAGAAAATCAGAAACATTAGATGAATCTTTCAATAATAAATCAATCTGCCTATCAGAAGTATCTAAGAGTATGGATGTGTCAGTTAGAACTTCCAAAATATCATCATCTCTAAGATAGTCTTGTTCATATTCCCAGCTATCATAACCAATATTTTTCATAACATATGCTGCTTTATTGATCCAACCTTCTTTATATTTAAGTGCACAACTTGCTAAGTCATACATATCAAATGAACCTTCATCAACACCTGAATCCTTTACATTAATTGTAGCCTCAATTAACCATCCGTCAACTGTGTATGTTCCAGACTTATCACTAAATACAAAGTTTTGTCTTGATATAGGTGCTATTGATTCAAGCAACTCCTGATCTAAATCAAGCACATAGAAGAATCTATTGTGATCTCCTGTTGATACTACAGATTTATTACATGTTAATGTATATGTAAGTGGGGTGCCAGCCGAGGTTAATACATATCCTTCGGAAGTATATGATTCTGACCCTATCATGCCTAGTGGTGGCTCCATAGATTCACCAGAAGCTTCCCAAGTTCTTAGATTAGAATTAACACTAAACACTTTAGCTATAAGCTCTTCACTTACTCCGTATTTATCGTCATCATCAAAGTCCTTAGTCTCACCATGTCCTATAATGTCTATAAACTTTATATCTCTTAATTCTATAAAATTAGCTAGCGTCTCATCTATACTTAAATCTGCATGGTTACCTCCAGCGGAGCTATCTGAAAAAGCATCAAAATACATATGTGCATATTGCCCTTCTGTTAGGATTATTCTAGCTGTAAGTTCAGCAGTATGTTTACCTGTAAAATTATCAGTCTGCATATCATAGTCAAATGAATCTTGTGACATACAGTTAGATTGCCATAAACTTTCTGAATTTAAATCAGTAGATCTAGTAATATATAAACTTCCATTATCATTATTACTGGAATAGAAAGCATCTTTAAAGGTTGGCTTGAATCTTATTCCTTCTTTATTTTTCTCTCTGGACTTTGTTCCAGTTATTCCATCTTCCATAGATATTAAAATTCTTTCATAATCAGACAGATGAACAGGGTCGGAGAACTTGCCTATATAACCTGCCTCATTAACTGAAGCTATTCTAACTTCACCAGTTATTGGTCTAATATTGTCGTCTATATCGTCTATAGTAATAAACCTATCTATATCCTCGTATGTCATATCTTCTATATCCAGCATCATAACAGGAAGTTTATTTGAGATTCTTATCTCTTCCCTCATTTGTCTTGGCTTCCATTCTGAATCCTGAGTAGTTTGTTCAACCATCATAACTGAACCAAACTTATTTATCCTTTTAACTTCACCGAAATTAGAAACTATATATACATATTTATTATCTTCAAGAAACCAATATTTATCTGAATTCTTACTAAAAATAATATGAGTACCTGTGGAGAAGTTTCTCTTGCAAACCTTAAAATCTATTTCAGGCCATTTCTCTAACCATGCATAAACTTGTTTCTTTTCATTAATTTGTAAGTGGACTTCCATACCGCCTATTCTCGCACGATAAAAAGCTGTCCATAGATTGACCTTAGACACATCACTTAATACGCGTGTGCCCAGCCTACGCTTCGCTATACCACGATCTATTTCCATATTCTTAAGATCTGAAACAAAACCCTGTCCAGTATCGTACTCTGTATCTATAATTCCATTCCTGAAGTCGTGCTTAGGATGTGATAAAGTTTTTTTAGTATCTTTAATATCAGCCATTATTATCTCCCAAAACTATGACCACGGAAAGCCATGTATTGCTTTTTAAGAACTCTACCCTTTTCACTCTGCCATCTCTTCTCATATTCTTTAAGCTCAGAATAATCATACTGGCTAAGACCATTTCCCTTCCTTGCATAAGCCTGACGTTTAACATCTAGTGTTAACATCCTAATATACTCATCTGGAAAAGGAATATCAACATCATCGATAAGTGTAATGTTAGCACTAGCCGTCATAACTGCCAATGGGAATACAACTGCTTTAACAATAAGTGTATCATCTTCTGACCAACTATCTGAATTCTCAATAACCCTATTTGATGGAGAGTAAAAAGAATCTGAAAGGTCTGAGCTATCACCAACGATAGACCACTTATTACTATTCTTAATCGCTATTATTCGCATGATTTGATCTGGTGCTGTATATGTAGTACCTGAAATAGCTTCTGATATATCATTAGCCGTAGGGGAATCTTTAAAAGTAATTGTAAGTTCCTGTTCAAATCTATCAGGACAATATCCTGCATATTTTTTAATTGTTTCATTGATTATTCTTTCAGCTTGATCTGAAGGTAGATCTCTGTAAGCATCATCATCTGCTTTATCACCACCCTCTGATTCCTGTCTTAACTCATAATCTAGTATGTCAAAATATTGAGCATATGTATAAGACATTTTTTCCTCCTAAAAAGTAAGGGGCCGAAGCCCCATAATAAATCTAAGCCTTAGTAATAAGTAGAGCAGAAGAAGAAAAGATAGGCCCATTTGGTACATCAAAATTTAAATAATAGGTTAAAGTAGAATCAGACTCATTTATAGTAATTACAGCCTGATCTTTCAATTTAACAATTGCTGAATGATTAGCGGTAAGTTCCTCTAGAAGAACTGCATAAGTCCCATCATATCCCAAATCATTTACTGTAGTAGCCAGTGTGCCACCTGCTGAGGTTGAAACCCATATATAACTTCTAAAAAAATTATCAACATCCAAACCCTGCACATCCTGCATTGAAATAGTAACTTCTACCTGTCCATTGTAGAAAGTTGTATTGGCACCATCTTCAACTGCAAATGAAGCACCACTATCAGCTTGTGCTATTACTAAATAATTAGTACTAACTGATGCATCAATTATTGCTACATTGGCTTCTACTACTGCTGCAAGACCTGCTGCTAATTCTGCCTCTGTCTTAGCAGAGTGAGCAACTGAACAATTAGTTGTACCAACTGCTGTAAAAGTAGCATAACTTGAAAGCTGTGAAATAACACAAGTAGCTCCTACTACTGCTGCGCTTACTGCTGTCTCACCTGCTGTAATTGCTGCCGCTAATTCTGTTGCTATTTCTGTCTCAGTTGCAGTTCCTACTCCTGCGTTAGCATTGTATCCTGTGCCATTAACAGTACAAACTGTTGCTGCATCTGCTGCTGTTATAGTAACTGTTGTTTCCTGATAATTATACGTTACACTATTTATAACAACTGCTGAAGCTGTATCTGCGGAATCAAATGAATATAGCTGTTTCTTTATATGGTCAAACGATACACTATATGGTATTTGTTTATGACCAGATAACATCTGGTTTTTTGTTTCATAAGCCATTGTTTTCTCCTAAATAAAAGGGGAGACTTGCTCCCCCAGTTAATTAACTTGTGATTCCAAAGTAACCATGTGCTTCTGGATCACCTATTGCAAGTGTAGCAATAGTATCAAATTCGATCTCTTCAATTGAGTTATTTCTTTCTTTGAAGACGTCTCTAATCTTAGGAGTAGCAACCCCTTCGCCAACAACATTAAGGTGCTGAAGACCGATGTCATTAGGATCAATAGCAACCATATATTTTAATGGGCTAGCAACAAGTGAGCTATTATCCTTATCTTTAACAACTTGTTTAACTCCAGTGAGTCCTCTATGAACGATAAAACGAAGTTTACCAAAAGCAAATTCAGCAGACTGTGGATTGAATACATTCTCAAAACCAGGGTTAACTGATCCGAAGTTCTCTCTCTGAATAGAAACAATACCCTGTAATGCTTCAATAACAAGTCTCATCATATAAGGACTAAGGAAAACAAGTTTGTCTTTAGAACCTTTAACTGTAAGCTCTTCCATCCAAGCAATAAGATCATTATAACTAACTGAGCTAGCACTAAAAACCTTATTAATACCTTTACTTGATGTTGAAGCAATACCAGAAGAAGCTCCGTGTGGATTCAAGAAGTAAGGGATTCCACCCATGATTCCTGTATCTGTAGCACCAGTTCCAGCAAGATAAGTGGAGTGGTTAAGAAAGAGTGATTTTTCAAGCTTCTTAGCAAATGAACCAAAGCCAAGCTTCACAAGGTTTTCAAGGCTTCTGTCAGTTAAATATTGATTTGATCTCTCAACCTGACCAGCACCAACTGTTTCTCTAATTCTCTGCATGTGATTATAAAGTAAGTCAGCACGAACATTCAAAAAATCTCTTGCATAACCATCATAATCAACAGCACTTGCAAGAATTTCTACTCTAGTGCCAGCGGCGAATTCTACATCTCCACCTGCATCTGGAACATTGGTTGAGATGATTTGTGCAACTACATATTGTGGTGCAGTATCAGCAGCACCAAGTTTAACTGTTACATAATAGTCCAAAGTTGCATGTGAAATATGAACGATATCGCCAGCAAAAAAGCGTGAGGATACAAACTTTATTCTTGATACTGTTCCATTTGTCCATGCTGCTACAGCTGTTGGTGCGCCTTCTGAATCATCAAAAGTAAAACCAGCAGATGGATCTAGTGCATCATCTTCTGAAGGATAATCTCCGAGTGCCCAAAATGGTTTAGTTGTGTTTGCTACTGGTGCAAATCTTCCTGAAGGCATAGCATTAAGAAGAGCAGCCAAGGGTGCTTCATCTCTCATCATGCCCCATGCTGTGTCTAGTGATTGTTCTTGGATAATACCACTGGAGGACATATCCGCTCTGTTGTGAGTTGATCCTGATAAAATTGTAATTCCCATAATAAATTCTCCTGTTAATCTTGTTTAAATCTAATTTCTTTCTTTGGAGGGAATGCTGTTGATAGCATTGCATCTGTCTTTTTCATGCCTGCTTTTACTTTCTGTTCGTAAGTAAGGCCCTGAAGTAAATGCCCTTCCTCGCTGTTTACTGGTTCTGATTGAATAGGTGCTGGATTGAGGGGTGCGGAATTGTTGAGTGGCTGTCTCTCTGGCTCTGTCTGTGGTGAAGCTTTTGCTTGAATTAAAGTTTTAGACAATCCTATTGCAGAAGAAAGCGTCCCTTCGCTGTCAAGGATGTTAGGGTCTTTGTCAAGCATATCTTTTAACCCATTATCATACAGATATTTGAAATTCTCGTCATTCATGAGGCCATTCAGTTTGGATTTGCGTGCATCAAGTTTTGCTGTTTCTACTTTCTCTTGCTCTTCTTTGGCTCTCATCTTTCTTATCATTTCTAAATCTGCTTCTGAAATACTGTTCATTGCATTGTTGTTGTCGTTGTTGTCTTCGTAACTCATCGTTAACTCCCTAAAAGTTTCTTAATAATTTCATGGTAGTCTGCTTTAAATATGTTTTGTTCAGCAGACAAATTTGTTTTTATGTGTAATGCTTCGTCAAGTAAATTTATTAACTTATTCTTTGTGAATGAAAGTCTTTTATTAATTTCTTTCTTTGCATCCTTGTTTAATATCTTCTGTTCAAAATTAGTGGGATCTATTTGCATAAGTAAATTATGTAGATCACAGTATATACTTATAACATCCTCTGCGTTCACTGCTATGTTATTTTTTCTGTTTCTCATTGTGGTGCCATCCCCTTCTCTTGAAGTCCCGTTTCAACTAATTGATTGAGTTGTTGTAGAGCATTGTTGCCTTGAAGTATTGTGTACATCTGCATTAGTTGTTGCTCATCAAGGAATTCTAAAGGATCTCTAAATATTGCATTAACATTTCTAATACCCTTACTCTTAAGCATCTTCCTTTCAACCTTATCAAGATCATAAACATTAGGATTATTCATAGCAAGCTGATAAACAACTGCCATCTTTTGCTCTTCGCTCATGTTATCACCAGGAAGGAATGAGCCATTAACAACTCTAAGATTCTTGAGGTTAGCAAGAAATTCTTTAGTAATACCAGCCTCCTTGAAACTAGGGAAGTCATCATAATACATTTCAAATATTCTAGCTATATCAAGTGATGTGGGATTCATAAACCCACTCTCAATATTCAGTACTGGTTTGGAACTATTTCTAAGTGCTGCTTGATTAATTGTATCCATAACGTTTGATGATCTAATCTGTTTAGATTGTATACCACCAAGAGTAGTTGGATTAAGTCCTGTGATATACCATATAGCCTCAAACGCTTTCTCATAAAGGAATAAAGCAGACTGTGATAGATCAGGAAACTGTAGCTTAGATATCAGATCATTGATATTAACTGGTCTATTACTGCTAGCCATTAAAAACTTATCAATCTTCAAAGGTATCATAGAATTAGGATTTAATTCATCAAGTGATATCCCAGAAGTTGGAAGTATACCCTCAGCATAAAAGATAGGCATCCTTGCATTTAGTGCATTGACATCTGCTATCTGATTAATGGAAGTTGAGATAACTTCAATACTAGGTTCTAACATTTCATAAAGTGTAAAACCATATGAAGATTCAGGATCAAAGAATAGTGAAGCGAAGTTAAGTGGGATTCTTCCATAAGTACCATTACTATTAACACTTCTTTCAACTACATGTGAATCGTTAACTACTAAATATCTATAACCATCTCTTAGATAATATTCCCTTACTGGTATCATTTCTTTTTTATCTACACCAGCATCTAGATTTAAAACTTGCTTATGTGTATCAGCATCTTGTTGAACTGAGAATGAACCTTGAACCTCTATACCATATTTATTTTCTATATAGGCAGAATCGAATTCACCAATAGTAACTATACACCACTCAGCAGTTTCAGATACCCTAGATGGGTTAGCATTCCAATCAACAAACACTGATAAAGGATCATAAGCCTGAAAGCCTATTGTTCTTCCTTGGTTAATCTTTTGTGTCTCACCATCTGGAAGTATTCTTTCATTAACTAAGTTCTCAGTATATGTCTGTGTGATGGAAACTCCTGATACTACATAGTGCCAGAAAGCCACATTCCTTTCTACATTATTATTCTTTAGTGAATATATTTTAAGAAGTTCTTTAGTAAAAGCATCAGAGATATCAGGGCCATCATCAAGATCTTCCCATTCAAATCTATATGGATTAGTCTGCATTTCTGCAATCATCTTCTCCGCAACACCAGTAAAGATAGGGTAGAGAAAGCGTGATTTAGTTTGTTCTTCAGTTCTATCGTAGTCATTGCCGACCAATGGATCTGCACTTGACATCTTAGCATAAGAATCATTAGACATAATTTGTTTATAAGCTCTTCTTGCATCTCTTATCCTCTCTCTTTTATCTCTGTATATCTCCTCAGCATCGTTAAGCCTTTGCTGATAAAGTGATAATAGTTTCTCAAATCCTTTCTGAGCCATTTTTTAATACCCCGTAGTTCTAAAGGTTGGTCTTCTTCTGTTATTCTTTTTACCAAAATCAAAGTTAGTTATTACTTCTCTGTCTTCAAATAAAGTAGAAGCTAATTCAAAGTTTATATTAGTCTTAATCTGTATTAAACAATCAAGGAAATCATATGAAGGTAATTGTCTCATTATTTCATCTATTAATCTCTGCTGTGAGAAGTGCACATGTATTAAGTTCTCTCTAAATAAATCTGATAAGAACATCATAGCTCTCTCAGCCTTTCCTCTAGCTCCTTTAGTTGAAGCTTTCTTGTGGTAATAGAAATGAGTCATACTACATTCAGGATCTTTATTTAATCTACTGTGATACTCTTCACTCATGGACATCTGATAAGATTGTGAATCAACTACAACTAAATCTGAATTGTTTTTAACTACCTGCTCTCTGAGGGCGCTATAGAGTTCCCTCATACTACCGCCTAATTCCTGCCAAGAATCGTATACATAAAGACTGTTATTATATATAGTTCCTGAAGCAATTGTAGCTCTGGATGAATCATCATACCAGCTCTTACCATTCATAGAATAGGATGGATCAAATGAAGTAACAGCTCCCCCTTTACGTAGGATTTCTCGCCTAGTCTGTGATATGACTCTAACGCCCTCGGGTGGGTTTGGATCATCAGCAAAAGCAAATACAAAACTTTTATTATCAATTAGATTAATCTCAGATACAGGATCTTTAGGACACATTAGCATTTGAGAAGCGAAGTCATCTCTTAAGTCCTCCTTATCCTCTGCTAGGGACTCGTCAGTGTAGAACTTATGGAGTCTTTGTGTCTCTCCTTTATACTGCCATTCAACAGGCATTTCAAAACAAATTATGTTTCCTTCTTTTAAAATATCATATAAAGAACCTTTATAGTATTCAGTACCAGCTAGGAATCTTCTGAACTTTTTATTTCTTTGCTTAAGTGCACAGAGTTTTTTATAATAATCATGTAGCTTTTTAGTTTCTTCTGGGTTCTTAGAATTCTTATCATCAACTAAATCATCACCAAGGAATCCATCAACGTGATAACCAATTGTATTAACACCAGGAGAGCAACAAGTAAAGGTAGCTTCGGGTCTTCCATTGATAATAGTTTCACCAAACATATCATCTATTGCTACATTAATTGCCTTCCTTGTAACTCTACTACCTGCATCTCTCATTGCTTTCTCAGTAGTCTTAAATAAATCAGGAAGTATTAAAGCTAGAAAAGGATTAGTAAGTATACTGTTAATCATTGAAAGATTCTTCTGTGATCTAATCTCATCACCATGTGGCAATAACCATTTACTATTTGGATCTTCTATAATAAGCTGTGCTGCTTGATAACCAAGAAAATTATATGATTTACCAATACCACGAGGCATCATAATTAATGTAGTGTTGGCATTCTCTGACCATTTAAAGAAAGCACCCTGACCTATAGCAGCTTTATATTTTTCAGGTAATGCTTCCATACCTCTTTTTAAAAAGTCGCAAGCTACATAGAATACTTCATCTATCCATTCTAAACCAGAACCCCATTTAATCAACCAAAGGAGATCATCTTTAACTACTTGTACCACAGTCTCTCTTAAAGCGTGGTATGTTAATTCTACTTCAGAAGCAGATACAAAACCATCTACTCCATCCTTTTTTCTTTTATTAAATAAAGCTAGAATCTTTTTGTACTTAGGTGTAACCACAGTACGCATCTTTATCTCAGTGATACGTGCATCAATCTTTTCGTGGTCTTTATTAAAGTACTTAGTCATAATTCTGACAGCTCCTTACGATCTATAACCATTTTACCTTTCTTTGCTTCAGTAAACTTCAGAATACGGTGTGCAACATCTACACGCTCATTATCATCAATTAAAGCTCTAACATCTATGCTATCATCATCTATTGCATTCTCGTCTATCATCTTAACCAATATTCTTAAGTAT
>Ga0233413_10000732_pt1 | contig 15215 bp, 12 predicted proteins | sample Na_anoxic_6_MG_FD_189019 | JGI IMG/M metagenome (GOLD analysis project Ga0233413, IMG submission 189019) | Seawater microbial communities from Saanich Inlet, British Columbia, Canada - Na_anoxic_6_MG | ecosystem: Environmental > Aquatic > Marine > Inlet | place: Canada: British Columbia... | reverse complement strand
AGCACATGTATTATGCGCGCGATCGTTGACTATCCAAAACACCTTAGAAAAATTGTAGGAATTCCTGAATCAAAGCGGATCATGATTGGGTTAGCTATAGGGTATCCTGATTGGGAGCACCCAATTACAGGGATAAAGACAGATCGAGAGGAAATAGAAAATATTGTGACGTTTGTAGGGTAACAGTCATTACCTTAGGAGATAATTTTGACAAACAAACTATGAGCAAGACTTAGGGGTGAAGATTATGTGTAATGAGCCCCATAATTATTCACCGCAGACACCCGTCGTTTGGCGGTCGCATACTTGGCCTTTTCCTCGTCAGTCTCATAGCCCATCATTTATGAGTTCCCCAGTGCTTTTCCCCTACCGGTAAGAAGGGCTCAACGACAACTCCATATCCGATGAATCCCGCTTGCCCATTGGATGAGCGCCTGCTTCGCAAGTCCCTGATCACTCAATTCTCGATCCTGATGGGCCACGTATTCATTTCTCATCGGCCTCTTCCAGAAAAAGATCGACTAATTCCTCTGACATCCACAAACCCGTTTTGCGCAAGTTATCCAGTGCATCGGCAACGGATTCAACCAGTCCTCTCCGCTTGGCTAATACAAGTATACCGCCTGTGCCCAATGTCTGAATTCCCAGGGTTTTTGCGCAACGACGTGCCGCTTTATCATCCACCATTGCGCGGAATTCTGGATATTCCATGGCAAAGCTCAACACCTCCGACTCACCAATACCAAGGTCCCAGGCAGCGACAATGGGCGAAATGCCAGAAACTTTCACCTTTTTAGCCCATTCTGCATTTATGAGACCTGAGACGGATTCATCCCTATATCCTCCTCCAGTGACTTCAGACCACACCGCTTCTGATAAGCAAATTTCATCGAACAACGCCGGCAAAAGACTTTCAAGATGACTGCGGAAAAGAAGAATGAGTGGCGAGGCATTGATAACCACTTGTTTAATCTGCATCACGAAGTTCCTCACGGAGTTCATCAGGAGAATACTGCAAGGGCGATACATGAAGCCGGTTCAAGGCGCTTATGAACTCCGCCCGCGACAGACCGGCAATCTCGGCAGCTTTTTCCTGGGAGACCATACCCAGCTCGTACCATTTCACTGCTGCAGCAATACGCATTTCGCTGGCGAATTCGGCCGGGTCCTTGCGCAGGGCCGTAAAAGCCGATTCCGGCAATTGAACAATTAACTCTGCCATATCCTTACTCCTTCATAAGTATAGAAAATAGTAACATTTTACAAAAACGACCTAAAACAGTAAAGGCATAAACTTCATTGGTATAAACTTTATTGTTTTGCTGTCCTGAACGGCTTTGAAATTCTTCAGTCGAAATAAAGCTAAAGAGAGTTTGCTTTTTATTTAGGAATTCCTCTTGCTATATCCCCATAGAAATTGAGCACGGCTACACGCAAGGAATCTGGAATGTTTTTCACTTACCTTTAAATGTGCTTTAATTCTTTGCATAACAACTGCGGGTCACGACAAACATGAAAACACCACTGGCCAAGATAGCCCCAGTTATTCACAGCAGAAAACCAGCCTTTGGCTGCTACGTGTTTTGCTTTTTCCTCATCAATCTCATAATCTTTTATTTCAATGTCAACATTTTCTTGATGTAATTGCCCTCCTGCCACAGAAGGGGATATTTGTTCTCGAGTTCTGCCTGGCTACGGCCGCCAGCATCCACGATTTCAGAAAGATAAGTGCGGGTCAACATAAAGCCGTCAAGTATCAAGTGTTTGTCGCAAAATGCCTTAACCTTGCTCAATGCCTTCAGTTGCCCAAGGGCCGCAAACCTGTCCGCATTGCCGGAGATGCCGCCATGATGAAGGCCATGCGGTTCAAGGAAGCAGATACGAACGGCCTTTCTTTTCTTGTGTTTTACCCACAGGATAAAATCAGGATAGAAACCTGCGCGGCTGAATAATCCTATGCCAACATTGGGTAAATTACGCAGCAGGAATATCTCGTACTCTTCATAAGGCTTAATGTCCTGGTTTTTTTGCCAGAATTCCTTAATGTCAGCTATCAGACGGTTTTCACTTTCGACTATGGCGGGAGGAGTTATTGAAACATGTTTGCGCCATTCTTTGCCCCCATCGCTAAGAAGCGGATGAAAGAGGTGTTTATCGAAATGAAGTCTTGGCAGGGGATGCTGTAAGTTTTCCTTGTACACTTCTTCCCCCCTGAGCAGCAATGCCTCGATCCGGTCTAAAAAGCTGCCCGGCTTGACGCGAAGCCTGTAAACTCGCGTTACCGCTTTGTCTTTCCAGCTATCTTCAAGCCGTCCCGGACGGGCATATTTACTCTCCGCTTCCCTGATTTTCCGGTTGAGGTAGCGTTCAAAGTAAGTCCGCAGAATCTGCCTGGCCCCATGGTTTAGTTGTTGAGGGTTATGTGCATCATCTTTCTTCAGATAGAGCGTTGAAGATTGCAGGATCTCTTTTATTGCAGGCCGTGGAATAAATACTCCGGGTCCTTCCCGGGTCCGAAGGTTTTTGTAGTCAACCAGTTCTGCATAGAGAAAATCCATATCCAGCATATTAAATGTTTCTGATTTCTTAAAATCCGTGGGAGACCGGTATTCTGCCGAAGATTCCTGAATTGCCGCCGCATATCCATTGGATGTCAATGTCGTGACCTTGGGAGTAAGATCGATTGAAACAAACGGCCGGGTAGCTTCTAAAGTCCAGGTTCGCTCTCTCACATCAAAAGTATCATCCGGCACAGGAATAGGCAGTTTGGGCCAGGGGTCCATCAGTCTTGTCTCAAGATAAAAATCCTTTCCAGCGTTTTCCTGTTCAATGTAGTCCCTGAAGCGGCCCACAAAATCAGCGTTCCATCCGAAGATATAGAGCGTTTCCAAATGCGCAATTCCGGTGGGCTTAGATGTAATCTCCGGCAATGCCTCCGTCCTTTTGAGGGTCATGTTTTTGCCCTTGAGACGAACTCCCCTGCCAAACAGTTGAATAATTTGAGACCCTTCCCCTTTGCCCACGTTCATCAATCCCATAGAGGATACACGCCAACTGGACCATCCCTCGATAAACTTCTTGGCACCGATGAGGATATTAACCCGTGAGTCCGGCATCCGGATTTCCTCAAACTGGGATTTGCTGAAGCTGTCGGCCTGCACCTCAATTTTCAACTGTTCCTTAATGAGCTTCTTAAATGACGCAACATCGCCAATGTTGATAACGCCGAAGTATGGACTTTCCTTGCCCCTGACTGTGGAAGAACGCAACGCGAGTTCTCCGTCAACGTTTTTTATTTCCCATACTTCCAGTCCACCCCCTCCGTGGAAGATGTTTTTTCTGATCTCTTTGTATACCTGCCTGGCGCTGCGTCCTAAAAGGTGGTGGATATGCGAGGCAAACAGGTCCCCTCCGGTCTCCTGGTCCTTAAATCCGCTGTTGCCGCTGAGGATCATTTCCATGGTATTAGCGGCCCATTCAGGTTCTTCAAGGAAGCGTTTAATAAATGCTAAGACCTTGACCACATCCGTCCGCTCCACCTCCGCTGCCTTGTTGTTGTCCCTTTCAGCCCCCTTCTTCCTGCTGACACTGGTCCCGAGCAGAACCCATAAAGGCTTTTCAATATTAAAGGGGTGATATTTCCGTCTGTGTTTCAGAAAAAGAGACATCTGATGAAAGTAAGTGAGGATGCCTCCTAACATAAGTTCCTGGGCATGGGTTTCCCGGGCCCTGGAAAGGTTCAATACCTTGAAGTTTTTTCCATAGCCGTCAGTAAAGAAATGGCTGTAAGAGAAATCGAAAATAATGGATTTCCCGTACTCTTCCAAAAGGGAGGTCCGGGCCTTCTGACTCACAGCGGCGATAGCCTGGGCAAAGGTGGCGCTGTATTCAAACAGGAAGCCTTTTTCACTGAGTTTATGCTGCCGTCCCTTCCAGGTCCTGGCCTCGCTCCCCGTGCCCTTATGCCCTTCGTCCACAAACACCAGATTATAAGGTCCAATCTCGTCAATAAGCAGGCTCACCCCGTCTTTGGAGCGCTCTTCCGTTAATTTATGTATCTCAATGACCTTGACCCTGGGTCCAAAAAGGCCGATGCCGTCCCGGTCCTCAATAAAGCGCGATGCGTCTATCCCGCTCTCGGAAAAATCTCCAAGGTGTTGCGTAGACAGGCCGTCTCCGGGTGTAATAAGGATGATATTATCGAATTCGGCCCGGCCATCGGCACGCCTTACCAGCGCTTCCGGATGCGGACCATTTTTAAGATAATAAAATATCTGCCAGAGGTTGATGTGGAGTATCAGGGTTTTCCCGGAACCCGTGGCCATAAAAAATGCAAGGCGCCGCAGGTGATCAGGCTCAAACAAAGGAAACGTCCTAAGCGTGGCGGAGGTTTGCCGCAGGTTCTCAACTGTTTTGTTTATTTCCCTAAGCAGGCATTCGGGGTCTTGTGTCAGGCGGTCAAGAAAGATTTCCGTAAACAGGACGGCAAGGTATTGAAAATATTTCAGAGTGAACCGGCCCCGCGTTCTTGACAGGCGGGATGCATACCCCATAACGTTGAAGTCATACCTTTCCAGATTCTCTCTTTCGATTTTAAGACCGGTTTGCCCAAGAATGATTCCAAGAAAATAGCTGTGCCCGTCCGGGCCCACGCCCTCCCGGCAATGATTCAGCGACGTCTTAAAATCATCAATGCTCTCTGCGCCGAGGAGCATGTGAAAGTGGCGGTTTAAAACCAGCGAATCTTCCAGTCTCATGGTTAATCCGCCTCCATAAGCCTTTTGAAAAGGCTATCAAGTGATTGAAAGCCTGGTGTGGCAGTGTCTCCATTTATGAGTTTTTCATCAAACTCGTCTTCCTCTTTCAACATGCCCTCTAAAAATTTACGTTCTATCTTTGGGTCAAGATCGGCCATATCCCGCCACACAACGAGGATGCGCTTGCGCCCCTCCCGGTCTGCGGCCTTCACAACGCGATAGTCGCGGCCATCCTTTTCGTTTTTCCAGGTCACTAATCTGCGGACGGAAAGCCCGTAAAGAAAGTTGAATGTCTCAACAAGGTCCACTGACTGCGGGCGGGGGCCATCATCTGTAAGGACTTCGAGAGTATAGTTAAAGGGGTGTTCCAACCTGGCAAGATTCAACATGGTATCGCTGGCTTCCAGAGGCAGGTTTACAAGATAGCGGATACGGTACTCATTTTCGCCCTTCGCTGCTTTGTAGACTTCTTCTTTTGACTTGATCCGGGACAATGTCCCGTCCGATGCGAGATTGTGGAGAGCATCCTCATAAGACTCTAAGCGGATGTATTTGAACATATGGCTTATGCCTTCACGGGAAACAGGCTTTCCGTTTTTCCAGTTTTTGGAATAGATGACCTTTTTGATCCGGGGGATAAGGACAGTGTCGAAGTAGTCCGCCATTTCAATGAGGATATACTTTCGATTGCCGCCGTCTTCACGATTGAGGTTGATGACCGCGTGAGCGGTTGGTCCTGAACCGGCGAAGTAGTCCAGAATTGTATCACCATAACTTGGCGATGCCGCCCCTATGAGTTCCTCGTAAAGAGATACCGGATGACAGTAGGGAAACTCTAATCCTAGTGGAGATACATCGGCCTTACCTTTTCGACCGTCTTTAATCACGGATGAGATCTGCCTCCTTGATTTTTCTGTTAATAACACTTGTTGGCGTGGCTGGGTCTTTTCATCCGGACCAAAGATAATCTCGCCTCTTTCAAGCATGGAATGAAGCGTTTCAGGAGTACGTGAGAAGCCATTTGGCGGAATCGCACAAGGCTTTCCCGTAACAGGGTGTATAAGGGGTTTAAAAAACTTTGGGTCTGTCCGCGGCTCTGGTGCCCTCAAGCTGACACTCTGATATACGCGGCCCTGCTCATCTAGATAACGATAGGCCCTTTCTCCACCGCTAAGTTCTGAGTTGCCATTGACCCAAGCAACATATTCCCTTTGTGCCTCCTTAGAGGCGCCGCCATGTTTTTTAACAATTTCAGCGGCTTTCCTGAGCATTGACATTATATTCGTGTTTTGGAGATAAATTGGTGTTTCTTGCCTTGATCTCCAGATAACGTATTCATGTTGTGTAGCTACCCCCCTGCCTGCATTCATGGGGTTTCTCTTGTCCCATGCGATAGTTCCAGCATTAGGGACTGAAAAACGCTCGAATATCAATTGCAGGCGTTCATATTCGTTTTCATCAATATGGCACAGGTATGATCCTTCTGGGGACAATAATAAAATGCCAGTCTTAATTCTCTCCTCCATCATTGCCATCCAGCTTGAGTGCTGATAGTAATTCTTATAGAGAAAACCGCTTGTTTGCGTGTTGTATGGGGGGTCTATGTGAATACATCTTACTTTTTCATGATACTTTTCTTTCATAAGCGTAAGAGCCTGAAAGTTCTCTCCGTAGATGAATAGTCCGTCGGTTATGGCGTCCAGATCTTCGAAACTCGCCAGCAATCTGTCTCTGAACTCCTGGCTGAAGAACTTCGTATCAAGCATCAGGAACGGATTGCCCTTCAGGAACTCGACCGTCAGCGGCTCTGAGTAATCGACGGCCCCGGCCAGGTCTTTCTTGATCTCATCAATCGCAAATAGTTTTACCCATTCCTCCCTCTGGGCATCATTGGCAGGAATTTCAGGGTAGAGTTCCTCAGGGACACGGTCGAGGGTAATGCAGTAGTTGGTCTCAAGCACAAACTTCTTCTTTTCAAATACTCTTCTCTGTAGTTCTTCGATTTGGGAGAGAAAGGTGATGATTGTGTTGGCCAGGCCGCGAAACACTCGAAGCATGAGCCGCTTTTGATCAAAGTCGGTCTCTAAATCGGCGAGATGAAGCATCTGGTCCTTGATGTAGAATTCAAGCTCTTGATTCAGAAAGCCTTCAAGGTTTTTGTGGATAAAGTAATCGGTTGTGTTTTTTCTTGTGAAATGCCTGAGTCTTTTCAGGAGAAGCGTCACTTCTTCCTTATCGGTTTTATGCACTACTTCGCCTAACAGGTCCCGGAGCATATCATCAGGGACAGCATCCATAACCTTCGGTACGGCCTCAATAAGAATGGCATCCTGTCCTTTAGTTTTTGCCCCATATTTCTGAACCTCCTCTGCCGTGGGCAGGCGGTACTCAAAGGGCAGGATTAGTGTTTTGGTTTTTTTATCAAAACTGGTTTTTTGGGGCTGTGGGAAGAAGTAGCGATATTCGCCTTTTGTGTTGTCTTTTGGAGTGGTGGCTTCGGCAAGGGCAAAACGGATATGATATGCTGTGCCCAGACCTTCAACCTTAAAATTGTAGTCCCTGAAGTTTTCGCCGGTTTTTACATAGTGCTGGTCTTTATTGGCCCAGTGGAAGAACACTTCCTCGCCGTTATAAGGAACAGCATAGCTTTCTCGCGATCCATAAAACCGCTTTGGAATAAAGTCGCCTTCATCATAGTAGCGACTGAAAAAATTGAAAAGGTGATTAAAGACATCGGCCTTTTGCTCCTCAGACGCCTCTATTCGTTCAATCCGTTCCTTTTGGTCAAGATATCTCTTGACAAGCGGGGCGTCCCTGTAAGCAGGCTTGACATCTCCATTCGAGAGAATTGTGTCCGGCGGAAGATCTTCCTTTATTTGCTCTTCCAGTTTTTGCAACCCTTCACGAAAGTCGGCCTTGTCTCTTTCGCTGAGAATACGGAATGCCTCATCAACCTCATCGGGCAGTTGCCTCATAAGGAAATCTTCGATCTCTTGCCGTTTGATATTAAAAAGCCGGTAGAGGCCGAAATCAAGGTCGGCCATATCCAACTGGAAAAGCTCTCGAAAAAGCCCCTGCAGCTTCATAAGATTATCGGATATCATCATATATCCTTTCTGTAGCCAGCATAAAAATTATTTTGCTCCGGCTACCATGCCGGTACAAAAATTGGCTGATCCGAGTATACATTAAGAGGTAAAAATTTCAAGGAAAGGTTTAGAATTGGACAGCATAAGAGATCATTGCGAATTGTAAAAGTACGTCTGTTCGGATACTTTAAAAGTTCGACCACGGGCAGCCAATCCTGCCGGAGGAATATTCTTCTGTTTTGCATCCTCATGCCTGTAGTCCTCAACTTTTGGATTCTTTCCCTTCTTCTTTCGGGCCATCCACTCCTTCCTCCTGCCTTCTTTTGGTATTATGTTGAAATAGACTGATTAAAATAAATCCAATATGCTACCCAATATCCGGGAGTTTCCCTGTTTCTGTTGATTTTATATTCGTTATTCTTTTATCAAAACGGTAAATCCTTCCTGTTCGAAATGGCGGTCATTCGTGAGTACTTCTTCCAGCAATTAAGCCTTCATAACGTTCATAGAAATACAATTGGTCAGACTATATTCCTTATCGCTTCGATTTTCATAAAAGGTTATCCCCTTTAAAAAAGAGTCCCGGGTTTGAGGAATAACCTTCACATTTGGATTTTCAAGTATAGCGCGGGCCATTTTCACTGCTTGCTTCCGCATATGCTCGCCTTTTGAAAGGGCGGCCAGGAATTCAGTCAATACTTCATCTGTTGTAACAATTAATGCTTCACCCAATGATGATCTGGCCGCTTTAGCTGATTCTGCCCATGAATCACCAGGTTTCACTATTGCGATCCAGTAATGAGAATCAGCAAAAACCGTTTTCATTGCTTGGGTACCCCATACAGATAGTGATCAAGATTATCGTTCAGATCGCTGGGAAGCCTGTCCCATTCTTGCTGCGGAATCTCTTCAGCAATCTCCTTCAACAAGTCTTCAATTGGCCTTGTCGAGTGATCGTAATGTGTCTTGGAAGTCGCAAGGCTTAATTCATCCACCTGCAAAACTCGAAGAAGTTTCCCTTTTGGCGAGTATTCTGCTGAACCCTTTATAACCATTCGAGCTGTCTTGTGCTCCTTCAGCGCTGTTGTAACCTGGTCTTCCTGCTCTGCTGTAAAAGCCACTAAAACTGCGGTATCTTCACCTGACCACAGCTGGAACCGACCTTTCTTGACATCTGCTTCAAATACTTCTCCAGTAACTTCAACACGATCTTCATGGGGTGTTTCAAGGAATTTTTCCAGCTTTTGTCTGTGTGCTGGCGTTAAATATGCGGGCTTCTTCTCAGACACTTGCATTTCCACTGCCTCACCGTCACCAAGGCTCTGACCCCACCTGGCATACTCGGGCAGCAATGCCCTCGGGAATCTTTCAGGCAACTGAGCGTCTGTCTCTATCGCCTCATACACCTCATGGGCCAATTTAACAGCCTCATTGATCTCAACGGGTTCTGGTTCCCATAAGCTCGTTTGGTCTTGTTCTTCTATGAACACCTCAAGCGGTGCAGTTGCGCTCCCATCCTCAATTTTTCTCAAACACAAACGCACCCTCTCCTCAAAATGAGAGGGTAGGCGTTCACAGTCAGGATTTGCGGCTCGCCAGAGAGTCTTAGCTGTTTCTGCCACCATCTTCTGAAATTGGCTCAGTTCGCTCAGGGCTCGCAAATCCAGAGCGTGGTCACGGAACCGTTCCCCTTTAAAGGTTAGCCTTACGACCTCTTTCCATTTACCAGCCATTATCATACCTCCGAAATTTTCGGTGATTGGAAAGGCACACGGTCATACACGATCAATACTGTACCAGTTCTTGTCTATCTCATCTGCATCCATATATTATTACATCCTCATTCCAGCTCAGGGAGTTCCTCTCGGGAAAGCAAGAGATGTATTGATCGTGCCTGGCCCGGCACTTTCTCGATCAAGCCTTTCTTTCCCAATATCAGCACCATTTGATGCACAGAGGGTGGAGAAACTTTGAAATATTTCCGCATATCTGCTTCGGCTGGAGGGTATCCATGAATTTTAGTATAATAGTAAATGAAAGCAAGGTATTGACCCTGTCGCTTTGTATATTTGTCTCTCTTGCTGGCTTCCATTATTTATCATACCATTTTGACAGATCAGGTCAATTTAAAGAAAAAAACTCCACCCCTCCTTCTGGAGAAATGGAGCCTGTTGACAAGAAAGTAATAAGAAGTTTCCCACTACTCAGGGGGTTACCCTCCATTTTTTCTGCAAAACCTACTCTCAGAAGTTAATTTTGTCAAGAAATTAAAAAATACCATTCTGTTTTCGGGGCTTTAGAAAGATTTGAAACCCAGGGCAAAAAAAAGGGCGGAGCGCAATTCAATCATTTTTTTCTGGCTCAGAACCATAATGAGAGATCCTATCCCCCCTTTTGATACTGTTTGAATGTGATCGAGGTTTACAGCACAATCCTTTTGCATGCCATCTGATTTACTCAGAAATACCTCAGAAGGGATGGCATACCCCAAACCTGTTCGCTTTCCCAACCACTGAATTCCTTTAGTAGAAAAAAGAATGAAGGGATAGAGCCTGCCTGTGCGTGCCAGCACGCGGGTGGAAATTTATAGATTTTCAAAAGTGTAGTTTGATAGTAGGGCGCAGGCCTCCCCGACATCCGGCAGGCGGGTCTGCGTCACATGTATAGAAATTATTTCCTCTCCAACATCTCCTTTGGCACCTCTGCCTTTTCTGGCCATCCATCTGGTATGAGTTGACTGGGTTTTTCTCCAAATTTCTTCTTGTCAGAATGCAGCTTTGGCCGTTTGAATTCCTCTCTGGGTTCCTTTGGAATCCTGCCATTAAGAATAGATTCCGAGCGCAATCTTCTGCCGAGGGTCTTTTCCATCAAGGTGCCAAGCTCTAAAACCCTCTCGATATCGATACCCCCTATATCAATACCCATCTCATCGAGCATGACACACATATCCTCAAAGGTGACCAGTCCTACTACATTGGGATCTTTATAATAATAGGCACCGGTCCCAGGCACAGGGGTTCTGTCAAGGAAATTGGTGGGCTGTCCGCCTGTACCACCCATGGTCCCTTCAAAGATCTCTACGCCTGCCTGAAGTGCAGCGAGCACATTTGCCAGTCCCCAGCCTCTGGTTACATGAAAATGGGCCACATGCAGATCAGGATTGGGAATTGCATCTAAAATCATGGAAAAATACCGGTATACCTGATCAGGTGGGGCAGAGCCATCATGGTCTGCATGCTCAATATCATCTGCACCTATGCTTAAAAATCTCTTTGTAAACTCGACAGCATCCTCTAATTTTGTAGGACCTGATATGGGGCTCCCCCAGATCGTACTCACTGTGCCACACATCTTGATACCTGCATCCTTGCATTTTCTTATACACCGCTCTGCCTCCTTCCAGTACATAGGCAGGGTGGTGCCAGAGTTTGCAAAGTGATGTTCCTCATCGGTCGAGACCATCATCAGGACCCTGTCAGGGCCATAGCCCTTTTCTTTCAGCTCAATCGCCCTATCCACCGATGGTTCCCTGATGGTTATTGCGGTCCATTCAATATCATTGGTGTTGATATTTCGTTTGGTAAGGCGCTTTTCAAAAATCTCACTCCTGATTCCTTGAAGCACCTCTTCTGCATCCTTAAACTGGGGCATCCCTCGTGGATTTCCTAAATTGGTCACCTCAAGTCTCTTCACCCCGGCAAAGGCAAGCTCTTGGAGGTAATAGATCTTTGCTGCGGTAGGAATCCATACCTCCTCATGTTGGATGCCATCTCTGATGCTTATTTCTGCCAGCCTAACCTTTTTCGGCATCCTTTTATTGACCTTAAAAATATCATTCGCGCTCATTTTATTCCTCCCTTCTAAGGCGGCCTTCAGCCGCATCTAAATCCGAAATCAGAATTTCGAAATCCTAAACAAATTCAAAATTCGAATGTCCAAAATCCAAAACAGAGTCCAACCCAGCCTTCGCCTATTATTAGCCGCTCTATGATGATGTTTTGATCATTTGAATTTTTGTCAGTTGATATTGTTTCGAGTTTCGGATTTCGTGCTTTGTATTTTACTATTATACCAATTCCAATGCTCCTAAGCGACTGAAAAGCCATACGTAGAGTGCATTGAACTCACACCTTAATAATCTATCCCTTGATGGATCTTGGGGTCAACATCAGATGCTGCGGACAGATACTCTTTGGATTTTGGTAACAGCTCCTTGCAAATGCAATAAAATAATCCCTTACTTGTGTCAAAGGAACAACCTCGTCCACCAGACCAGCCTTTGCACAGTATGTAGGCCTTGACTGATCATAGTACTGTTGAGCAAGGGCATTCATCTTATCAATCACCGGTTCAAGGGAATTGCCTGCATCCTTTTCCTTTACCAACCTCCTTGAAAAAGCAGCAGCAGCAGCGGTTTCTCCATGCATCACATATATTTCTGTAGTAGGCACACCAATGGTAAAGGCATTATTCCTGTTTGCCTGCGGTCCCCCCATAATATAATGGGCAGCAGCCGTCCCCTTTCTCAATACAAGGCACATCATGGGAAGTTCTGAACTCTCGATAGAGTAAATAAGTGACTGTCCAAGCCCGAGAAGCTCTGCCTTCTCAGCCGTGTCTCCAACATCAATACCGCTTGTATCTTGAACCCACACCATAGGTATCCTGTCTCTGCCGCAGAACATGACCAGCTCATTCATTTTTATAAGACCTTCTCTATAAAGCTTACCGCCTATGCCCAGATATTGATTCTCTGCATAATGGGGGTAGCCCTTACCCAGAAAACCCTGCCTATTGGCAATGACCCCAACCAGAAAACCGTCTATCTTGGCAAGCCCGCAGTATACCTCAGGACCATAATCTGGTCTATATTCCATGTGTTCGCTTCCGTCAAAAACTCGAGCCAGCACTTGTTCAATGCTATAAGTCATTTTTTGATTAAAGGGAACGATCAAGTTAAGATCTTCTGCTGGATAAACCGGATCAGCAGGCTCTGCTACCCTGAACACCGATGGTTCATACATAGGCATACCCGCCATATATTTTCTTACAGCCTCGAGAACACCTTCCTCGGTATCAAATACCTCTCTCATAAAGCCGGTTACATCATGGTGAATTGGAGTTCCCCCAGGGGGAACCTGTTTGAATTTTCGTGTCGCCTCGATTAAGGTCTCCGCACCCTCAAGATCAAATCCTCCTTTGGGAGACATACCACTGACAATGCCTCCACCGCCTACAGCCATGTTAGCTTTTTCATGGGCAAAGATAACAGACGGGCTTATTGCATGATATCCACCGCCAGCAGGATTTGTGCCATACATACCACAAATCACCTGTATACCCTCCTGTTCCAGCTCAGCATGCCTGAAAAATGTCCTTCCGCCAGATCGCCTGCCAGCGTACACCTTTTCCTGCTCAGTTAACTTCACGCCGCTGCAGTTAAGTACCCAGACAAGAGGAATATTCAAACGTTCGGCAATATCCTGGGCCCGAAAAACATGCTCCCGCTGACCTGGAATCCATGCCCCGGCAAGAACCTTATTGTCCGAGGCAATAATTACACCGTATCTGCCCGATATCTTGCCCAGACCAGTTACCACGCCGGTTGAACCCTCCTGGTTGAATTCAGGGTCATAAAGACTATTTAATGGCACAAATGTACCGGGATCAGCTAAGAGCTCAATTCTTTCCCAGGCTGTCTTTTCCCCTCTTTTGTGAAGTTTTTCAACCGGAAGACCAGCCATCTTTCTTTTCTCCAGGGCCTCAGCTACATCCTTTTCAACCTTAGATATTTCAATGGCACTGGCCTTTCCCTTTTCTCTCTCATTTTCTCTTAGTTCTCTTCCGATTGGACTCATTTTTTGAAAATATTGTCTCATCTCATTTTCCTCCTATAATCTATAATCACCTACTTTTTGTTCAAGAGTTGCTATCAGACCTGCCCGGAATCGAGAGTCCCTGTAAAGTCGTGCATCTGCCTCCATCTCTTTTTCAACAAATGAATTTTCATCAAATTGTGATGGATCATAATCCTCGATAAGACTGTTCAAAGCCTCTATGGATTGGGGTGCCAGAGGTCTCCCCATTGTGGCCATCTCTTCGGCTACCTCTCGCAAGGGTTTCCCCCAGAGGTTAGAGTAATTTTCCGGATTCTTTCTTCTGGCTACATCAACAGATATATCTTCTTTTGTGGCAAGGGTTTCTCTCTCTTTATCACCTACTTTTGGCAGCTCTTCTGCCGGGCAGATGCCAAGCTCTAATCCCTTTGGGAGTAAAAGCATTCCTGTCTCATCATTATGGGTCTCTAAATCTGCCTGATATTTTGCCTTATCGGCCTCAGGATCACCAGTTCTCTGCCTCTTTGGAAAGGGAAAGGGGATATCTACCACTACATTATAGGTTCCAATCGCTTTTAGCTGGTTGGCCTTTACCTCCTTTGATGTCTTGGCCATATATTCAGCATTGATTGGTCCGGCCTTAAGCAATGTTCTGGCTATTCCTGACCAACCTGGAATAAGGCCAATTGTTGCCTCACTAAAACACATCCCGCTCCTGGAATCACCTACTAAAAAATCGGCCATCAAGGGAATCTCTGCCGAACCACCAAACCGTGTTCCTCCTCCGCAAACAGAAATCACCCTTAAATATTTGGCAATCTTTCTAATGCTTTCATGGAGGCCAATCCCCTTCTTTAGCCTATCATCCGCCCATTCAAAGAGCCGGTCTACCTCCTCTGGAGAAGCGCCGCTTGCCTCCTTTTCCTTTTTCATCTCTAAGGTTTTATCCAATCTGGACAGGCTTTCCTTGAGATCCCCACCAGCATGCACGGGATCATTAGCTCCATAGAGGATAAGAAATTCCAAATCATTTTTTTTCTCAAAAACTTTATCTAAGGCCTCTAAATAGGCATCGAGTCCTGGATTCCCAACCTGATGAACAGGCGGATTATAATAACACAGGACAGCACCAACCACTCCTTTATATACTACCTGGTCGATCATAAGATATGTCTTGCCCTCAGACCATTCATAGACGGGACCAAGGTTTTTATATTCTGCAATCTTTTCAGACCTGACCAATCGTATTGGCCCTTTCATAAATACCTCCTTTTATTGTTATTGATAAAATGTAGCACCCTATATACAATAATATGTATTCACATTCAATTAATAAATGAGCTAAAGTGACTAAAGTTATAAGTGCCTGAAGTAAAGCTATGTACAAGATTGTTGATAATCCTTCTATCCAGAGTATTATAAAGCATCCCCGAAGGCATGATTTATTAGGCTCATTGGGCTGAGTTATTCCAGGTTAACATTTAAACTTTAGGCACTTTAGACATTTTAGCCCACTTTAGGCACTTAAATTG
>Ga0233413_10000731_pt1 | contig 15225 bp, 6 predicted proteins | sample Na_anoxic_6_MG_FD_189019 | JGI IMG/M metagenome (GOLD analysis project Ga0233413, IMG submission 189019) | Seawater microbial communities from Saanich Inlet, British Columbia, Canada - Na_anoxic_6_MG | ecosystem: Environmental > Aquatic > Marine > Inlet | place: Canada: British Columbia... | reverse complement strand
CTCCCATTAAAGAAAAGACACCTTCTCCCATTAAAGAAAAGACACCTTCTCCCATTAAAGAAAAGACACCTTCTCCAATTAAAGAAAAGACACCTTCTCCCATTAAAGAAAAGACACCTTCTCCCATAAAAGAAAAGACACCTTCTCCCATTAAAGAAAAGACACCTTCTCCCATTAAAGAAAAGACACCTTCTCCCATTAAAGAAAAGACACCTTCTCCCATTAAAGAAAAGACACCTTCTCCCATTAAAGAAAATACCCCAAAATTAAAAACAAAAGAATCTCATAAACCAAAAAAATTATCTATTCAAGACGAACAAATGCTAGAAACAAATATAACAGGAATGAGAATAGCCGACCCAAACCCTTTTTTTAGAAAATTAACTCAGAAAGATCCAGTATTATTTGTTACAGAATCTGATAGTAAGTATCTTAATTATTCAAGAACTTGTCCTTGGAATAAACGAAGACAACCAGTTATATTAACCGACGAAGAAAAGGAATTAATTGATAAAGAACATCCAGGTTCTTATCAAAATGCGATTAAATATGGTTCTAATCCAGATAATAAATATTGGTATATTTGTCCAAGATATTGGGATTTAAAAAATAACACTAGTTTAACCAAGAAAGAAGTTGATAGTGGTAAATATGGAGGGATTATACCTAATGATGCCAAGACTGCTCCCCCGGGAAAAAATATTTGGGAATTTGTTGAGAAAAATGAACATATAGATAAAAATGGAAATTATATTCAACATCATCCAGGTTTTTTAAAGAAAGATGGTCATCCAGATGGACTATGTGTTCCATGTTGTTTTAAAACATGGGATAAACCGGCACAAAAAAAAAGAAGAATGGAATGTGAACAAACCGACAACAATATCGATATAGAAGTAGATAAAGATTTGTTAAATAAAACTTCCAAAGAAACGATATTAAAAGCAGATGTAGATGACTATATCAAAGGACCAGATAAATTTCCTTTACAAGAAGGAAGGTTTGGATTTTTACCTTTTATAATTCAAAATTTCATTGGAACTAACAATAAAAAATGTCAAGTTAGTGTTACGAATAAAAATTTAAAGAAAAAACATCCTTGTTTTTTAAGAAAAGGACCAGAAAATAGTAGAAATAAATCATTTATAGGATGTATTATAGATATCTATTATAATAATACCATATCTATAGATACATTTATTAATGACAAACTAATACCAATGGTAACGCCAGATATATTTGTTCATCTTCAAAATGGTTCATTAGTGGATGAGTTTCAAAGTCCCGATTTGACAGATATTAATATTCAAAACATAAAAGATTCAACCATTTATTCAAAACTTGAAAAATTCGATCCAATACAATTACAGAAAATTAGTAGTGCTTATAGTAATTTTATTATCTATTTAAAATCACCTACTTCTTTTATTGATTATACATTTTTATGGGATTTAATCTGCCAGTCCAATGAACAATTATTTAAAAATGGTGTAAATATGGTGATTCTTAATTTACCTCAAGACGATAATACAGCGAATGTAGATATTATATGTCCAACCAATTTTTATTCAACAACAAAATATGATCCAAGTAAGGATACAATTATTCTTCTTCAAAAATACGAATATTTTGAACCTATATACATTGTTCAAGATCAAGGGATAACAAATATGATAAGTTTGGCAACAATAAAACTATTTACTCCTGAATTAATGGCTCGAGTTCCTCATTTAATAACATTTTCTAATACTATCGAAGAAATTTACAAATCTAGATGTAAACCATTACCAAGTTTACCGAATAAATATAAATATAAAGAAATCAAATTTAAAAGAAATAATACTTTGGAAAAAACGATTCAAATATTAGATAAATATAATATAAAAATTATTAATTTGGTAGTTAATTATGATAATAAAGTAGTTGGTTTAAATATCGAAATTAATGATAATTCAGTTAATGATAATTCAGTTCAGTATGGTTGGCAATTTATACCATGCTTTCCTTCAGGAATCATAGTTTCTTATGATTTGGTAAATATAGAAGATAACTATCAGAACACATTCGAAGAAACATTACAATTTTTAAAAGGAATTAACGATAAAACAAAGGGAGAGATATTGTGTAAACCTATAGTAAAAATATTAGAAGATAAATTAATAGTAGGATTATTAACGGAAACCAATCAATTCATTCCAATCGTTGAACCAGAACAAGATTTTGATAAAAGTATAAAACATACCATTGATGATGATAATTTTATACAAGTGAATCAAATAAGTCAAACCAGTAAAAAACAGGACACAAATAGAGAAGAATATGTTAAAAAGATTAAATTAGAGACAGCTTTATATAACGCATTTAGAAACAAATTAAGAATGTTATTAAATAATTTTAAAAATAAAAATGCTAGAGAAGAAATAGAAGATATCGCCAATTCGTCTCAAATGTTATACTTTTCTCAATTAGAAAAATTAATATTATTAATTGAAACATTAATGAATGATAGTGTTGATTTTATACCTACTTCAAAACAAAATATTAAAATAATTAATGAAAATTTAAATAAGGATGGTGATATTTTACTAATACCAAAAAATAATTTATTAAGTGAATTAGATAACAAACAAATATATTATAGTAAATTAGCGGATGAATTAATTAGATATAATCGAATCAAACATTTTATGTTTAAACCAAAAATGTTTTTATCTTTTACTGATCTTCAATATAATTTATCTGATGATGAAATTATTTTATTACAATCGTTATTAACACAAGATTATTTTGACGATTTAGTTCCTGATCATAAAAGTAAATATGTATCTTTTACATCTTATAATACGGTAGAGCCTAATACTTCGCAAGTATATGATAATAATTATGATATTATTTCAAAGAAGATTAACGATAAACCAGTTGTTAACGATAAACCAGTTGTTAACGATAAACCAGTTGTTAACGATAAACCAGTTGTTGACGATAAACCAGTTGTTAACGATAAACCAGTTGTTGACGATAAAGTGAGTGGAACATTGATTTATAGAGATTTTAAAGTTTATAATAATTGTCCTATAATAAATAAAGAAATATATGCCAAATTAAAATTAAAATTTAGAGGAGGTTATAAAGAAATAATTTTTTCCTCAGAAAACAGTAAATGTTCATTTGATGTTGTCTTAACTTTAATAAATAACACTATTGATAACAAAGTAGATATCAATGATATAAAACAAATTTTAATAAAGAAATACGAAGAACTATTTAATACATATCCTTCTGAGATTATAAATGTATTCTCTTACTATAGTTATGTATCTGCGTCCAAAGAATTGGCTAACGGAACATTAACTATAGAATCTATTGTTATGTCTGAAGAATATTACATTACTAATTTTGATTTAATGATGATTTCTGATATTTTTAATATTCCTTTAACATTAATTGCTCCACATACTTTTAGAGAGAATAATAAAGAATACCTATGTTTAAATATTCACGAATGAGAAACTTTTATAATAAGAACTCCAGGAATTAATAAATATAACCATATCATTCCAAAATATAAAATGATTGTGAATAAAGGAATGAATGGATTAATAATAATAAGAGAATTACCAGAAAAAAAAATACAAGATGAAATTAATAATCAAAGTAATAGTTTGATTAACTTACTACAAACATATCATAATATAGACGAACCCAGTGAAGATAAAAAAATACCTAAAAAAATACCTAAAAAAATACCTAAAAAATTAATTTTAATGTAATTTAATTTATAACAAATATATTAAATTACATTAATCAGAATCAGAATCAGAATCTGATTCAAACTCAGAATCAAAATCCACCATAAAATCAGAATCAGAATCAGAATCAAAATCCACCATAGAATCCGATTCCATTATATAATCATCTGAATTATATATTTCTTCATGATTAGTATCAGAGTTAATCCCTACACCATATACAATAAAATTATCGTCTACTCTATCATCTCTATTCTCGTCTACTCTATCATCTCTATTCTCGTCTACTCTATCATCTCTATTATCGTCTACTCTATCATCTCTATTATCGTCTACTCTATCATCTCTATTATCGTCTACTCTATCATCTCTATTATCAACAATATCTCGTTCTATCGAACTATTTTCAATACAATTAGTTGTATCTGGTGAAGGTGTCGAAATATTTGTATGAAATGGAAATTGTTCTTGAACTATTGGATAATATTTTTCCTTTATAATTTGTAATTGATGATTTGTAAATTTATAATCTTTTAATAAATGTAATATATTGGTTGAAGTCGATAATTGATTCTGATTCTGTTTAAGTTTGGGTTTAAGTTTGTAATTATGATTATCAAATAATGGAAATATTGAATATGTATTACCCATTTCTTTATAATCTATATAAAATGATTTATGTTTTAATGATATTAATTGAGGAGGAGGTATATAAACATCTGGTGATATAAAAAAAATTTGTTTTTCCTCATTAATTAATCGACTAATATAATATAATTGTCTAATATGTCGACTAATAATCTTTCTTCCAAATAAAGGATTATTATTTTTAAACTCTTGTATTTTTTTTAATAATATAATTTTATTTTTCGTTCTTAAATCTGCTTCATGTGAATAAATAGCTAATAAATAATTTTTAATAAATTTACTCATAACTTCAATTAATCTATTTGATGGAAAATCGGTATCTACGATAATCTGTGATTTCTTGTGTGTATTATAATAGTCTATTAGAGCATGAATATAAGATAGTTTACTATCATTATTCAACATATGACTATTATTTAAAATAAAATTTTTAATAATGAATTGATTATGTTGTTCAAAATGATTAATATTAAAGTTACTTTCAAAAAATCTTGAAAATAATATAGGCATATAAATAGTAGATTGTTTAATATAAAAAAATATATTATATAAATTAGAAATAGAGAATGGTTGATTATTCCATGGATTTTTAATAGTCTGTGGTTCTAGAAAAAAATAACTTTCATTAGATAAAGCTGTATTTATAATACGAATTAAATCAAAAATAGAAAATTGAACTTTTTTATTAATATGTAAAAATGAAATTTTATTAGAAGAAACCTCGTCAAGAGGTGTAAAATTTAAATCCATTTGTTCGTTTAAATATTTAGTTGTTTTAAATAAACATATTTGTTTAAATTTATATAATGCCATCATCTTTCGTTGAATTTGACTAAAAAAATCCAATGTTTTTGTTTTTGATGAGTATATATCATCATTGGCTAATAAAAAATTTTTAAGTATATAATATTTATATTTTATATATTTTTTCCAGCTATATTGGTTTTTTAAATTATTTGGTGTAAAGTGTGTTTTAAATATAAATATAAATATATCTGTATCTGTATCTGTATCTATTGATTTATTTGATTCCTTATTAATTAATTTTTCAAATATATTTCTATCATTTCTATCATTTCTATCATTTATATTATTTATATTATTTCTGTCAATTATATCATTTTTATGAGTATCATTCATATTCATAAATATTCTTTCCTTCCTTTCATTATCTTCGTCTATATTCATAACTTAATATATTTACATTAAGTTATGTTTATATATATTTTTTTTTATATTTTTTATTAATTGATTATTTATAGTTGATTGATAATTTAAAATTCAATATCATATTCATCATTAGAATCATAACCATCATTAATTTCTTTGATATTAATAGTATTACTATCAATTGCTATCTTACTCGTGCTACATTTATCTTGTGAATTTTCACCTCCTTCAAAAGCAGAATCAATAATTTTATTAGCATCTTCATCATCTTCATCTTCAACGGGTTCTTGTCTCATAAGAACATTAATATCCGCAAGAACTTGAAAGGCAGATGTTCCGAAAAATCCTTGTTGTCCACACATAACATTCGCGGAAACACCACGCATAGAATCTAATTCAGCATGTCGTGCCGCTTTTAAAAACATTTCAGGCGTTTCTTCAAAAGATGCTTTGGCAAGAGGACCAATATCATCATTATTAATACCATGACGGAATATAGAAGTCATTTTAGAATTATAAGTCATTCGATCACAAAGCATACTAAGGTGATGATAATTAATATATGTGCTATCAAATTCAATCACTTCAGTTAATTCTTGGAAAATAGCATTTCTAGCTGCTTCAATACCAAATGTTTTATATACTTCTTGAATATCATTACTGATTGTTCTTTTAACATCAATAAAATCCAATGATAAAATTTCAAGTAAATTTGTTCCAACTGTATCTAAGACCCAATTTTCTTTCTTAATATATTTTCCATCCTCTTTTACAACATTATCGGCAATCTTACGCAAATTAACCTTTGAAATATTTTTAACACCACTAAGAACAATATTATTCAATAATGTATCCTGAAAATTCTTTAGAATATAAATTTGGTCAGACTGATCTAAAGAGTGTGGTTTCTTCTTTTTGGATATAATATTATTTAATCTCAATCGAAAGATCAATTTATTAGAGTTGTAATCAGAATATACACAATGAACATCATTATTATATGAATTATTAATAGCAAAATTAATATCATCCATAGTAATTTGTTTATCTAACATTGACTCTTTATCCAATTCCATACGAACAATCCACTTGGATTTATCCTTAGAATTAATGATTGAACTAGCACCACATTCATTCACCATATGTTCAAATTCATAATATTGAGTTAATGTGTCAACATCTTCCTCAATAAGTGTATTTAAATCATCCGGATCAAAACAGATATCAACTGAACTTACAATTTCACTAAGCTTGGTATGTTCTATTTGAGGAATCAAATTCTGAGCATTTTCTCTATTAGAACCTTGATCTTCTGGAAGATAGATAGTAACACTAGGATTCTTAGGATTGTCTGATAAAGATAGAATTTCTTCAATTCTAGGAACACCACGAGTGACATTGGACTTAGATGCTACACCAGCAAAATGAAATGTGTTTAGAGTATTATGGACAATAACCCCGTAATCAGTCATAAATGTTTGGTTTGCTGGAACGGTGAAATCATATACATATTCAGTTTGGTCAGGTGTATATATTTCAATGGATTTTACTTCATCCCATATAACATTTGAGTTTGCAGCTTGATTTAAAATATTTAATTCAGATTGGATTAATCTTGAATCTTCATGTGATTCAAATATATGTATATATTTTTCTAGAGTGCGACGACCAATAGTTTCTTTCTTAGCCCATCTACCATAATTACGACTTTGTCCAGGCAACTTTAAAGTTTTGCCACATTTCGCAATTATATCTCCTAGACCATTGATTCTATCAATGTCATCACTTAAACTATGAACATTTTCACGACGATTATATTTAACTAATTGAATGAGTGTATCATTGTGTTTTAAAGAACCAATTTGATTCTGATATAATTCGGCATACTTTGCTGAAATAGCAAGATTATACATAGATGATCCTTTTACCCAGTTTTCTTTAATAGAACCGAAAATGTCAAAGTAATTTATTAGCAGAGCCATATCCTTAATGAGTTGCTTTGAACGACTACATACACGAATTTGATGATGTTTATCGTCTTGAACGAAATTACCATCTCCATCAAAATACGCTTGAATAAGTCCAGCCTTGAATTCGTTTGGAGCGGTAAAAGCAAATTCGGGAACTGTTTTTACAAATGAACCGGTATTACAAGTATCTAATAATAATTGTGATAATTCTTTGTGACTAAAACTAGTTCTACTACTAGGACCATATTCTCCTTCACTATGATAAACAGATGCTGTTTTACCGAATTGAGATGCGATTAATTGAGTATTTTGGATAAAATCCTTATGAATACTCGATATTTGAATTTGATTATTTATAATATTTCCTTCGGCCAAATAAGCACCTACAAACCATCCAAATAAATAATCTAATTTATATTGTTTTTCACCAATTTTAATAGAACATTGTTCAAATTTATTATCAATGTGTTTTGATACTGGAATACGCATACCAGTTGTCATATCAGCGCCTGTAATAGGAACTACTGTATTGGATTGTCTTATTAAATGAGAATGACTTGTGGTTGTTTCAACAACTCTACCACTTTTAGTGGTTACTTTCATCATGTCTCCATTTACAGGATGTCTGCTTATATGAGATATTTTGTTCCAATGTGTTTTTTCTTCTCCATCAACACCAATAATATAATACTCGTCATCAAGTGTATCCAATAATGTTTCCACGCTATCATAATGACCTGTATTAAATGTGTATTCTGGAAGTTGTTCAATGATATTATCACATAATGTTCCAATTTCAATTCTCACAGAATTAATTTGACCAGTGTGTTTATTTTTTTTAATTACTCGTATATTTTCGCACCTAACACATGACATTTGAGTCGTTGGCTCGCCAATAGATTGTGCCGCAATCATCCCCACCATCTCACCAGGTGCGACAATAGCACTTTTGTAAATATAAGTAATAGTTTCCAACAAAGTAATAATTGTTTTTCTATTAAATCTCTTCACAGTTAATAATTCCTTCGGTGATAAATAGAAATAATACATGACTTTAAATAATTCAGTAGGAGGAGCATATCTAATTTTTTCCAAATTATTATAATTTTTCTCAATTAATTCAAATACTTCTAGAGGTGTAATATCTATCATAGAATTCTTATTAATATGCTGTAAGCCTTGAACATTATTAATAATATGTTGAAATGCTACAGGAATATGAACACATTTATTGTCTGTATATTTAAATATATTTTTAACAATATTGTCTCGCATTTCTATCATATATTTAATATATTCTTTGGTTTTTTCCATTAACTTTGTATTTTGTTTTTTCATTCTATTAGCAGCACCTTTGGTATAAGGTGTCATAAACACAGTATTTGTATCATTTTCTTGCGGGATATGCCAATGTGCGTATAACTCTTCTAACGACATTGAAAGCAACTGTAAATTTTGATTCTCAACACGCACTGTATCAATACCATCATCCCCATATTGAAATTGAACAATTTTTTGTTTATTATTTCTAACAGTCATATCATATTCCACTTTTAAATCTTCTAGACCTTTAATAAGTCTTCTTTGAATATATCCAGTTTGTGATGTTTTAACAGCTGTATCAATTAGACCAACACGACCACCCATAGCATGAAAGAATAATTCTTCAGGAGTTAGACCGGAAATAAATGAACTTTCAACAAAACCTCGGGCCTGTGGAGAATCATCAAATTTAGTATAATGGGGTAAAGTTCTGTTTTCAAATCCATAGGGAATTCGTTTATTATCAACCACTTGTTGACCTAAACAAGAAATCATTTGGGAAATATTAAGTTCACCACCTTTTGATCCAGCATTCACCATAATAACAAAACGATTGGTTTTTTCTAAACTTTTACGACCAATTTTACCTGCTTCTTCATTTGCTTTATTTAAAATATTTTTAACTTGTGTTTCAAATTCTTCTTCATTAGATCTACCTGTTTTATTTTCAAAAATACCAAGATGTGTTTGATCAATTAAATTTTTAACTTCTTTCTTTTTGTTAGTAATGGTCTCAGCAATTTGCTCATTCGTTTCTTTATTCGCAATTAAATCACTAATACCAACACTATAAGCACTGGTTTTCATATATTCAGTAATAATATTTTGTAAATTATCTACAAAATCAGCAGAAGCTACATTTCCATAATAATTACAAATGCGTTGTAATAATCCTTTTCCACCTCCACCTAATACGCTTTTCTCCATTTGACCTCTAATATATTTCCCTCCAACAATCTCAACAACATGATTCGACTCATTGTATTTTTCACCACTATCAGCAAACCATTTATTATCAAATTTCATTGTAATAGGAGGCATAATCTGACTTAATATATCAAAATTTGTAATTTCTTTCTTTTTTCTTAAAACTGATGTATCTACTTTATTAAAGGCCATTAATAAATTCATAGCTTCTCGTTGGTCAAATTTAATATTCTTTCTAGTAAATCTATAAGCTCCAAGTAAAGAATCTTGGAAAATACCAACAATAGATGAATTATTTGCTGGACTAATCATTTGAAATGGCACTGCTGCCAAATTTTTTAATTCTGCCTCGGACTCTTCGTCCTGGGGCATATGTAAATTCATTTCGTCGCCATCAAACGGTAACTCGTCACACTTTCATGCAACGCCGGACTGTATCTTAGATAAGTTCAAGATGGTTAGTCTATCATCACTCACCCACACCCGTTCAGTCTCTGAACGCCTATCATATCCTATCATAACGGACTTAGATAGTAACGCTGCTGATTGCCCAATCCTTAACATTATTACCATTGGGTACGGCTATTAACCGTGTTCCCCTTATAATGTTTCCATTACAGGGTGGTAGTTAAGGCTCTCAGGGGTTTCCAGAACAACAAGGTGTGTCGCAAATAAATCAGTGTATATTTTAGGTAAATTTATATTATTGTCAATATGATATTTTTTTATTTTTTCGAAATGTTCTGACACTTGAACTTTTATTATTTTATTTCCTTTTTTTAAATTTTCTTCACGAGAAAGAGGCATAGTATTTCTCCAGTTAAAAGCTAATAGTTGGTCATCTAAATTATCCATATTAAACTTAGATATAGGTATAACATGGTCTATATGCCATACTTTACCATAGTTATCTAAATTATAATCACTATTATAATTTATTATCCATGAGATATAATCATTCGTTGAACAACCTAAATATTCAATTGAACTTCTAGATTTGCGTTTTAATAAACAATTATAAATCCGTGTTCGTACATATCGCTTGAATTTTTCTTTAGGTTCATCACGCTCACAATCTACACATTTTAATCGGTTGACTCTAAATCTGGATTTTTCTTTTATTAAGTGACAATATCGACATTGTTTATTATTTAAACCAATATGTTCTTGTTCTAATAACTGATTAGATTGTCTTTCATTAGCTTTTTTACTTTTAAAAGCAATAGCATTGTGAATTGCTTTTTTACGATAATTCTCATCATCACTATACAACTTTCGTCGTTTATGGTTATTACATGCCTTACAAATATTTCTGTTTTTAATAAACATATTTATATTGTTCGTGTCAGAACATACTTTACATATTTTATATACGACATTTTCAAGGTTCGTATACATATGTATATATTGACTATATATTTTTAAGTTATAATTTAATATACTGATTTACTTACTAGGAGGTAGCACGCTTTTAACGCCTCCTGTTGCCAACATTGAGTCTGTGAAATAATTTACAGAGACAAAAGTCTATCGGCATTGTATGGCTTGGTATCAGCCACATTCATTCTAAATGTATCACCTTTTTCCATAATAACGGCGATATGACACATCATACTCATTCTATGAAGAGTTGGTTGTCTATTGAAGAGAACACCATCTCCATTCATCATATGGCGATGAACAATATCACCATTTTCTAAGATAATATTATCTCTATCAGCATATCTTAAGGTAACTTGTTCACCATTTTTTTTCTCTAGAATTTTGGCACCTGGATATTCATCCGGACCATTTCTAACTAATGTTAATAAGAAATTTTTATTTTTACTATTTACAGTAACTGGTTTGGTAATATTTTTCGCCACTTTTTTAGGAATACCCAATTCACGAATTGACAGATTAGGATCAGGTGTAATTACACTTCTAGCTGAAAAGTCTACACGCTTTCCCATTAAATTTCCTCTTACACGACCAGTTTTACCATTTAATCTTTCTTTAATTGATTTTAATGGACGACCTGATCTTTGAGCGACCGAAGCTACACCCGGAATCTTATTATCTACTTGAGTCGCTACATAATATTGTAAAACAGTATGCCAATCGTCAATTATATTCGCATTCGCGTTTTCTTGAATTTTTTCTTGAAGTGTTTTATTCGCTTTAATAATATTAACTAAAATATGACTAATATCATCTTCACTGCGTTGTTGTCCATCCATTTTAATAGATGGGCGAACTGCCGGTGGAGGAACTGCTAATACTTGACATATCATCCAATCAGGTCTTGAAAATACAGGACTAAATCCCATAAAATTTACATCATCATCTGATATACGACGAAATATTTTTAATACTATTTCTGGTGTTAACTTCATATTTAATTTATCTAATTCGTCTTCATTTAATCCATTCACATTCTCCCATTCAGCGAATAATGTTGCTAAACCTTCTTTTTTTATTCTTTTAGGCTGTAAACAACCACAACCATCTTCAGTATCCTCACCACATCTTGTAATAGCTGCTGCGATTTTACTTAAATATATCCACCTATCCTCAGAATTCATCTTTAATGTTTGTTTATAATTCTCTTTACTGATTTTAAGTTTACTACATTTAATACATACTGCTTTCAAAATTTTTATAATTGTAGTTAAATATTGAATATAAAATACTGGTCTTGCCATTTCAATATGTCCAAAATATCCTGGTGTTTCCATATAATCCAATCCATCAGTTGGACAAATTAATCCAGGTTCTAATACACCCATTCTAGGATCAAATAATCCACCTATTACAGGCTTGTTATTGATATATGTATCCCTAGATGTAATTTCTGCTACTGAACCTTTTCTAATTTCATCAGGGCTTAAAATACTAAATTGAATACCTATTATTTTAGTACTCTTATTTTTAGGAATTGTTTCTCTAGAATTATTTGCCATACTTCCTTATAATATTATATTATATTTAACTTGTTTTAAATCTTCAATTTTTTATTAATTTTGTATTAAATTAAATTAAATTAAATTAAATTAAATTAAATTAAATTAAATTAAATTATTAATACATCTATTTAAATTAATTTAATTATTTATTAAGATATTTATTAAGATATTTATTAAGATATTTATTAAGATATTTATTAAGATATTTAAAAAAAAATTGAACTTAAAAATAAAAAATAATTTTAATCATATATAGTAAACATGCCAATTTCTAAAGATAATAATAACGCCAAATCTCCTAAAAAAAAAACTTATAAGACTCGCTCTAAAAGTAAGGATCAGGAGAAAAAATTAAAAAAACATAATGATAGTGATAGTGACGATGATATCAGTATACATAGTGACAGTGAGGAAGAAGCAGAAGTAGAAGAAGAAATGGATACTCATGAATACAGAAAATTTTTACAACAAATATTTCCATCTAATTTTTTAAAGGAAAAAATTAAAAAGGGGGAAAAAATTAAAAAGGGTGGGAAAAGTAAAAAATCCTCTATTGACGAATCTGAATCTGAATCTGAATCTGAAGAAGTAATTGTAAAATCTTCTAAAAAAAATTTAAAAAAGAAAAAGAAAGTTATCGACGAAGTTTCAGATGAAGAAAATTCAGAAGACGAAGATTCAGATGAAGATACATTTGATGTTGACTATGATGAAAATGAAATTGAAGTTACTACTCGTGGAAAGAAAGGATTTAATATTATATTTACTATTGGAGATCCAATGAAAAATGAAGATGATTCTGAATGGGAAGATGAAGACGAAGATGATTCTGAATGGGAAGATGAGGATGAGGATGAAGATGAAGATGAAGATGAAGATGAAGATGAAGATGAGGATGAGGATGAGGATGAAGATGAAGATGAAGATAAAAAACAAAAAAAAAATATCGAAAGCTTTGAAAAACAAGAAGAAACTATTAATGAAATAAAAAAAACCTTTGAAAATATTTTAGAAAAAGATAAAAAGAATAAAATTGCTTTAGCTGGACTTAAAGAGCTAGAAGAAAAGGAGAAAAAAATAAAAAAACAAAAAGATAAAAAAAATAAATTTCAAAAGACAAAAAATACGAAACAATTTAGAAAATTAATTAACAATAAAAATCTTATGAATGATTATAAATTCTTTAATGAGAAGCTTACCATTGAAGAACAACGAAAAGTTATTAATGAAGTTGAGGAAATTAATAAAGTAAATATTGTTCAAAAACCATATCGCTTATCTCTATTGGAATCAGATATCCCCGTTAATTTAAAATCTATTGCATTAAATAAAATTTCATCATTACGAACTATGGACCCTGGAAATGGAGAATATTACAAGATTAAAAATTGGGTAGATACTTTTATGCAAATACCTTTTAATAGATATAAAAGTTTGCCTCTTACTATGGAAAATGGAATTGATGCTTGTCATAATTATATGTCTGAATCGAAAAATTTATTAGATTCAGCTGTATATGGATTAAATGATGCTAAAATTCAAATCATGCAAATGATTGGTCAATGGATTAGTAATCCAAACGCAGTTGGAACTGCTATTGCTATTAAAGGACCAATGGGAACAGGTAAAACAACCCTTGTAAAAGAAGGTATTAGTAAAATTCTCAATCGTGATTTTGCCTTCATTTCTCTTGGAGGAGCAACTGATAGTAGTTTCTTAGAAGGTCATAGTTATACTTATGAAGGAAGCACCTGGGGAAAAATTGTTGATATACTAGTCAAGTCGAAATCAATGAATCCAGTAATTTATTTTGACGAGTTGGACAAAATTAGTGATACTCCAAAAGGGGAGGAAATTGCTGGAATTCTAACTCATCTTACAGATACTACTCAAAACAATCAATATCATGATAAATATTTTTCAGAAATAGATTTTGACCTAAGTAAATGTCTATTTATATTCAGTTATAACGACGAATCCAAAGTGAATCCAATTCTTCTTGATAGAATGTATAAAATTCAAACTGAAGGATACGACAAAAAAGACAAATGTGTTATTGCTAATGATTATCTGATTCCAAAAATTATCGAACAAGTTAATTTCAAAAAGGAAGATATTACAATTTCTAACAACACAATTGAATATATTATAGAAAATTATACTGAAGATGAAAAAGGGGTTAGAAATCTAAAAAGATGTTTGGAAATTATTTACACAAAACTCAATCTCTATAGACTTATGAAACCAGATTCCAAATTATTTGAAAAGGAGATGACTCTTACAGTAGAATTTCCTTATAAAGTAACAGACGATATCGTTAGAAAACTAATTAAAAAGGATAATCAAATGAGTAATTTATTAAAATCATTATATATTTAAAGATAATTCAATTCAATTCAATAATATAAATGGAACTAGAACAAAATGAAATAGAAAATGAAATAAAACAAAAAGAAATAGAACAAATTAATAATTATGAATTAATTTTTTTTT
>Ga0233413_10000730_pt1 | contig 15230 bp, 12 predicted proteins | sample Na_anoxic_6_MG_FD_189019 | JGI IMG/M metagenome (GOLD analysis project Ga0233413, IMG submission 189019) | Seawater microbial communities from Saanich Inlet, British Columbia, Canada - Na_anoxic_6_MG | ecosystem: Environmental > Aquatic > Marine > Inlet | place: Canada: British Columbia... | reverse complement strand
GAATCGATAGACTGGCTAAATGCAGTGCGCAGGTTCTCGATCATCGCATCGACACGTTGCTTGGCATCCGGCGGGAAATATTTCTCGACATATATCTCGCCAATGGCTTCACCCAGTGAAGCGCTTACCAGCCTGATGCCGCGCTTCCAACGTGGTCGAATTTGTTCCTGACCGCGCAGGATACGGCGGCTGAAATCAAAGTCTTCGTTAACAATTGCTTCGTTCAGGTAGGGCGCAAAAGCCCGCAGTGTGTTGAAGCGTAAATAAAGTCGCCAGTCTTCGATGGATATCGACTGCACGATCTGGCCGAGTGCAGCAAAGTAGTCTGTTTGCGCGATGATGAATTGGTCGGGTGAGCCAAAATTGCCGGCCTCCAGGAAGGCCTGCCAGTCAAACTCCGGACTTAGCGTTGTGGCTGCAGTTATCGTGTACTTGTTGCTGTAGATTTTCTCCCGGTCACGATTTTGTACACGGCTCCAGTGTTGCTCGGCGAGTTGTTGTTCAATTCGCATGACCACTTCGGCGCCATCGACATTATTCCAGCCCACCAGGCTGAACATCTTGTGGATGTGGGTACGGTATTGCTTGCGGATGTCGGCGAGTTGCGGTGAATCTGACAAGTAGTAATCGCGGTCCGGCAGACCCAGTCCGTCCTGCCAGAAATAAGCAAGGGCTTGATCGGGCTGTGCTGCATCGGCATCTATATAGAAATTAATCGGTACCGTAATGCCTGCCGAAAGCGCATGGCCGAAATAGCGAATCAGCTCATCATGACTACGCAACGCATCAATGCGTGCCAGTTCTGTTTCGATGGGAAGCAGGCTTAGCTTTTCTGCCTGTTCGATGTCCATAAAACTGTTGTACAAATCACCGGTTTTGCGGGTATTGCTGTCGACTGCGGTTTTGGTTGCTGCAGCCTTCTGCACAATGGCATTAAGTTGCTGCTCGGTGCGCTCGTAAACAATCTGCATGGTGCCGTAGCGCGACCATTCGGGAGGAATCTCGGTTGACTCAATCCAGCGACTGTTCACATAGGCATAGAAATCGTCCTGCGGCCGGATGGCCGGGTCGAGATCGGCAGGGTTGAACCCGATTTGCCTGCCAGGTACTTCGACAGTGGCGGGGGTGTTCCTGGCCGGCTGTGAGCAGCCAGCCAGAATTAGCGCGACGGCAATGGTTATGAGAGATATATAAGATATTCGCATGGTCAGGCTGATAGCCCCATTAAGTGATCGTTACGGCGCATTTTAGATTAAACTGGAGTCATTCAGTAGCTTGCGGCAGAGGTCGGCAATTCGAATCAATCGATGCGTCTTTCTAAGAAAATTCTCCTGAGTCTGTCTGTCTGTGTCGTTATAACGGCGGCATTGGCTCGGTACTTTGTTTATGTGCCTGTCATTGAGCCCCCTGCATTAACTGGTGCACTGACCGATCAAGTGCTCGATGTCAGCGGCACTGAGCGTCGTTTTGCCGTGTATCAGCCGGCTCAACTGGTTGAATCTGTTGAATCTGTCGCCGCAGTCATCATGCTGCATGGTGCGCGGGGGTCGGGAGCAAGGATTCGCCGGGTCAGTGGTTATGGATTCGATACATTGGCCGATAACCACGGCTTTGTTGTCGCTTATCCCGAGGCTTATGAACGGCACTGGAACGATTGCCTGGCCGCTGCTGAATATCGTGCCAATATAATGAATATCGATGATGTCGCGTTCATGCGCGAATTGGTTTCATTGCTTGTTGATGAGTACGCTGTGAACCGTGATCAGATCTTTGTGGCTGGTCTGGCAAACGGGGGGCAAATGGCGTATCGACTGGCTCTGGAAGCTCCGGATCTGGTCCGGGCAGCAGCTGTTATCGCGGCCAATCTGCCAACCGAACAAAATCAGTCCTGCACGCCTGCAGAAAAGGCCCTGCCGGTCATGATCGTCAATGGTACCGCTGACCCGATTAATCCGTTTGACGGTGGTGAGGTTACGCTTATTGGTCCGTTCATTTCTCGCGGCACGGTCAGGTCAGCACAGGCATCTGCACAGTATTGGGCCGATCTGGCTGGGTACTCGGCGGAACCATTTTTTCATCACTATCCGGATAGTAATGCCGGCGATGGCTCATTTGCCGAACGCATGGTCTGGAGTGCTCCCGGACGCCCGGAGATTGCGCTTGTGACGATTGATGGGGGTGGTCACACGATTCCCGGTCCGGGTCCGGAATTTCCCCATTTTCTTGGCCCTGTAAACCGTGATTTCTCAGCAATCGAGGAAGTCTGGCGGTTTTTTGCAAGAGAAATGGAGGTTACGGCTCTCTGAAGCCAGTACCCTGAGCACCGACTTAGTCTCTTGTTAGGTAGTATTCCGGATGGTTTGAAACCAGCGTAGCCCTAGACTTTACTGTCTTATGGGCTGTGTGGTATCGATTGTTCGACTGACTTGTGTCGGACCGGCCCTGCTACTTCTGGAACGATGCCGGTGACCGATACAAGAGAAATTCTCAATCCCGTGATTTATATCGTTGATCCTGATTCAAAGCTAACAGCGAACCTGCTGACGTTGTTTGAGAGGACCGGGTATGAAGCCGTTAGTTATCCGAGTGCTGAGGCATTTCTGGAAACTGAGCCAAACCCTGCCAGAATCGGCTGTGTCGTATCGGAGATGAAGCTGCCGGGTGCGGATGGACTTGAGTTGTTAACCGCATTGCGTGAACGAAATAGCCGCTTACCGTTGATAATTCTGACCGGTGATCCAGACGTCAGTCAGGCGGTGATAGCGCTGCGAAAAAAAGTGTCAGACTATCTGGTCAAGCCTGTAATCGAGCGGGATTTGATCCGGAGGATTAAGGTTGTGTTGCGCGGTGTGAGAGATTCGCAGAGTAAAGCGCAAGATAGCCGGCTGAATTAGCCAATAGCTCACTTATTTCAATTATTACTCATCGAGCAGTACTGCAAGTTTGACGAGTTCGGCCAGTGACCGGACCTGCATTTTTTCCATGACACGTGCCCGATGAATTTCCACAGTACGCTGGCTCAGTTCCAGATCCATTGCGATGACCTTGTTGGCGTGGCCTTTCGCCACAGCAGCCATGACCTCTGTTTCACGTGGCGTTAATGTACTGTAGTGCTGCTGAACAATTCTTTTTTGTTCAACCTCATCTTGTATTTCTCTGCGAGCGGTGAGCGCGGCCTGGATTCGATCCAGTAACTCCTGATCATGGAACGGCTTCTGGACAAAATCGTGAGCCCCGAGGTGCATGGCTTCAACGGCCATCGGGATATCACCATGACCGGTGATGAAAATAATCGGTAGAGTACAATCCTGCTCGACAAGCCGTCGTTGCACTTCCATGCCGCTGATGCCCGGCATGCGAATATCAAGCAGAATGCAGCCTTCCCACTCCGGCTTGAAGGCGCCAAGAAACTCATCGCCGGAGGCAAAGCTTTGTGATTGGATATCGACGCTCTTGAGTAGGAAGCTCAGGGATTCTCTGACTGCTTCATCGTCGTCAACAATAAATACTGTTTCGTTTTGTTCTGTCATCTGTTGGCCATCTTTGTTGGTAGCATGACGGAAAATGTGGCTCCGCCGCTCAGGTTATTGGAGAAACTCAGTGCACCACTGTGAGATTTTACAATAGTATGGCTGATCGCGAGGCCCATGCCCATGCCAGTGGCTTTGGTGGTGAAAAATGGATGAAATAGCTTCTTTCCAGCCTCTTCCGAAATTCCGTGTCCCTGGTCAATGACATCAATGCGCACCGTATCGGGTGTCGCAATATAGCAATGTAGCTCCAGGTGGCGGTCTTCGGGAGCATTTTCATGCATCGCGTCGATTCCGTTGCGCAGCAGGTTTAGCAATACCTGTTGAATTTGTAACTGATCAGCGATGATCTCGGGAAGATTGGTCGAAACATCGAAAGAGATCGAGATATTGTTGGCCTTGGCATCGACCTCCGCCAGCGGCTTGATTTCATCGATGATTGTATTCATCTTTGTTGGTCCCAGATCGACGCTATCGGGTTTAACGAAGCTGCGTAGTCTGCGGATGATGTCACCGGCACGGTGCGATTGTGTCTTGATATGGGCGAGCGCTACCTTGATATCCTCAATATTGTCAGATCCACGTGCCAGCATTCGTTCGCTTGCAGAGGCATAGTTCGCAATTGCGGCCAACGGTTGATTAATTTCATGTGCCATTGCCGCCGCCATCTCACCCATCGTCGTCAGGCGGCTTGCGGTAATCATGTCGGTATGCAGACGCAGTTTGCGCTCCTCATCCTTTTTGTTATCCGTCAGATCACGCATCATGCCGATGAAACGTATTGAGTCGTAATAAGCGACTTCACCGATGGCCAGATGGATCGGGAATATCGAGCCGTCCTTGCGGCGTGCGTTTAGCTCGCGGCCGATACCGATAATTTTTGCTTTACCCGATCGGAGATATTGATCGACATAGGTTGAGTGATTGGTGCTGTCCGGGGCCGGCATCAGGATGGAAATATCCTGACCGATAATTTCATCCTGCGTGTAACCGAACATATCAATGGCGGCCTGATTGCAACGCTTGATTTGACCCCGGTCATCCATGATAACGATCGCTTCGATCAGCGCATTCATTACCGCCATCTGGGCAGTCACATCAAATTTTGGAACCGAATTTTGCTCGGGATTAGTGGCCACTAAGCAGATACCGTAAGCCTGACAGGCTGGCAGTGTAGGGAATCGAGCGGAATGCGGCAAGGAATCCTGAGTGATGTGCTGAAATGTGCCGTTCTGCGGCGAGACATAAAAAGACACGTTTGCAGGCCAAATTCTATCGGCCTTCGCACGGTCATGCCGAATTTACCGCTACACGATAGGTAAAAGTACGAATGGGGAGGTGGGGTATGCGGTGGCTAGTATGTCGCTTAATCCGGTATGAGGATCAACCACGTAGTCAGGCTTTTTAGTCCGATTGCACCATTGGAAAGCGAGCAGACTGATTAGCTGTAACGCTTTAACCCTGAACAAAAATAGGGAGAAAAATAGCATGTATATTAATTTCTGGTATCCGATCGTTCGTAGTGAGGACCTGGGCCATGACCAGCCAGAAAGGGCCAAGGTGCTCGGCGTCAATTTTGTTGCATTTCGCGATAAGGACGGCGAAGCGCATGTCCTGAGCGATACTTGTACTCACCGTGGCGCCTCTCTTGGTGGCGCATGGTCTGGTGGCGTTGCCCCGCGTATCGTTGACGGCTGTATCGTTTGTCCGTATCACGGTTGGGAATTTGACGGCAACGGCGAGTGCGTAAACATTCCGTCGATCGGCTATGGCACGAAGACACCACCGCGCGCGAAGGTCGATTCATACCCGACTCAGGAAAAATACGGCATCGTGTTCGCTTTCCTCGGTGATGAGCCTGAAGAAACACGCATTCCGATGCTCGAGGTCGAGGAGTACGGTCAGGATGGCTGGACAGCCAACGATATTCTCATTCTGGACGTACCGTATTATTACGAGCGTTCGATCGAGAATGGCCTGGATCCTGCGCACAATGAGTTTGTGCATCCGACGCATGGCCACTCAGCCAGAGATCGCAGTTCCTACGGAACTCATGAGTATGAGACCGAGGATCATAATCAGGGCTGGGGTTTCTGGTTCTGGCATAAGTTCTTCGGCCCGGCAATGCCGCAGAAGGGTCATGAAACGTCACCGGATAAGGATACTCCATGGGGCGATACGAAGACTGAAAGTGCCGATACTTACGCTGGTGGCGGTACCTACGGCCCAAACATTATGCCGACGTATATCAATATTGTTGAAGGCAAGATGTTCCGTCAGTATTTCTTCGAGCAACCGGTCGATGAGCACAATACGCGGATCTTCTTCCTGAACATGCGTAACTTTGTTCTCGATCCGAAGAACAACAAGGCAATTCATGCGCGTAACGCAGTCATCGCAGGGCAGGACATCGTTATTTTGTCCGACCTCAACCCGACCCGGACTCCGCTGAGCCCGACGAAGGAAGTCCTGATGCCAGCTGATAAAGCAATCGTTGCTTATCGTGACTGGCTCGAGAAGTTCGATGACAAGGGCTGGCGCATTGATATGGATGAGTTCAATCGTCGTAATACCATCGGTGAGGCGCTTACGATTCCGTGCCCGGGCCGACGCACTTCGGGTAACTGGGTGCTTGACGAGGTTCCACGTATCAAGAACCGTGCCGAGCGCAAGAAGATTGAGAACGCTGCGTAATACAGCAGACTCTACATTCAGAGAGTAAAAGAGGCGGCCCTTGCGGGCCGTCTTTTTTTGCCTGTTTTATTGAGATCGTTACCGGATTCTTGTGACAAGCCTGTAACATTCAATAAATTAGACCTACAATTATGCATGCCCATAGTATATTTATAAGGGCATATTCAGGGAGGCAGGTCTTTGGCAAATTACATTTCAAAAGTCTTTGGTACATCTCCGGTAGCACCGATTCAGGAGCACATGGAGGTTTGTTTTAAGGCTGCCCGCGCACTCGTGCCATTCTTTGAAAAAACCATGGAATACGAATGGGGAGAAGTGGGTAAGTGGCGTGATCGAATCGTCGAGCTTGAGAAGGAAGCCGATGAGCTGAAAAAACAGATTCGTGGGCAGCTTCCCAAGAGTATGTTTATGCCCGTACCCCGGGAGGATCTGCTCAACCTGTTGTGGGCGCAAGATCAGATTGCAAATACAGTGCGTGATATTTCCGGGCTTGTGTTTGGTCGCAAGATGATGATTCCGGAAAAATTACGCGGTAATTTCACCGAGTATGTGCAGCGCAATTGTGATGCTGCGAAGAAGGCGCGCAAAAGCGTCCGTGAACTTGATGAGCTATATACGACTGGGTTTCGTGGTGCCGAAGCAGAATTTGTCGAGAAACTTGTCGGTGAACTTGATCAAATTGAAAACGAAACAGATGAAATGCAGGCTCGGGTACGCGAAGACCTTTTTGATATTGAAAAAGAACTACCGCCGGTCGATGTGATTTTCTTATACCAGGTCATCGAACTGGTTGGGGAAATTGGCGATATGGCTGAGCGTATTGGTCGACGACTCGAACTTCTACTCTCTCACTGAGGCTTGGTAAATGGAAGATGCGCTGATTTATTTCGCGCTTGCTGCCGTCTTTGGCCTGTTTATGGCCTGGGGTATCGGTGCAAATGATGTTGCCAATGCGATGGCAACCTCGATTGGTGCACGTGCAATTACCGTTAAGCAAGCGCTGATAATTGCGGCTGTATTCGAGTTTTCTGGAGCGGTGTTGGCCGGCGGTGAGGTCACTAAAACAATCCGCAAAGGCATCATTGATGTGTCTTCGGAGGCTGTCACGCCGGAGCATTTGATATTTGGCATGCTTGCAGCGCTATTGGCTGCCGGTGTGTGGCTGCTGATCGCGTCATGGCGCGGCTGGCCGGTATCGACGACACATTCAATTGTTGGTGCAATTATTGGTTTTGCCATGGTCGGTATTGGCATGGACTCAGTGCATTGGGGAAAGGTTGGAAGCATCGTCGCAAGTTGGGTTGCTTCACCTCTGATTGCCGGATTTCTGTCATATCTGTTATTTAATTCAGTGCAATGGTTGATCCTTTCTCGCCCGGATCCGCTTGTCAGGGCAAAGCGTTATGTGCCGCTCTATATTTTTCTTGCCATTTTCATGATTTCGCTTGTGACGATGCTCAAGGGTCTCAAGCATGTTGATATAGGCTCGGATTTATCAACTCTAGAGACATACCTGATGGCGATGGGCTGCGGCATCGTAGGTGCAGTTATTGGTAAGTATTTCATTCAGCGCATTCAACCTAACCGTAAAGCTGAGAAGAAATTCCATTACTTTACCGTTGAACGGGTATTCGCGGTACTTATGGTTGTGACTGCCTGTGGTATGGCATTTGCACATGGCTCCAATGATGTTGCGAATGCGATCGGCCCGGTTGCAGCCATCATCAGCATCGCGCGAGAAGGCGTTGTGACACAAGAAGCACCGGTTTCGATCTGGATTCTATTACTTGGTGGGTTGGGTATTGTCGTTGGTCTGGCGACATTTGGCCGGCATGTGATTGCCACGGTTGGCAGTAAAATTACGCATCTGACGCCAAGTCGGGGATTTGCGGCTGAACTGGCGGCCGCAACAACAATCGTTATTGCATCTGGCACCGGCATACCGGTCTCTACGACGCATACTCTCGTTGGCGCCATACTGGGTGTTGGCATGGCGCGAGGTATTTCTGCGATCGATCTGAGCGTTGTGGGTCGAATCTTTTTATCGTGGATCACAACGATTCCTGCTGGTGCAATTTTATCGATTCTTTTCTTTTACATTTTACGTTTCATATTTGGTTAATTTTGGTGCAATAGTCTGGATTCAGAGATCTGAACTGTTGCCACGGGCCATCGTCAATTAGCGTATCTTTGGACGCACTGGCGCATTACCCGCACTATTCTTCCAATCTGTAATTACAGGAGTTGAATCTTGTTAAAGACGATCATCATGGTACGTTCTGCCGCTATTTTATTGGGCTGTGTATTGATGGCCGACGGTTTTGCGGCTGGGTCATGCTCGATCGATAACAACCGCCTCGATCGGGGTGAAAAATCACCCTTCATGATTTGTGGCAAGGATATTCCACAAAACTTCGAACTCGAAGGTCTCGTCGAAGCTGGTATTACGGTTGATTACACGCAGTGGATTCGCAGGTGTGCACCTGAGCGTAAGGAGCGTGGGTTGTATCTGTGGCTCTCAGCGGGGAGCGAGTCAGTATCGGCGCGCGTTGGTATACGTAATCCGGAGACCGGGGAGCGAGTGTGTTCCGAGCTCGCGATCGAGGTGCCGCCGACAGTTCAGTTGGGTGATGCTGTTCTGACCCCGATTCGTCATCCGGACGGAAATACATATCGACTCGACATTAAGTCCGGTGATGCCGGCCGGCTGGGCGATGCCTGTGCAGGTGGAATCGAGTTTCCACGCTCTGCTCGCTGGCCAGCGGCCAGGCTATTGAGCGATCAGGAGGTCGCGATGGTCGCGACAGGTAGTGGAAAATTTGGCCCGAGCCAATGGTATTCATTGCCGCAAAGTACGGCACGGCGTAAGCAGGCACCCGTCGAGTCGCTGGTTTGTGACAAGAAACAACTGACGGCCTACGTCAGGGTCACGGGGCAACAGCGATTTCCACTCAAGGTCATTCTGCCTGAACTCGGTGGTAAGCATCAGGGACAGATGGGTATCGTCAAAGTAGCTCTGCCTGAACCCGAGTGGGCTGACTCGATGCGTGATAAAGACGCAAAATTTATTGATGTTAATGGTTATCGTACCCGTTATTTCGATAGTGGTTCGGGTCCTGATACATTAATTTTGCTTCACGGTGGGCAGCCGGTTCCAATTACACCAACCGCACAATCATGGCAGCAAAACTTTGCTGCGCTGGCCAAAGAGTTCAGGGTAATTGCATTCGATAATCTTGGTCATGGCTATACAGATAATCCACGTACTCCGGCAGATTATGAAGCTTATTATGAGCGTGTCGCTGAGCATCTTTATGGCTTCATTGAGGCTCTCGGGTTAGGCCGGGTACATCTTGTCGGTCATTCACAGGGTGGCTGGCCGGTTATGCGCATGGCATTGGATCATCCGAAATTGGTACGTTGTGTCATCAGTGTCGATACGGTGTTGGCGCCATTTGACAGGCAGGGTGCCAGCACCAGGAACCTGGCTTATACATTGACCAGTATTACACCTGCGGGTGGCGCAACGGTTGAAAGCTTATTTCGCGATAGTGAATTCACGGCATTTACCTACAATAATCTGCGCTGGGAAGATGCAGAACGGCGCTACGAGTTGTCCAGACGTCCTGAACTTGAGGAGGCTCGGGCGGCGATGGCTGCCGTGCGTATGAATCCTGGTAACCCGTACTTCAGAGGGCTACGCGACAACACACTCAAGGAGCTTGCTGCCGGCAAGCTTAAAGTGCCGCATCTGGTGATCTGGGGTCGAAACGACCCGCTGGCTGATTTCAGCCTGGGGCTACAGTTTTTTGATATCGCTGGTGCAAATACTGCACGAACAGAATTATGGGCGGTTAATCGGGCCGGACATAGTCCAATGGTCGAGTATCCCGAAGCATTTAATGAGGCTGTTGTTGGTTTTTGTGGCGGCTTCAGGTCAAAGATAAATTAGCAGATTTGCTTGCGCGGTATGAAGTAATGGATAAAAAAAGGGCAGGTTTTTATACCTGCCCTTTTTACCCGCCCTTTTGATTGGCAGTAGAGGTTATCGTTTACTCGGCATTACTCCATTCACCGCTAGAGAAGCCACAACCGATCTCCAATCCATTTGGGTCACCTTCATAATAGACACGTTTCGTTTCACCCATGTCACAGGTGCCAACAGCATCTTCGGTTGGGCATGGGCCTTCCTCGAAAACCGGGTCGGCATTGTCGTCAGCATTGCCCAGTTCATCGCAAGCGGCTGAGTCTGCGGTTGGCATATCGCAAACTTTGAACGGCCCGGCAAACATGTTTTCCTGCGTGTAATTGCAGTGGCCGCTATCAGCAGCCAGGGCACTTCCTGAGCTCATCAGGGCAACAGTAGCAATAAACAGGCTAAGCAATATTTTCATCTTAATTTGACTCCCCAGAGTATTTTTTAGTTTATAAGGTATTTTTAACAGGTTGCAAATAACTATTTTCTAAAACAGACCTGCTGCATTTATTAAGTACCTGCATTAACGGCGAGTCCAGAGTATATATCAAGATATCACTAGTCCTTATGATCACTGTACGGTCAGGCATTAACCATCCGAACGAGGTCTGGTGCAGGTCGATAATGCAGAATCTGGATATTCCTGCCTGATTACATTAAGTGCCTCCAGCAGGTGCTGGATGGATTGAATACGGGGCTACTTGAGAATAAATAACTTTTTACGGGTTTTTGCGGCTAATCCTGAGCAGCATAAGATCAGTATTATTTCCGGTATTGTGGGTAATTACCGGGTAGTTTCGATCGGTGGTGAAAATCAACTGACCCTGGTCCCGAATCTCGGCGCGTACAGCATAACTATGTCGCTCATCGATACTGAGGGGATCGTAGGTGATGGAAAAAGATACCGGAACATTGCCCGGATTCTTGATGGTTTGCTCCCCCAGAGTAACGGCTGGAATATCAGCCAAAGATACATCGAGCAGCTTTACGTTGATGACAGCATCCGGACTAAGGGCCATTTTTTCACGGTAGCTTACGGTGCCGCTAACCGTATTTATTATTTCTCCTTCCGATACCTGTTTGGCACAGCTGGCAAGCAGGACCATAGTAATTAGACAAAGCAGCGATATGCGCATGATCTTTTCCGTGATTCTGAAGAGATGCTAAGTGGTAGAGAAAAATAGCATCAATATGATTGAATTTTATGTATCAAGTTCAGCCGCGATAGCCTTGAGTGATGTCAGTGGCTGGCCGCAAGTTGTGCCGCGGCAGATGTATGCAACTGGTTGGTCAGTCGGTGTGCGTGCCGCCAGTGAGGGGGGCAGGTCGGTTGCGGTTTCTGGAATTGCGAAAATGAGGCGGTTTGGCGTATAGACTGCGCCAATGGCCAGCGCCCAGCGCGAAATTTCTTCCTGTTTGCCGCGTAAGACTACGATTTCACCAGGGGTGAGAATTTCATCGAGCGCTGTGACTAAAGAGGTGTGTGCATGGGGGTATTCTTCCAGTGCGCTGCCGGTTGCTCGAACAGTTGCGATGGCGGCATCGAGGTACTCTGTTTTTCCCAGCAGATGACCGAGGCGATTGAGCGCTAGCGCGGCGATCCCGTTACCCGAAGGTAACGCCTCGTCTGCCATCGGCTTGCTGTGGTGGATAAGTTGTTCGTGATTGGCAGCTGTGAAGAAGAATCCACCGTGCTCAGTATCGGTGAAATCAGCAAGTAGTCGTTCAGCCAGCCAGATGGCGAATTCCAGATGCTCACTATCCCAGCGTGTCTGTAACAATTCGATTGTCGCATCGAGCAGGAATGCATAATCATCCAGATAGGCATTAAATTTTGCATGACCATCTTTATAGGTTGCACACAAGCTGCCCTCAACAATCATATTGTGGCGGATGAAGTTGAGTGCATCTGCTGCTGCCTTGGTGAGGGTATCGTCCTGTAATGCACGCGCTGCGATAGCCAGTCCGCGAATCATCAGTGCATTCCAGCTTGCCAGGATCTTGTCGTCTCGCCCTGGTCGTGTACGGGCTTCACGTGCGCTAAGTAACTTTATGCGTGCCGCATCGATGATTCTTTGTACAGTTGCCGGATTACTCCCGGTGTTTGATGCGATTGCTTCAATTGTTTCGCAGCTACGCAGGTTCCAGTTACCTTCAAAGTTAGCTGGTTGGTCAAGTCCGAAGCGGGGGGCGAAAACTGAGTATTCATCATTTGTCAGTATTGCCCGCACTTCGTCCGGGTTCCAGACATAGAACTGGCCTTCAGTTCCATCCGAGTCCGCATCGAGCGCGGCATAGAAGCCGCCATTGGGCGCACACATCTCGCGCAACACCCATGCGCTTGTGTCCAGTGCAACCCGACGATAGGTATCGTCGCCGCTGATTTGCCAGAAACGGGCATACAAGGCCAGTAGTTCAGCGTTGTCGTACAGCATTTTTTCAAAGTGTGGAATTGTCCATTGGGCATCAACTGAGTATCGGCAGAAACCGCCGCCGACCTGATCGAATATGCCGCCCTCGGCCATGCGTGTCAGCGTCAGTGCACACATGAACATGGCCTGTTTATCCGGCTCGTGGTGCCGGCAACCTTGCGCTGAGCTACGCCAGTGCCGCATCAGTCGGTCGAGATTTGTCGGGTGCGGGAATTTGGGGGCATCGCCAAAACCACCATTTTCACTGTCAAATGTACGCCCGAGCGCTTCACGGGCAGCTTGAATGGAACTACCGGATAGAAGATCTTCCTCGCCAGGCTGTGCGGTATCGATCTGCATGAGTCCGTCGACGATGGCCTGACCGTATTCGCTGACTGCATCGCGGTTGGTGTGAAAGTGATCATTCGCCTTGTTCAGCAGGTCGGTAAATGCCGGCATACCGTGACGGGGTTTGTTGGGGAAATAAGTGCCGGCAAAAAATGGATGTTGTGTCTCTGGGTCCAGGAATACTGTCAGCGGCCAGCCGCCCGGTCGACGTTGCATTAACTGGTGTGCAGATTGGTAGATTTTGTCGATGTCGGGGCGTTCTTCACGGTCTACCTTGATATTGATGAACTGCTGGTTCATCAACTCTGCAGTGGGCTCATCCTCAAATGATTCGTGCGCCATGACGTGGCACCAGTGACAGGCTGAGTAACCGATCGACAGCAGGATTGGCTTGTTTTGGTGCCGTGCAAGCTGCAGCGCCTCATCGCCCCATGGGTACCAGTCAACCGGGTTGTCGGCGTGCTGGAGCAGGTATGGGCTGGTCTCATTTTTCAGGGCATTCATCAGCAGTGTTCGTCCACATGGCACATAAGTTTTCCAGACTCTCGTACAATAATAGGATCAGACAGGATATTCTTTACCGTATCTGCCTGCTGAGCTTTTGTCATTTACCCCATTTATTAATTACCCAGGAAATAGAGATTTTGCAATATCCCGGTTTTGACCCAATCGCATTGCAGCTGGGCCCTGTTGCGATTCGCTGGTATGGCCTGATGTACCTGATCGGATTTGCCGCAGCCTGGTATCTGCTGCGTCGGCGTGCCAGTCAACCCGGTGCGGTATTACCGGTCGGCAAGGTAGATGACCTGCTGTTTTATTGCGCTGTAGGCGTCATTGTCGGTGGCCGACTTGGTTATATGCTGTTTTATAACTTTGGTCAGGTAATTGATCATCCGCTGAGTCTGCTTAAAATCTGGCAGGGCGGTATGTCGTTTCATGGCGGCTTTCTCGGTGTTGCGGTTGCGACATGGCTGTATGCACGCCGCCATCTCGACTGCACGTGGTGGCAGCTCAATGATTTTGTTGCACCGATGGCTTGCCTGGGACTCGGCGCAGGGCGAATAGGTAATTTCATTAATGGTGAGTTGTGGGGGCGTCCCGGTGCTGTACCGTGGGCATTTCAGGTTGATTGCACAGATGCACATTTTGCCGACCTGTGTTTTCGGCAGCTACAATTACTGCCAGGCACACTGCTCACGCCACCGTTACACCCGTCGCCACTTTATGAAGCGGCACTCGAAGGCTTTCTATTATTTGCCCTCTTGTGGATTTTCTCATCACGGCCACGCCCGACAGGGGCTGTGACCGGTATGTTCCTGCTGGGTTACGGGGCATCACGATTTGCCGTTGAGATGGTCCGGCTACCCGACTCTCATATCGACTATCTTGCATTTGGCTGGGTAACAATGGGGCATGTATTGTCATTTCCGATGATTGTCGGTGGCATACTATTGTTGTGGCTGGCGTATCGTCGCCAAGCAGTTGAATAGTAAATTGGCGAAGGAGTAGGGGAACTTGCGGCAATATCTGGATTTGATGCAGCGTGTACTGGATAAAGGTGCACGAAAGGATGACCGCACCGGGACAGGTACGCTGAGTGTGTTTGGCCATCAAATGCGTTTTGATCTGGGTGAAGGGTTTCCGCTGGTTACGACGAAGAAGATCCATACACGTTCGATTATTCATGAGCTGTTGTGGTTTCTAAATGGCGATACGAACGTTGCGTATCTGAATGAGAATAAGGTATCGATCTGGGACGAATGGGCTGGATCTGACGGTGATCTCGGTCCTGTCTATGGAGCACAGTGGCGGTCATGGCCTACGCCGACCGGTGAAGCTGTTGACCAGATAAGTCACGTTATCGATACGCTGAGGCGTGACCCTGATTCACGACGAATTATCGTCAGTGCCTGGAATGTTGCGGAACTGGACAAGATGGCGCTGGCACCGTGTCATTGCCTGTTCCAGTTTTATGTTGCTGATGGCCGATTGTCGTGTCAGCTTTATCAGCGTAGTGCAGATATTTTTCTTGGCGTACCGTTCAATATCGCATCATATGCATTGTTGACGCATATGGTTGCGCAACAGACAGACCTTAAGGTTGGTGATTTCATCTGGACTGGCGGCGATTGTCATTTGTATCTGAATCATATGGATCAGACCCACCAGCAACTTAAGCGTGATCCACTGCCATTGCCACGACTTGCGTTACAGCGGCGTCCGGCCAGCTTGTTTGAGTACAAAATTGATGATTTTGACATTGTTGGTTAT
>Ga0233413_10000729_pt1 | contig 15263 bp, 21 predicted proteins | sample Na_anoxic_6_MG_FD_189019 | JGI IMG/M metagenome (GOLD analysis project Ga0233413, IMG submission 189019) | Seawater microbial communities from Saanich Inlet, British Columbia, Canada - Na_anoxic_6_MG | ecosystem: Environmental > Aquatic > Marine > Inlet | place: Canada: British Columbia... | reverse complement strand
CCTGCAATTAGAATTATGAACACTGCTGTTAATGAGGGCTGGATGTGGTATCCTGTAACAAACGGGGCAAATACTGATTTAAGACTATACGAATATAATTCAGGAGGAGATTCTGATAGAATCACTTATCAAGCAGGAGGGAATGTTGGAATAGGGACTAATAGTCCAGATAAATTATTACATGTTCAACCAGCTTCAGCTGCAAATACTGCAATTAAATTAAAGAGTGGAAATGATGCAAACTTTGTAAGATTACTTTTAGGTCGTGGGTCTGATGAAGTTTCAATTGCTCTTTCTCATGGTTCTGGGCAATTCACTCAATATGATTCTGCTGGAGACCTTGTTATTAGAAATGCTGCTAATGATATTCACTTTAGTACAGATGGGGGAGCTTCAACTCAGATGACTTTATTGAATGGAGGGAATGTTGGAATAGGGACTAATAGTCCTGGGGCAAAGTTAGATGTTTTCGGAAATATTAAATTCACTGCAGGATATACCCTTGATTCGGCACATAAGATAATTTATAATACTGTTACAGGACAAGGACACGAATTTAGAGTTAATGATGCTGATAAAGTAATAATAGACAGCACAGGCAATGTCGGCATCGGGACGGCGAGTCCAGCAACATTATTACATGTTAGACCATCTACTGGAGCAGGGATTATTGCCGTAGATTCTGTTAATGGACATTCAATGTATAAAATGTTTGATAATGGAACAGAGAGATGGGCTATTTATAATGATGTAACTACAGATGATTTGTATTTTAGAGAAGATGGAAGTGACCAAAGGTTAGTAATTCAAGAAGGCGGCAATGTCGGCATCGGGACGACGAGTCCTCAGAATAAGTTGAATGTTGTTGGAGATGGAAATTTTACAACAGGAATGATTTTAGGTAGTCCTTCAAATTCAGTAAATTTGACAATGTATTCTCCAGATGGAACTGCTTATAGTTGTGGAGTTCAAAATGGAGGAGCATGGTCTTGTGTATAAAATGAATAAAAGAATAACATACAGCATAGCATTGGCACTTGTATTGGTTCTTAGCATAGCCTCTGTAAGTGCAGGGATATTAGACTGGTTCAAAGAGAAACAAGAGATTACCAAACCTAAGATTGATTCTCTGATAACAATGAATGTATCAGACAAGGTATTCACAATAAAGAAAACAGACCTGGACAAGTCTTACATATGCCTTAAAGACTCACAGGACACTTCTAAGGTGGTTAAAATAAAAAAGTGCAGTAAGGATAAGACTAAGTATAGTTTAATTGATATCTCTGATAGTAATTACTTCCATTCAAATACACAAGGGCTAGTGAGGTTTACTAACAATGGATAAAAGAATATTCATTTTATTTGCTTTGGCTTTAGTCTTAGTTCCAATGGTTAGTGCGGATAGTTTAGGTATTCTAAAAAAAGATACAACCATTGAACTATTCCAGTCTTGTGATACTTGTACTTATGTTAATCTTTCTTCTGTTAAATTACCAAACGGAACTATAAACATATATAACACAGCCATGACTAAGTCAGGTACTTCTTATACCTCTGACTTTTCTAATACAGATCTACAAGGAGCTTATAGTTATGAAGTGTGTGGAGATAAGGACGGTTCATTGAATTGTGAAATACTATACTTTGAAATAAACTATAATGGAGAAGGAACTTCTACTTCACAAGGAATAATATATTCTGTTCTTCTAGGACTATTAGTTGTACTTTTCTTTGTTTCTCTATGGAGTATTTCAATACTACCTTCTAAAGACGAGAGAACAGACGAAGGATTAATAGTTGACGCAGGTAACTTAAAACACTTAAGGAAAGTTATAATGTTAGCCTCTTACGGATTACTTATGGGAATATTCTACATAGCTTCTAATATTGGATTTGTAGTATTAACTAATGCGATGTTCGGTAAAGTAATGTTCACAATATTCCAAGTTATGTATAGAATGTTATTACCTGTAATCTTTGGAGTAATAATTTGGATATTTGTTTCAATGTTCCAAGACAGAGAACTTAAGAAAATGATTGAAAGAGGAGGAGACGACTTCGGAGATATATAATGGCAAAGAAAAAGAACACAACACCACAGAGAATTGACGCAGAGGTATGGAAGAAAATGGAAGACGCATTTACTTTGAGAGTTAAGAATGGATTAATGAAACCAAGAGAAATGAAGTCACCAGAAATGTTTAAACTACTGGGTAAAACACAAGGTTTCAATCAAAGTTTAAGAGAGATTATAACTAAACCAAAGAGGAACACACCATGAATAAGAAGGGAAGTGTAGTTGGATTAGTAATATTTGTTGCAGTATTATTCTTAATTTTAATTGTAGGTTTCCTAATGTCTACAGGTGGTGCAATCGTTAATTGGACTGCGGATACTATTCTTCCAGAACTTACAAACCTAGGAACAACTAGTGGTGTTAATCTAACCCAAGCAGCAGATTTAACAATAGTACCTGCAAATAATCTACTTGGTAATGTGGGGTGGTTCGTTGGGGTGCTGTACGTTATGATGTTGTTAGCTTCAATAGGGTTCGCAGTTTATGCAAGGTTCAATCCAGACAAATGGTTACTAGGTTTCTATTTCCTACTAATGATTTTATTAATATTTGGTGCAGTATTGGTGAGTAATATGTATGAGGACTTCTATAATACTGCAGGAGAATTTGGTGCATACTTACAGGCACAAACACTAATGGCGTTTATGATCATACAAGCACCAATGATATTTGCATTGATTGGATTCATAACAGGTATAATTATATTCTCTGGAATGGGACAGGAGGTTAGTGCATGAACAAGAAATTAATGTTGGTATTTATGTTTGGAATACTTATATTTAGCATGGCTTCAGTTGCAGCAGTTAGTAAATCTTATGATAAAGATACTAAAACTGTAACAATAAAAGAAACATTCTTATTTATTCCAATAGGAGATATAGCAGAAGTTCAACTATTAACTCCTTTAGAAACTAATGTAGAAACAGGTTATCAAAGATTTGCAGAATATGAAGTTAGAGGTAAAAAGGATATAGAAGAATTATTCTTTGGAGAAACCAAAACCTATAATAAAAAATTATATGATGAAGGATTTGAAATGGAATTAGATAATCAAATAGATTTGAAATATAAAACAACAGAAGAATATGAAATAAATAGTTATTATTGCCCTAGTGAATTAAAATATGAATGTTATGTTAATGGAACAGAAACAAGAACAAGAGAAATATGGGCAGATTTTGATAAAAAAACAAAAATAATAAAAGATGTAATTACAACAATAGGACTTTATACAACTTTTAATCAAGGAGATAATATAGAATGGATTCCAGAATTTATGAATAAAGAAGTAGAAGAATGGGCTAGTGTTATTGTTACAAGTGGAACAGAAACAATAGATGGAGATTATACTGTAAGAACATTTACTTCTAATGGATATTTTAATTTTACTGGAGATGATTTAGATGTAGAAGTTTTAATGGTAGCTGGTGGAGGAGCTGGAGGTTTTGGATATACTGCTGGAGGTGGAGGAGCTGGAGGGACTAATAAAACAAACATAACTCTAACAGCAGGAAATCGTAATGTATTTGTTGGTGCTGGAGGAACTCCATCTGCAAATGAAAATGCTAATGGTGGAAATGGAGGAAATTCAGTATTTAATGGAATAACTATGACTGGAGGAGGTGGAGGTGCAAGTTATCATGCTAATTCTTGTGTTGCAGGTAGTAATGGAGGTTCTGGTGGAGGTTCTGCTGGACGTTCTGATAGCTGTACTGGAGGTACAGGAATAGCTGGACAAGGATTTAAAGGAGGAGATTATACTTTTATTCCTGATTCTAATGCTGGAGTTGGAGGAGGAGGTTCAAGTGGAGCAGGAGCAGATAAAGCGTCTGGAGATGGAATTGCTTCTGCAGCAGGAATAGGAACAAGTTATTCTATTAATGGTTCATCACATTGTTACGCTGGAGGAGGAGGTGCAGCAGGGTTTACTACAAGTACAGATGGTTCTTGTGGAGGAGGAAATGGTGCGAATCCTAGTGGAACAGCAGCAGTTTCTAATACTGGTTCTGGAGGAGGAGGTTCTTATTCACAAGTTGCAGGTGGAGCAGGAGGTTCAGGAGTAATTATAATAAGATATTTAACACCTATACTTGCACCAACAGTAACACTAAACACACCAGTAAACACAACAAACAGTACTAATCCAAGTATAACTTTCAATGGAACAATTACAGGAGAGATACCAGCAAATGTAAGTTTAATAATTAATGGTGCATATAATGAAACAAATAGTACTGGAGGTTTAGATGATTATTATTTCACTAAAACTTTTGCAGATGGAAGTTACACATGGAACTATGAATCTTGTACAAGTGCTAATGGATGTGCAAACGGAACAGAGAGAACTTTAACCATAGACTCAACCGCACCAACATTTAGTGTTGCAAGTCCAACAGGAACTACTCCTTATTGGACTGCAGGAGATAATGAATGGTTAAACACAACAATAACAGATACAAACTTAGATACTTGTTGGTATGATTATAATGGAACAAACCAAACTTTTAGTTGTAGTTCTGGTGTTGAAGCTACTAATGAATTTCCAGTTCAAATTTCTAATTACAATATGACAATCTATGCAAATGATTCAGTTGGAAACTTGGGTAGTTCTTTCATTAGTTGGAATGTTCCTTTCTTTATTGCAACAGAAACCTACGATACTTCAATATTAGAAGGTGGGACAGGTTCATTTAGTTTAACAGGTGAGACTAATGGGACTACAATAGATATTGCAAACCTAAGTTATGATAGTTCTGGTAACATAGGAAGTATAGCTTATGTAGGTAATGCCTTTACAATAAATGAATCAGTAGTTGCACCATTGGTAACAGCAGATACTAATAAAACATTCTTCTGGAAACTTACGCAAGGTTCTACAATAACTTCCCTTACTTCACATAAACAATTAATCTTAAACTTTGGAATAGACGATTGTTCTGTTAATACAAATGTTCTATACAACTTCACAATAAAAGATGAGAAGACGCAGGTTAAATTAGTTCCAGGCACACAAAACACAAGTGCAAAGATTGATCTAAGTGTCTATTCCGCACTAGACGACTCAACTATTGGGGGTTTAAACACCTCTTTCTCCAAAATAAACTCCTTTTCTGTTTGTCTTTCAAGTAATTTGAGTGCAGGAGAGACCTATAAAGTAGATTTACAAGCAGAATATGGTGCTGATAACTATGCAACAGAGTTCTATAACATACAAAAATCAACAATTACCTCCTCTACTTTGAATCAAAACATAAGTTTGTATAGTTTGGACAATACAACATCACAAATATTCGAGATAATATACAGGGATAGCTCTTATTTGCCCGTAGAGGGTGCTCTACTAACACTTCAGAGGAAATACATAGATGAAGGTGTCTTTAAGACAGTTGAAGCTCCTGTAACCGATTCTAATGGTCAAACATTGGTTAACCTAGAGTTATACAATGCAGTTTACACCTTTGTATTCAGTAAAGACGGTACTGTACTCTCAACTTTCAATAAAAAGAGAGTTAAATGTGATAATTTGGTACTAGGACAATGTGATTACACGTTTAATGCAGCTTCTTCACCAGTATTACCTACAAGTTACACAATTATTGACGGAATTTCTTATGTTTTGAGTTATGACAATGATACAAGAGTAGTTTCTAACACCTTTACTATCCAAGACGGAACTGTAAAGACAGTTAGTGTTAATGTTAGTTTAATGGACAGTGTAAACTCATTTGTTTGTTCTAATCAACTAACTTCTAGTTCAGGAACAGTAAGTTGTACCGTTCCAACTAAATTTAACAATGGAACTGCAATGGTTAAAGTATATCAAGACGGAGTGTGGGAAGGACAGGCACAAATATTCTTAGGAACTAATAATAAAGATCTTTATGGTAAAAATATAGTTTTCTTAAGTATATTTATGTTATTAACACTATTCGGTGTTGGTATTAGTGGAAATCCAGTTGTTACTGCAATATTCTTATTCATAGGTGCAATAGTTGGTATTGGAATGAATATAACTGGTGCCTCTGGAGTAATAGGAGCTGGTGCAACAGTTCTATGGTTGTTAATAGCTATAGTTCTAGTAATTATAAAGGGGAGTAAAAGAGACTAATGGGAGAAATAAAATTCATGGGTGCGTTGTTAATGATTTCTTTATTCGTGTTAGCTATAGTAGGTTACTCTCTAGGTTATGCAGTGGATAACAATTCTGTAGTTAGTGTTGACCCAGACGGAGAGTTCTCTAGTTTAAATAGTTCTGCACAGAGTAGTATTAATTCTCTTCAAGTGCAAACAAATAGTTCTTCAACTTCTTTCTTTGATGCAAAGATAGAAGATGCAGATACCACGACGGTAACTGGTGGACAGTTTAAATTAGGACTGGGTAGTTTGATTGATACAACTAAAAGTATAACTAAAACAACCAAGAAGAATCTATTTGGAGACAACCCTGCATTCGCAGTAGTTCTAACTGCACTCTCTTCATTCTTAATTTATATGGGAGTAAGATATATTTGGAAGACATGGAAAGGAGGTAATCCAGATTAAAATGGCATATACATACAATCTACCTAATGGAAGTTTAGGTTTTGACCAGAGTATTGTAGGAATTGCAACAATAGTTCCAATGTTTATACCATTAACTTTGTTGTTTGTGTATTGTGTAATAACCATTGGTGGAGTAATTGCACAAACTAGAAGGGAAGGTTATGCAAAGTTTTCTTTGTGGAGTACCATTGGTGGAATTGCAACCTTAATGATTGCGTTACCAATGTCATTAATAACAGGAGCTATAAGTCCTATAACATTAACTATAACAATCTTAGTTCCAATACTAAGTGCAGTGTGGTTATTTTTGGAGTAAATATAAAATGAAAGGAGGTATAAATTAAAATGGGAATGAGAACAATAGCAAGAAGTAAAACTTTTACAACAGCTACTTCAAAAGGTAGAAAGTATGTTAAGGATAAAAAGGATAAAAATTTTGCAGTAGAACAAAGAGGAAATTTTGTCCATACATTAATACGTACAAAACCTGTTAGGAGTAAAAAGTAAAATGGGACTATAAAATGAAAGGAGGTATAAAATAACAATGAAAAAAAGAAAGTTCAATGGTAAGGTTTTCTTTGAAGATACAACATATAGTAGAAACAAAAAGGGTTTAGCACAAGAGTATGCTAAAAAATCTAGGGCAAGAGGAAATCTTTCAAGAGTAATAAAAACTAAAAAAGGTTATAGTGTATTTTCAAAGTAAAATGAGTATAAGTAAATGGTGGGGTAGAATGAAAGATACCTATGGTGATTTATCACCTAAAGAGGCATTCATGGCTGGTAAATCCGACGGTAAGAACCTTACAATGGAAGTTAAGATTAAGAAGATGGCTAACCGTGCAGAGAAGAAAAGAAGAAGAAAGGAAATTAAAAACAGGATAAAGATATAAAGGAGGAATAAATAAATGCCAATCGCAAATTTAAAACAGAGAAAGGAAAGTAGAGCTTTTAAGAAAATTGTAGCTAAGAAAACGTTACAAGTTAGAAGAAAGGCTTTTGCAGAAGAGTCAGTAGTACAAGCTAAGAAGAAAGGTAAACAACTTGCAGTAGCTAAAGCTACTAAGAAAGGTTTTGGAGAAAGATTAAGAAAATCTACTTCAAAGGCAGGTAAGATTATATTGAAGAGAGCTTTAACTCCTCCTAAAAGTTCAGGGAAAAGAAAACCAACTAGGACAATACCAGTAGAAAGATCTCCTCAAAAACTTTCAAGTCCTATTGGATTCGAAGGATTTTAGTTATTGTTACAGAGTAACACTAAAACACTTGTTTAAATAGTAGTTTACACTCACAAAATAACAACCTTAGATCTTTATACAAAGGTAAAAGGGAGGAAAAATATATATAATGGGTGTTGTAACTAATACTATCTACGGAGTGGGAGGGCTTATAATTGGAACTATCGTAATTCTTGTAGTTGTTCAAACTTTGAATAACGCAAGTTTATTGGGAACTGGTACGGCAGAAGCTAATATTACGTCTGATTTAACAGCTAATTTCACGTCAGGTTTAACTGAAGTAGGTAACAAGATTCCAACTATTCTATTAATTGTCGCGGTAGTGTTCCTTTTCGGTGCATTAGTTCTATTAATTAGAAACGCAAACTTAATGGGTGTAGGTGGTTCTGGTTCTCTATAATTAGATAACTAGATTTTGAAATTCTTTTTTTCTCGGGGGGTGTAAAAATCTCCCATTTTTTTATTATTCACTAACGGTAGTTCCGTTAGAATTAAAATAAATAGTAGTTCCTTTTGCACCACTATCTTCTGGTAATAGTAATAAAGTTCCAATAGCTTCAACAGGATAATTCTTCTCATATAGATCTGCTGCAAAAACTAAAGGGTTGTTAGTACACTCTTGAACTCTACGATCATAGACATAGAACATAATTGCAATTACACAAATAAACATTAAACCAATAATAAGTATGTCAATCCACTTATTCTTTTTTGATTTCATTCTCTTCTGAACTTTTGGAAGAACTTTCCAACAAAGTTAGTATCTTTTCCATTGCCAACGTCTGCCTCTCCTGGAGGTATAGCTTCTGTTGCCTGTAGTAACTCTCGTTGGTAAGCAACTGTAGCTCCTGCAGTTGGAGGTTCTGCTGCTGTAATACCTCTAACTCTTCCTGGTGGTTCTCCTTTTTCTCGTTTGCCATTGTTATTGTCGTATTTCTTTCTCAATTTTCTTAATTTATAACTATCCCAAATCTCCAGTATAAAGTATAAAGCACAAAGCAATACAATGGCTAGTATTATTCCTGTTCCTGCAGCCATTTTAATTGATTAGATTTCTACTAGAACCAGTACAAATGTTGTCTACTCCACCTAACATTTGGTTAATCTGTTCTATAGTTAACCTTGACGCCTCCATAGTCAAATTTAAAGTTTCCATAGCCGAAGCCATTTTAGAAATTAAAATTCCTATACCAATTAACATAATTAATAGGAAAATACCATTCATCATAATTGTACCGTACTTCTCCATGAAGTTTTGTTTCTGATAACGTTCTTGTATATTCTTTCTAATTGCAACGTGCATGTAACGCATATCACGATCAATGGGTTCAATGTCTAACATACCCATTTTTGCGTCTAAATCACCAATAACTATATTGTACCAGTAACCGTCTTGTCCTTTTGCGAACCAGTAAGTGTTCTTACCCATTTTTTTACCATAGGCGGTTCTAAACACCTTAGCTTTCTTCAAAAAGAGTATTTCCTCTCCACCGTCACCTATTTTTACCAATCTAGCTCTGTCTCTGCCCATTTGTTGATAACCTTGACCAGAAATGTTCTCAAACACAATAACTTTCTTGTTAAACTTCTTTCTGTCTAATAAAATGAATATAACTATCGCACCAATAACAAAAAATAAGAATATACTTAGAATTAATACCCAATTAATGTTTCCTAGACCTAAACCGCCTCCTAGTGAGGGTAATTGTACTCCTAGATCAGTTCCTAGAATTTCTACCATTTATTTCTCTCCTCTTTCCTTTCTTTAATTTTAATTAATATAAACCCTATAAAAATGAATATATTTCCATAAAAATAACCTGCAAGAAAACCAGCATCCCATTCAGTTAGCATTATTTATCCAGCCTCTTTTCTTCGTGTCCACAAGCTCTACAGAATTTAGCTGTCTTGGTGTAATAAGTATTCTTACTCTTACAAACCTTACATTTCTTTCTTTCTTTTATATCTTGATCTGTTTCCATAGTTTTCATACACACACATTCTTTTTAAAGGTTTATGTTTGTTAGATTTATTCTTATCTTTCACCTATCTTTTTTGAACTTTTAACCCATGTTATACGCAATTAAATTTTCACTAGTCTAAATCGCATTTTTCTTTTAGAAAAAGAAACAAAAGAGGGAGAGTCCGTGCTTCGCACATATAGACTTTTACTTCGTAAAAGAAATTTATAAGAGGGGGTTTTAGTCCTACGGACATTTAGAATTTTACTTCGTAAAATAATTTATTGTTTTTTCTTTAACCATTAAAACATCATTTATTTTAAGTTCATATTTTTTAATTTCTTTACTCAATTGTTCCATTTCTTTTATTATTCTCTTTTGTTCTACAATTGAGGGAACAGGAATTTTTATTTTTTTTAATTCTTTTGTAGGAATCATATTTTTTATTCCTACTCCTATACAATCTTTTACTAAAAGTCCTTGAATTCTTTTTGATTCTAAAATCAACTTTAAATATTTTGGAATAATTTTATTTTTATTTACTCTAAATCTCATTAAAACAGAATTGAAAATGCCTTTTTCAAAATTTTTAGGAACTAAAGCAACTTTACCCAATGTCCCAGCACAAGTCATCAATATATCATTTTCATTTATTTCAAATCTTTTCAAATCTTCAAATCTATCTTGTGTTAAATAATATCTACCAATATCGAAATTTTCGGAAATTACATTACCTTGCTCATATATTTTATATTCTCCCTCTTCCTTACTAACACAAATAGATTTTTTTATTGAACTTCCAAAAGGTCCTCTTACAATAGAATCAGTTGCATTTTCAAGAGATAAAAAATCATCCCCAGACATATCTTCATTCTCATCCCCATATAAGGAGAATTTAAGACTATAATTTAATTGTTTATTTTCTTCATCAAGATTTTTCTCTTTTTTAGATAACTCTTTTATCTCATTATTTATTTCTGAAATCCTATTCTGTTTTTCATGAGATTGTTGTTTATCATTAATTTCTGAAAGTTGCTTTTTCATTAATTTTACTTTTTGATTTAATTGTATTTTTCTCTCATTTATCTTACTTAATTCTAAAATATTTTTATTATTCTTTTCAACATCAATGATTTTCTTAGAATTAATATAAAAAATCTTTTTTTCTGAAATTAATTTACTTTTATTCTTAAAATACATTTCAATATCAGAATCTCCTTTTAATTTGTCTCGAGATTTATTTAAAGTAAACCCATCATTTTCCAAATCAAAAAACTCAATATCATAATCCAAAAGTGGTTTTTCTTTTTTCCAAAAAATAATATATGTTTTAGCAAAAGTGTATGGTGCGAATACGCCCTGTGGGAGAGAAATCAATTTTAATATTTTACCTTCAGTAAGTAATCGTTCTCTCACTCGAATATAATCTTTTTTTGATGTTGTTCCAATAATTCCAGAAGGAACTATAAAAATGGAATATCCTCCATCTTTAACCACATCAATAAAACCTTCAACAAAAGAAGATTCTTTAATCTTTTTACCAAAAGGCATATTTCCTAATGCTACATCATATTTATTTTTATTATGCTTTTTATATTCTAAAAAATTTTCATTAAAAATATTTGTATGTCCATCTCCAGCCAAAATCATATTCATTTTTGCTATCTCAGATGTTCTTTTACTTAATTCAACACCATAAACACTTTTAGTTTTTATATTTTTTAATAGTTGCTTATCGTCCCCTATTTCTTGCAATAATTTTTTAAATACACTTATTAAAAATTCCCCCGTTCCACAAGTAGGATCAAGATAAGTCATAGTTTCTCCTTTTTTATTGGTTAACCATCGGTCTTTTAACTCCTCATTTAAATTTTTTATAATGAATTTAACTATGTGTCTTGGAGTAAAGTACTCCCCTATTTCAGATTTTATGCTACCATAATTAATGAAATATTCAAATGCTTCCCCATTTACATCAAAATCATAATGGTCTAAATCTAGTTGTTTAATTATTGTCCATAAGTCAATCAATAAATTATCGCCAAAATAGTCATCTATTGTAAACGAAAACTTGTTATCAAATATTTTTGAAATAGTTTTAAACACATTTCCAATATTTGTTTCTGAAGGCGTAACTTCTAAATTTTTTAAATTATCATCTAATTCTTTGATGAATTTTGTTTTTCCAAACAAATCTCTATTTTTACTAATTAATTTCAAAAATAAAAAAGCCATGGTTAGATGAAGTTTTTCATCAGAACTTTTCCCATATTCTCTTAATTTGTTATTAATTTCATCAAAAGTTTCTTTTAAATTTCTTTGATTTTCTAAAGAAATAGCTTTTTCTTCATTTAAAGATGAATTTGTTGAAAAAAAATCTTTAGTCAAATCTTCGAAGCAATCAATATAATTTATATCTTCTAAATATTCAATTTCATCGTCTATTTTATATTTATAAAGCTTTATGTTCCTTATTTTATCTCTCTTTGTAGCAGCTATTTTAACTTTATGTCTTTGGTTGTATTCTTGAGAGTATAATCTATTTCTTTCTTTTACTTCTGGTTTTTGAAGGTATAATCTCCTTCTCTCTTTATACTCTGGATCAGCCCTTAATTTCCTAATTTTTTCCTTATATTCAGGATCTTCTTTATCTTTTTTAATCTTACACATAGAACATAAACCAGATTTATTACCTTTTATTCTAATTACTTTGGTACACCCCCCACATTTCCTTACTTTTCCTTTACTAATTCTATCATCCCTTCTCCGTATTACTTCATAGAATGATTCCTTATCTTCAATATTTAAAAATTCTCTAGACAACTTCTGCATTTCATTTATAGATAAATCTTTCATAACTATTTCACACACACAAAGTATTTAAGCTTTATGTTTATTAGAATTATACTTATTCTTATATGGGAACTTCCTCCTCTCTTTAACCTTCCACTTATTGGTTTTCCTTTGCTCTTGTTCCGTTGGTTTCATTTTCATTAAAGTAAACCAATGTGCAACCTTTGACTTATTCTCCTTTGTGGAGTTTAAAGTTTGATTGCACAAAAGTGTTGGATTATCTTATTTTTTCTCTCTCTTTTTCAAATCGTTTCTTAAAGATTTGTTTTTTCTAACAAATTCACCCCATGAGATTTTTGAGGAAAGATATTTCTTTTTGTTAGTTTCTAAACCTTTTCTAAATTTTAAGTCTTTTATTATTGCCATTGTTATTTCAATCCTCCCTTTTGATTGTGTTTAATCATTACTTTTAAAGGAAGTTAAAGTTTAAATATTTTTGTAAAGGTACCAAACAAACACCTCCTAGTTTGTTTTAAAAACGTCCGTTTTTAACTTACCAATTTTAATGTATAGAAATAGGCTTTTTAAGACCCCCCCTTCTTTTTCTGGGTTTTGAATCCTTCCCACGCTTTCCAACACCTATTGCCTTTCTTAATCCATCTTTGGTTCTTTCACTAATAATACTTCTCTCATATTCTGCGAAAGCTCCCATGATTTGTAATTGTAATGTACCACTAGCAGTTGTTGTATCTATGTTTTGAGTAGCTGCAATAAAATGAACTCCCTTCCTTTTGAACTCATCAATCAATGAAAGTAAGTGCTGTAATGATCTCCCTAACCTATCTAGCTTAGTTACTAATACTGCATCAAACTTAAAGTGTCTCAAATCCTCTAATAACTTATTAAATGAAGGTCTTGATTCTTTAGTTCCAGAAATAACATCTTTGTATACTTTGTAAACAGAATGTCCACTTCTCTTACAATATTCTCTACAAATGTCTTCCTGCTTATCTGCGTGTTGTTCTTCCGTGGAAACACGGCAATAGATTGCTGCTTTCATATATATTTCACACACAAAGAATATTTAAATCTTTATATGACCTGGAATTATTCTTTTAATGTCCTCTATTCTTTTTTTATCTTTATTTTCAAGATCTTTTTTTAAACTATAAACATTTACTTTTGGTAAAGCTTTTGATAATCTTCTATATCCTTCTTCGGTTAGTTCTTTCTTTTTTTCTTTTTCTATTTCTTTTCTTAACTTTTCATTTTCTTCTGAAGATGAAGTTATTATCCTAATGGCTTTTAAGTGATTTTTATTTATTTTAATATCATTATCTTCAAATATCTTAAGAAAGAATTCTGCTAGGTCTCTAAACCAACCAGAAAGTATATCCTCATTCCTAGTTTTTTCATCTACTATTCTCTTAAAAATTTCACCATACCATTCCTTTAGTATTTCTCTTTGCTCCTCATTATTTCTTTTATTATCTCTTATAGATTTCTTTCTTATTTTTTCAGATACTTCTTCTAAAATAATCTTTTTTATTTCTAGAGGATTTATTTCTTTTATTTCATTTTCTATTTCTTTAAATTCATAGATCTTATCATTTAGAATCTTTTGATTTTCTTTTAATATAGCTTTCATATTAGAAAGCTCATTTTTTAAAAAAGAAATCTCATCATTATTCTCCCTTATCTTTAGTTGTAAATATCCTTCTGAACTCATATTAATCACACGCACAATTAGTATTTAAATCTTTATATAACCATAACCTAACCCAACAAAACTCAACGGAACCTAACTTAACTCAACCCAACACACCCCAACTAAGTCTTGCTTTGTCGCATGTTATTATTATAGTGTGTGTTTTATTTAAATCTTTATATTAACTTAGGTAACCTTAGTGCAATGTCCATCTATTATATAACAGTACCTTGCACTAAGGTTAGGTTAGTGAACACTACTAAGTTAAATTAAATATAAGTCATGTATTAGATATTGGGGCCATATAGGTAAAATCCTTAGTAAAATATCAGTTTTTTGAGTCCATGAAATCTTTATAACTCCAATCCTTCTCCCAAGCTGCTTTAATATGAACACTAACAGATTTATCACTCATTCCAAGATCTTTTGATACTAAAATATTGGTATTTGGTGCGTCTATGTACTTAGCTTGTAGTTTAAGCACGTCCTCCTGCTTTTTAGTAAGCATTTTACGTCCATCATGCACTCTAGCACCATTAACCTTTGTTTTCTCTAGCTCCTCTGTGAAATCACTAGTTAAATTGTGCAAGAACTCCTCTTTCTTATGTTCATAGGCATCTATAAGGTATTTACTAGGCATAGAATAGCACATGACCCCTAAAGTTCCAACTTCTCCGTACAAATTTGTATATTTTGGGTGGTGACGATAAACTTTACCACTAGATTGTGCAATTTGAAGGAACATTGGACTACATTTGTTTATCTTCCTGCTTTTATCTACACCTTTACTCTCTCCATAGTAATGGAGTAGCATTCTAGCTTGTTTATTCAACATAGATAAGTAAGGAAGGTTCATAAACAATGCAATATTCATTGAACGGAAAGATTGTAGAACATAAGTGAACATTTTACTAACTTTCGTTTGGAAATCTAACGAACCT